>OJAC01000069.1_pt1 | contig 94140 bp, 69 predicted proteins | sample 1588701 | NCBI WGS metagenome assembly OJAC01 (sample SAMN03283256) | human gut metagenome | biome: human-associated habitat; material: feces | host: Homo sapiens | place: USA | collected 2013 | reverse complement strand
GCCTACAGATAAAACAATCGCTGCTACTTACCGTAGGATAATGCGGAATAACCGTCCTGATAATATCTTACCCCAATGGGGCGATGCCATTGTCTGGAATGAGTTCCATATGTCCACGGAATTTCCAATTTATTGGGATTAATTTAAAAAAGCCACACACACTTTTTGTCCTATAAGCCTAATCTCACTCTGCGAAATCAATTTGTAAATATATAAAAGAACACGCTACAGTGCCTATTCGCTGCAACGTGTTCTTCTTACTTCTGTACGTATTTTTTTATTTATGGTCATAGGTTTTTAAGGTAAAAACCAATTCATTAATCGACGCACTCAGTGAATCCATTTTGTGTTCCAGACGTATCAATAAATACGCCGCAACCACCATGGGGAATCCGTAATTAGCCGTCGCTGTTAGAATTTCTTCCATAAAAACACCTCCTTATTGAAATACATTCAATTTAAAATATATCGACAAGGAGGTTCCAAATATTTTTATAATATTTCTTTATTTACATAAATATTAAGCTGAATGTTGAATGAGCCACTCTTTTAGCATGTCTACTGATACAGAATTATCAGCAACACCAATAATTAATGCCTCAGCTTCATCATCGGTATAAGTTAAATTAATTTCTTCTAACGCTAGATATATTTGCATAGAGTGAAATGCTATTCGCTTATTTCCATCAGTAAAAGCATGGTTTTTAGCTAAACCATAACAAAGTTGTGCTGCTTTATCATAAGTTGTAGGATATAAGTCTTCTCCACCAAATGTTTGAAACGGGGTATTAACCGCCGATTCCAATAAGTTTAAATAATGGATTCCCGATTTCATAACGGAAGATGCTTCTAAATCCTTATGAAACTGTATAATATCATCGATTAATAAATGTATAATCTTATTCATCTATTTTCCAATCTTTTATACAAATTTTGGTTTCGTTTAAGAATTTCTGCCGATAAAGCTTTCATTCTTTTAGCCAAATCTTCAGATGTTTTTGATGTAATAATAATTTTATCTTGATTTTCCTCTTGAATATTTCTTTTCGACATATAGAGCACCCTTTCTTTATATTTTTTAGTAAATCTTCTTATTTCAATATATCACAATTCGACGGCCTAGTGAATCAACAAAATCCATTCCAACAAGGTACATACGATATACGCAATAATAAACTTAATTTTCTGTTTACGGTCGCGGTCTTCGTCAGCGATTTTAAGACGCTGTGCCAAAAAGCGCTTATCACGAATCTGCAAGAGTAAGTCGCGAATATTCGCCTGGCTTTCCGCATCGGTTTCCTTCCCGTTACCTTTGAGCGCTACCTGTTGAATCTGAATACGGCGCTGCAATTTACGCATTTGAATCTTAATATTATTATGGACAAAGACACTTTGCCATTTTTTACGGGAATCAAAATACATATAAATATAGCGCGGAATGTTCATGACGATAAAACTGATACACAAAATCCCCAAAGAAATAAGGAAATATGTGGAAAAGGAGAATTCAATCGTCTCCGCCGGCAAATAGTGGTGAAGGATGATAAAACTGATCCACACACCAATCGGCAATAACAACGCTGCTGCCAAGTCAATGGAACGAACCCAGCTCGTTTTCACAGGCACTTCAGGAATAATATAGGTCTCCACCTCATCGCGGAAGGCATAGTATTCCAAACGAAGTACCGACTGTTCCGAGCGGGCATTAATTAAGATAACCGGTCCTTTAGCATTCGTACAGCGGTTCGGCCAAGAAATTAAACGGCGAATCGGACTGTCCGGGGACAAATCAAAACGGATAATGCCCTTTTTTTCAAAACGCACCGTCGACCCGTCACCGATAATTTCGAAGGGGTTAAAGAAGGTGCCCAACAGGCTGAGGCTCCAATTGCCCAATAAATGAACAATCGTATTCATAATAAAGCCGCCCATATCGACGTCGGACATATTCAATTTTATGGAAAAACTCGAAGCATAGTCGTCAAACCAAAAATCTTCGATAGTAAATTCTATATTAATAACGGTCCCGAGGGTCGTAATAATCCCCATGTAGACCTTATTGTTATTTTCAAACTCAAAGGTAACAGAATAAAATAACCAGTGATTTCGCAATTGAGCTTTCAAAATGCGGTTAATCGCATCTTCCTCAACACTGATAATACGATGATCGTATAAATCGGTTTCGCTCGCTTCGCAAGGTTCGGCCTCAATTTGTTGCTCAGGCGTGACCGGTTTCTCTGCGATTTTCTTGCGTGTTCCTTTTGTCATCGATTCTGCCAATTCCAATAATCGCGTGACTAGACTGTTCATAACGCCTCCTATGGATTTAGCACGTTTTCAGTCCATATTATAACATAACGCACCCGATTTTAAAACTACATAGCATATCGACAGTTTTCAAAAAAGCCGATTCTATCACCATTGAGCGCATTTAACTTGATTATTTATTCTAAAAAATGACTGCCAAGCCCTTTCGAGCCGGCAGTCATAAATTTATCCCCTAGATATCAAAGATACCCTGTATGCTATTTTACAAAGTGTTAAACAGTTTCCATGGATAGCTTGCGATACGCATAGAAGGCACCGCGTTTTGCCATCAAGGTCTCATAGGAGCCGTCTTCTACAACCTGACCGTTTTCCAAGAATAGAATTCGATCCATCTTTTCCAAACCGCCCAGATGGTGCGTAATATAGATGACTGTTTTATCCTTCATCAGGCTGTATAAGGCGTTCTGTATATCCTGGCGAACCAATTGATCGAGCCCTTCCAATGGTTCATCGAGCAACAAAATCGGACTGTTGCGGAGCCACAAACGAGCGAGCGCAATACGCTGACGCTGCCCGCCGCTCACACCGCTGCCGCCACTGCCGATAATTGTCTTAAGACCGTTTGGCAACGTATTAACCCAATCGGTTAAGGCGGCGAACTCAATGGCTTTTGCCATTTCCTCAGCCGTTGCCCGCGGTTTAGCCAAGCGAATATTGTCTTCCACCGATGCATGGAATAAATAGGTATCCTGCGTCAAGGCACCATAGTATTCGCGAGCCTCAGCCAATGACAGCGATTTAAGCTCTTTGGTTCCCAACGAAATCCGGCCTTCGTAATCATAGAACCGTTCCAACATAGTAAGGAGCGTCGTTTTGCCGGAGCCGCTCGGCCCTACTACGGCCACTTTTTCACCCGGTTTGATATAAAGTGATAAATTCTCATATATATACGGCTCGCCCTCGTCATAACGGAAGCTTACCTTATCAAAATTAATGCCCAAAGATGGCGAGCCCACTTTAACAGACTCAGCCGAAGCCACCGACTGAATCACCTCATTTTGAGCGTCCGAATCGGCACTCTCAGCCGTCACCATCGATTCCTTAACAGCCGGAGCCTGCTCCGCCAATTGAACCAATCGTTTCATGGCGGCTAAACTTTCACGACCATGATACCAGGCAATAGTCAGCGGTGCCAAGGCTTCAAAATAGGATTGCAAGGCAATGGCCACTACGGCGATGAAAATCCCTTCCTCCTGACTGCCGTTAGCAAGCGGAATCATGATGAGCGCCCCCAGGACCATGGTTAATTGGGTGAGCCCCAAGAAGAGCGTATCGCCAATATTGGTGCCGCGATGAACGATATGCTGAGCCGACGTCAAATCGTTAAACTGACGATCCACCAAGGCTGTCACGCGCGGTTCCTGCTTGTACGTTATGATATCCATAATGCCCGCCAAGCTTTCTACCACCGTATCCTTTATACCGCTGCGATATACAAGAGCTGCATCCGTAGCCAACGCATTATGACGATACACAATAAACGGAATCACCACGGCCCCCAAGATAAAGACAATCGCCAATAACCACACCAGCTGATAGCTGAACTGTGCCAAGAAGTAAAAGCCGATAACAGTTAATAAGACAGCCCCCGCCGGCGGAATAATAACACGCAAATAGAAGAATTGGAGTGTCTCGATGTCCGCCATGATGCGACCTAAAATATCACCGGAACCGAGTCGATGCAATGCAGCCGGCATCAACGGCTCCAACTTTTTATAAAACCATACGCGTAAACCGTAGAGTCCTTGGAAGGCCATATGATGCGATACATAGCGCTCGATATAACGGCATACGGCGCGGCTGATACCGAAGAAGCGCACCCCTACAATAGAGAGGCTTAAAGCCGCCAATTCAGGGCGTAACGCCGCCGACGTGATGAGCCAAGCCGACGTTGTCAAAAGGCCGACGTTCATGAATACCGTCAAGAAGGAGAATAATAAGCTGAGCCACAAGGAATTACGCGCAGGCCCTAATACGGCAAATAACCGACTTAGCGAATTCCATGTCGATATATTCTGCGTAGGCTCGCTGACTTCAATATGCGATGCCCCCGGTGCCGCATGGGCGGCAATCACCGGATGGACAGCTTTTTCAATATCAACATTAGGCTTAGTGTGACTATTCCCTATAGCATCGGCTGTCCCTACGGCAGTCTCTGTAGCTCCGGCTAGGGCAGTCTCTGTAGCTCCGGCTACGGCAGTCTCTGTAGCTCCGGCTAGGGCAGCCTCTGTAACTCCGGCTACAGCACTCTCTGCAGCTCCGTTATGACCCACGCCGTCGGAAGTAACATCAGCGGTGCCTACCACGCCCGCTTTGACGAGTTCGCTGAAGTAGCCGTCAGCCGCTACCAACTCATCAAAAGATCCTCTTTCAACGATATGCCCCTGTTTTAACACCAATAAAGTATCGGCCCAACGCATAGTCTGCAAGCGATGCCCGATGAGAAGCACAATCTTATTCGCCATCAATCGTTCCAGGGCTTTTGCCAAACTCTGTTCCGTCGCCACATCAAGATGGGCCGTTACTTCGTCCAGCACGATAAGCGGTGATTGTTTAATAAAAGCACGAGCGATGGCAATACGCTGGCGTTGCCCGCCGGATAAACCGAGGCCCCCTTCACCCAGCATGGTATCAAGGCCATGAGGCAAGGAATTTACAAACGCTTCCGCTTCCGCATCACGAACGGCTGCCCATACTTCATCATCCGATACAGGCTGTCCAAAGGTAATATTCTCACGCAACGTACCACGGAATAAATGGGGTTGTTGCGGCACAAACGTCACTTGATCACGCCAAAAATCCGCCTCCATGTCAAGCAAGTTCACGCCGTCTACTACAATTTCACCCTTTGTCGGTTGCATGAGACGCAAAAGCAAATGAGCGAGTGTACTCTTGCCGGCACCACTGCCGCCGACCAGCATGGCTTTCTCGCCGCGGCGCAAAGTGAAATTAATATTTTCAACCGCATACGTGACAGCCGCTTTTTCAGATGAAACCTCGCCCTCATTGGCATTAAGTTCTTGATGCGACGTCGCGCCGTACGCATAAGACAGCTCTTTAAACTCTACCGTATTAAGCGCCGCCGCTGTAACTGTGCCGGACTCAGGTTCTTCAATAGGCAAGGCTAAGAATGTATCAATTTTGGCAAGACTTACCTGACCCGCCATACCGGTATGGAAGGCGGCCCCCAACTGACGAAGGGGAGCGTAAAACTCAGGCGCCAAAAGCAATACGAAAAATGCCGGCAAGAAAGTTTCATGGCCGTAAAGCAAGGCCATCCCCATGTACACAGCGATTAACGCCGTACTGATAGTGCTGACTAACTCAAGCACCAAGGCGGACAAAAAGGCCACGCGCAAAACGCGCAAAGTAGAATCTCTAAATTCTGCGGACAGACGGGCGATGACGTCTACCTGTTCTTCGGAACGACCGAAGAGTTTAAGCGTCACAATACCTTGGAGGACATCCAAGAAATGACCGCTCAGAAAACTCATACGCTCCCACTGTTCTTTATTCATAGCCTCCGCTTTTTTACCGATTAAAATCATAAAAAACGGAATGAGCGGGAATGTAATGAGTAAGATAATAACAACCCACGGTGCCGCATCAATGATGGCAATGGCCATAATGAGCGGAATCATCATGGCATACAGCATCTGTGGCACATAACGGGCTATGTAGGCTTCTACGCTTTCCAGACCATCCGTCATTAAATGAACCACGTCACCGTGCCGTTCACCGGTAAAGGGCCCTAAACGCAATAAATGATGCCAAATTTTTTGGCGCAAATCTTGTTTGGCCAGCTCCGCCAAACTGCCTGCCGTTTGTTCCTGGCAATACGTTGCCACCATGCGAAGCACGACGGATGCTATAAGCCAAATCACCGTAGACCAGACTTCGTCCAACGGCAAACCTTCAAAAAATGTTTTTTCGATCAACACCGCAAAGAACCATGCCTGACCGACAATGCCCAAGGTGCCTAATAAACTGAATATCCCTAATCCTATAGCCTTTCCCTTAAACCGAATTAACTCTTCACGAGCGGTTTTGACTATCACAGAAGCCTCCTAAAACAACAATAAATACAATAATATGCCGCTAATATAAAGCCGCTGCAAACGGTGATTACAAACACCATAAAGTCGATTGTAAAAATCATAACGTTGATTGCAAAAGCCATAAACGACCATCATAAAAGCCACAAGCGGTATATAAAAGAAAAATGCACATTATACAATGTGCACTTTCAGCTTTATAACTATTATTCACCCCACAAGATGAAACCGTCATCCTCTTCATCAGGGATGATTACTTTCTCAGGTAATGTTCTGGTAATAATATCACCGGACACAGCGTCGATGATTACACCCTGTTGAACTAAGCCGTCTGTTTCATCATTGTGATAAATAGTAACTTCGTATTGAACTTTGCCGTTATCAGCTTCCAATTTCCAACCTTTACTGATAGCATCGCCACCGATGTTGGCAACAGCAATGGATTCAGCTTTCTTAGGATCAATAACATTGTTAGGATTGAAGACTTTATTCGGAATGTCTTTTTCTTTTTTATCCGATTTTTCTTTAATAACATTGCCCGTAATTACGTCAACTTGGATTGTATACGTATTTTTGAGCGTATAACCGGTAACTTCATAATAGAAGCGACCGCGATCCGGTTTTAACGTAATGGAGTGAACAGCCGAATTCGGATACTTAGCCAAGAACACACCGGCTACTTGACGCATGGATAATACCATGGACTGTACGGATCCTTCCATTCTGATTGACGGATTCACATCCGCTGCTGCTACCGTTTGAGGCATAGCCACCGCTACAGCACTTACAGCCATAGCACCGGCCAATAAACCGGCAAAAGACTTCTTTTTCATACAATAACCTCCTAAAATATGCTGCTTCCCCTAATGCTATCTGAATAACTGTCAAAGTCAACATATTCCGTTTTAATAATGTAAGATTAAACCTGCATATTACTTCAATTGTCCTTTAAGTATACCATGTTTACTCAGGCATACTCAATAAAAATCTACTTATCCTCGTCTTCCACTTTTTTTACCGTCGCCTTGTAAGAAAATGCCTTATGAGCCAAACGCTGGTCCACATCTTCTTTTACCAATTTATAAACGGTAGCTGCCAACGGCACGCTCAATAAAATGCCCGGCACACCGTACAAGGTACCGCCGATGGTAATAGCGGCAAATACCCAAATGCCCGGTAAGCCTACGGAACTGCCCACGATGCGCGGATAAATGACATTGCCTTCAATCTGTTGCATAACCACGAGGACGATAATAAAAATTAACGCATCCATGGTACTCACCGATAACAACATCACGAGACCCATAAAGCCGCCGATATACGCCCCCAAGAGCGGCACCAAAGCGGTAAGCCCGATTACACAGCCGATTGTCATGGCATAAGGAACGGATAATACGGCAAGGCCGGCCCCGACCATGACGCCCAGAATTAAAGCATCGAGGAACTGACCGATAAAGAAACTACTGAACACCTGACTGGCCGTGCGCCATACGTGAACCATGTTTTTAATATGATGGTCTTTGCCGTAAGCACGGGCCAAGCGGCCCATCTGACGGCGCAGCACTTCTTTGTCAAGCAATACATAAATGGCAAAAATTAAGCCGATAACAAAGTTAAACACCATTTCAACGGTGTCACTCATTGTTTTTACAATGTAGCGACCGCTATCCGCCCCAATTTGGCGCAACTGTTCCACCGTCTTATCCGATTGAATAGAATCCATGACACCGGACGACGAAAGATACGGCGTGTTTTCAATAAAACGACTCACCCACTCAGACGATTGCTGATACAAAGCCGGCAAGGCCTGCACAATAATGCCCAAGGAATGAACGAGTTGCGGTATCGCCATGTAGCCTACGAGGAAAATAGCCAACAATATGGTAAAAATAGCCAAGACAACACAAACCGGTCGTCTGGTACTATGCTTCCAACCGCTTTCGGCAGATGGAAAATAAATCTTCTCAAAGCGCTTCACAATAATATTGAGGACGAACGCAATGAGCACACCCCAAACCAACGGCATGACTGCATCCAGCCCAATTTTAAATGAAGTCAGTACCGAATCAAACTTAATAGTGAACAGAAATACTAAACCGCCTAAAATAATCAGGCTGATACTCGATTTATATTTCTTGAAAAAGCCCATACACTATTGCTCCCTATTAAAACAATTCTTAAGCAAACAAAGTATCCAAACGGTCTTCGTCAAGTAAAGTCCCTACCGTGAACGGACCGAACATACCGAAACGGGCACTTACTTCATCAAAACGCATTTCGTTAACGATTTTTTTGAACTGAACCGCATCATCGGACATGAGCGTAATACCCCATTCCCAATCATCGAGACCACAGGCGCCGGTAGTAAACTCTTTAATCGTTTCTTCGTATTTTTTACCGATTTGACCATGAGAACGCATCATGCGACCGCGTTCCGCTCGGTCCGTCATGTACCAGTTATCTTCTAAGTTGCGGCGTTTGCTCATTGGATAGAAGCACATATATTTTAAACGAGGAATATGTGGGTACAAACGAGCTTGAACCTTCGGATGATTAATGTCGGTTTTCATGTAGTTGCTTACTTCAATAACCGATACGAAAGAAGCAGTCGGTTCCAAAACGGCGCCGATAGCCAATTTACGAAGGGTAATTTCCTTCGCCGTAACTTCTTCCAAAGTCGGCTGCAAGAACCAAATCATGATGTCCCCTTTGCCGCCCGCTACATTGTACAACGCATAGCTGGAAGTTTCCGCTTCATGACCGGCTTCCAATTCAGCGATAAATGCTTTGAATTCAGCTAAAGCTTTAATCTGACGTTCCGTATCCCAGGACTGCCATTTTTCAAAATTAATTTTGTATGTAGCGTGAATACTGAACCAACCTTCATAGGTCAAAACCGCTTTTTCATCAACACTCATGTCGTTCTGACTCATAGCGCCGGGATGTCCCATATGCTGTTCACTCATTGTAAATTCCTCCTTTTAAAAAATTATTTATGTTCATTCACTAAATAGTATGTATTGTCATTCTGTAAATGTTATTTATCTTCATTTACACAATGTTAGTTATCTTCATTCACCAAATGTTGTACCAAATCATGAGCCTGACGCACACCATCCGGCATGCCCACGCCATCAAACGGCGTACCGATCATGTGAAGGCCGGGATACGCTTTAGCGGCGTAGTCCTTAAGGCGCGCTACCAAATCGCGATGACCCACTTTATACTGCGGCATGCTCTTATCGAGACGAGTCAGTTCAACCCATAATGGTTTGGCGCTAAATTTCATGATACGCTGAATTTCCTTAACAGCCAATTCTTTTAAAGCCTCACCATCGAATTGCTGCACCGTATTATCCCCCGGTTTGCCCATGAACACGCGCAATACGACTTTGTCCTGCGGTGTCGTCTGAGGCCACTTAGCGGTGATATAAGTGCAAGCCGTAAGCGGTGTATCCGTCTTACGGGTAATTACAAAACCGGTCCCATCCAGCGGCGCATCAAAAGTCGCGCGGTCAAAACCCATTACGGCGATGGCACAAGTAGATAAGTCCATATTCATTAATTCGCCAAAATGAGCATCATCCGCAAACCACTTTTTGTAACTCTGCGGTGGGGTGGTAATAACTACTTCTTCGTAAGGGGTCTTCACCGTACCGCCTAAGACATAACCGTCTTTTACTTTTTCAATAGACGTTACAGGCGTACTCTTATGAAGCGTTACATTGGCCGGCATTTGCGCCACCAATTCATCAATAATCGATTCCAAACCACCGGTAAGCTGACGGAATTGACCGCTCGGTTTTACATTCGTTGCGGCTCGTTGCTTGCGCGCTGCCAACATACCTTTAACCATATTGCCATGTTTGCGCTCCAAACTGTGGAATTCCGGGAATGTCGCATCGAGGCTCAACTCATAAATATCGCCGCCGTAAATCCCCGACAACAATGGCTCGATAAGTTTATCCATCATTTCATTGCCCAAGTGATATTTGAAAAAATCGCCTATGGACACATCCCCATCCGTCGGATAAGGGCTTTTGAAAATATCCTGCATAGCGCGGATTTTACCGGACCATGACAACAAAGTAGATTTGGCAAAAGGCACAAACTCTGTAGGAATCCCTACAATGGAGCCCCCCGGTATAGGGAACATACTGCCTCTGTCATAGATGAAAGCCTGACCGGTAGCATTGGTAACCAGCGTATCGCCCAGCCCCAATTCATTGATTAAATCCGTCATAGCCTGCTTACGGGCTAAATAGGAATCAGGCCCCACTTCCACTACATAACCGTCCACACGTTTCGTTTTAATTTTACCGCCAAATCGCTGTTCTTCTTCGAACACATCAATCTGCCAGTCCGGCTTAGCTCGGCCCAAATAGTAGGCCGTCGAAAGGCCCGTCAGACCACCGCCAATCACCGCTACTCGACTCATTCTGTCACCTCATCTTCTAAAGGTAAATGTCGTACCGCCTGCGCCATGGCTTTTACAAAAAGCGCATCCGTATTCGGCATCGGTACGCGCTTGTAGGCAACCCCAAGCTCATCGCAAAGAGCTCTACAAGCAATATCATTATCATATAATATTTCCAAATGGTCACATACGAACCCGATAGGTACATACACAACCGCTTTCACATTATCTCTCGCCACGACTTTGCGAGTCACCGTTGCCACATCCGGCGTCAACCAGTCACCGCGTACACCGGCACTTTGCCAAGCCATTTCATAAGTCCTAAGACCTACGGATGCAGCAATGCGCTTAGCCGTAGCTTGAACAGCTTCCGGATAGGTGTCACCCATGTGAATTACGTGGTACGGCAAACTGTGGGCCGTAAAGATTACGCCGACCTCAGCCGGATTTGTTGTTTCCGCCGGAATGGCTGTTTCAACCGAATTCGTTATGTCCGACGAATTTGATGAATCTGTCCGACGCAATAGGCCTACGGTTTCCGCCAGCGTCGTTTCCAACGCCTGATGCCAATAGGCCAGGAACTCCGGTTCTTCATTCCAGGCCGCCACTTCCCGAATTTCCATTTGATAACGAGCCGCCCGTCGTTTGGCTCGTTCAAAATAGGAAGCCGTCGCAAAGAGTGAAAAATACGGCGCCATCACAATAGCCACCGCCTTCGTGATACCCGCTTCACCCATGGCCGTCACCGCATCTTCAATAAATGGCGGCATATGCTTATGGCCGATATATAATTCATAGCTTACATCATCGCTATGCTCGTTAAGCTGCTTAGCTAATAATTCCGCTTGCCCTTCGGTTAAAGCCCCCAGGGGCGACAAACCGCCGATGGCTTCATAGCGTTTTTTCAAAACCGCTACTTCCGCCTCCGTCGGTGCATAACCGCGGCGAATGCTTGTATAATAAGGCATCAAATCGGCTTCAGCGGTTGGTGTGCCGTAATCCATCACCAATAACCCGATTCGCTCTTTCATTCCGTCCCTCATCGCGCCGTCACTTCATGCACATAGGACACGATGCGCTTCAATACATCCGGATTAGCTTCCGGCACAACCCCATGGCCCAGGTTAAAAATATGACGACCATGTTCCTTACCTTCCGCCAAGATGCGATCGATTTCGCCCTGAATCACCGGCCAATCCGCAAATAAATAGGCCGGATCCAAATTGCCCTGCACCGCCTGCGTAATCCCCATAGCTTTCGCATCGGCAATCGGCGAACGCCAATCAAGGCCGATTACATCAACCGGCAATTGGCGCCACAGCGGCAATAAGTGATACGTCCCTACGCCGAACATGGTGATTGGCGTAGTCGGGAACTTAGTCTTTAAGGCCGTAATTAACTCTTTCATAAACGGATAAATGCGGGCTTCGTATTCGCGCGCACTCACGGCACCTACCCAAGAATCAAAAATCTGGATGGCGGCGGCACCTGCTTCGATTTGCGCACCTAAATAGACAATGCTCATGGCTGTCAATTTTTCCATCAACGCATCCCACAAATCAGGACGCGTCACGAGCATTTGCCGCGTTTTCTGATACGTCTTCGAAGGGCCCCCTTCCAGCATGTAACTGGCTAAAGTAAACGGGGCCCCGCCAAAACCGATGAGCGGCACCTTAAGTTGCTCTTTCGTCAGAATACGAATTGTTTCCAACACATGAGGCAAGGACTCCGCCATATCGAGAGCGCCGATAGCGGCAATATCTTCCGCCGTGCGAATCGGATTGCCGATAACCGGACCAATGCCGGACTTGAGCTCTACCTCCACCCCGATAGGCACCAAAGGAGTCATAATATCTTTATACAAGATAGCAGCATCTACATTATATTCTTCAACGGGCAAGCGCGTAATATAAGCGCAAAGCTCCGGTTGTTGTGTTATTTCGAACAAGGAATATTTTTCCTTAATACGGCGATATTCGGCTTGGCTGCGGCCTGCTTGCCGCATAAACCATACGGGGCAATGAGACGTTTCTTCCCCGCGTATCATTTGTAAGTATGTCGAATTCATAAGGTATCTTCTTTCCTTTGTTATACGCAATTTTATCGTTTGGTAAAGGCACTATCTACACTGTAGCGGCCCGGACCTGCGATAAAGAGCATAATGGCGCCGAACATCATCTGTGAAGGATAATCCCATCTAAAAAATCCGGCGTCCCATGCGGCTGCAGTCGCAATGAATAAAGTGAATGCAATCAATAGCGCGCCGAGACGTGTCAAAAAGCCCAAAATAAGAAGAAATCCGCCTAAAAGTTCTGCCCCGGCCGCGGCCATACCGAGCAACAAAAAACCGTCCGGTACACCGAATTGAGCCGTCGTATGACCGATGGCATATAAATTTTGCTCACCACCGGCAAATTTGAAATATCCGTGAGCCATCATGGATAAACCGAATACGATGCGATAAAACAACAATCCGAAATCATGATAGCGAAATAAATTATGAAATAGCATATTCATTCTGCTTCGTTATTCTCCTTATTTGCTGACTTTATTTGATTACTTTGGCGTAGCCGTTAACAATCGGCCACAAGGTATCATCATCGGCACTGTTAAGAGCGATGACGCGAACACTCGGTCCGAAATATAAATTATCGTACAAAACTACATGAAGGGTTTCACCGTAAATTACAGTGCTTACCATATTGTCAAAACGCAAAGTACCGGTATAGGTACCGTTTTTCTGCAAAGTTAACGGTTCGATGACACGATACTGTTGGAATACATTTTGGCCGCCTTCATTGATTAATTCGGCCAATTCCGGCAATACGGAATCTTCTTGTTTGTCTTTATTTTTCGTACTGAAAGAAAAGACCGGCATTTCACTTTCAATGCCCAAAGTACGAAGGCCCTGTTCACCAAGACGAATATCCGCTACGATGCCGTAGCTGAACACATTGTCTTTTTTATAACGCAATTGGTACACATCGGCACTCAATACGCCGCGATTCAACAAGTACTGCTGAATATCCTCACTGTTCGTAAATAAAGCTTTTTCCGAACCGGCCGACAAGGTAACATTCGTCGGTGCCTTAATATCTTTAATAGCTGTAGTGGCCGGTGTGGCCGCCTGCACAGCACTCCCCACACTAAAGGTAAGCGCCAACACAGCCGCTGCACACCAAGTAGTTAGTTTCATGCACAACTCCTTTTTGCTGACTGACTATTCTGACTCTTCTGCTTAACTGCTAACAGTCCGGCAACAAGGCCGGACCGACTAGCATATTACTGTAAATTAATCTCAATGACTACCGGCTAACGATGAGCTTACTCCTGCTAACGGTTAGCTTATTCCTGCTAACAGTTAACTTATTCCGGCTAACATTAACCTTTTTTCTGTGCTTTCGCCCAGCTGTCACGCAGGCCCACAATACGGTTCATCACGATATGTTCAGGGGTGCTGTCCAAATCGGTTACGAAATACCCCTGACGCAAGAACTGGAAGTGGTCGCCCGGTTTCGTCGTTTTGAAAGCCGGTTCCCCTTTACCCTGCATTACTACCAAGGAATTTGGATTAAGCTGTTCTAAGAAATCTTTGCTTTCCCATTCTTCTTCAGGTTTTAAGAGATAATCGTACAAGCGAATTTCCATGTCCACCGCCGTGGAGGCTTCCACCCAGTGCAAGGTGCCTTTTACTTTACGCTGGCAACCGCTGCCGCTGCGGCTTTCCGGATCATAGGTACAATGAATTTCTTTAATAGAGCCGTCTTCGTTTTTAATGACTTCATCGCACATAACGATGTAAGCACCTTTGAGACGAACTTCTTTGCCCGGGGTCATGCGGAAGAATTTTTTCACCGGAACTTCCATGAAATCGTCCTGTTCAATGTAGATTTCACGACCGAACGGAACTTCACGAGTACCCATAGCTTCATTTTCCGGATTGTTTTCAATGGTCATCATTTCCGTCTGACCTTCCGGATAGTTAGTAATAACCACTTTTACCGGGTTAATAACCGCCATCTGACGCGGTGCTTTCATCTTCAAATCTTCACGAATACAGAATTCGAGAAGCGCAATATCTACCACACTATCCGCTTTAGCTACACCGATGCGCTGACAGAAATCGCGAATCGAAGCCGGTGTATAACCGCGACGACGCAAACCGGAAATGGTAGGCATACGCGGATCGTCCCAGCCGCTTACGAGATTCTTTTCAACAAGCTGACGCAATTTACGTTTACTCATGACCATGTTGGTAACATTTAAGCGAGCAAATTCAATCTGCTGAGGTTTTTCCGTATCCGGCCAATCTTCAAGAACCCAATTGTAAAGCGGACGATGCACTTCAAATTCCAAAGTACATACGGAATGGGTGATACGTTCAATCGCATCTTCTACAGGGTGAGCAAAGTCATACATCGGATAAATGCACCATTTGTCGCCCGTGCGATGATGTTCCGCATGCATAATACGATACAATACTGGGTCACGCATTACGATGTTTGGCGAAGCCATATCAATTTTGGCACGAAGCACTTTTTCACCGTCTTTATACTTGCCTTCCTTCATTTCTTCAAAAAGACGCAAGTTTTCTTCTACCGGACGGTCACGATATGGGCTGTTGGTGCCCGGCGTACCGAAATCGCCGCGAGTTTCTTTAATCTGTTCCGGCGTCTGATCATCCACATAGGCTTTGCCTTTTTTAATCAATTCTTTCGCATATTCATACATGGTGTCAAAGTAGTCGGACGCAAAATATTCGCGGTCGTCCCAATCAAAACCGAGCCATTTTACATCGGCTTCAATGGATTTCACATATTCCACTTCTTCTTTGGACGGATTGGTGTCGTCAAAACGAAGGTTCGTAAGACCGTTATAGTCGTTGCCCAAGCCGAAATTTAAGCAAATCGACTTAGCATGGCCGATGTGAAGATAGCCATTCGGTTCCGGTGGGAAACGAGTATGCACACGTTTGCCGTACTTACCGGATTCGTTATCTTTATTTATAATCGCCTCTATAAAATTAACTGTTTCATTATTTGGAGTTTCCAACAACAATCATCCTCTCTGCGACTTAATGTCCGTTTATTTACATCTCTTTATTTTATCATAAATAGAGACTTATTGATAGCTAAAGTCCGACCGCAACGGACTTCGTATCGAAGGGTCAAACAATAGTATCGAAGCGGTCAAACAATAATTACCCCTTATAGTTCACTTCCTGATTCACGCATGTTTTAAGCGGTTTGCCCTGCAAGCCCAGAATAATGTTGTCGGCCGTAAGCATAGCCATGTCACGACGGGTACGATCTGTGAAGGAACCGATATGCGGTACCACCAGCACTTTACCGGTCTGCAAAAGCGGATGATCTGCCGGTAACGGTTCCGGATCCGTTACATCCAAAGCGGCATAGTCGATTTCCCCTTCATTAAGAGCCCACACGAGAGCATCGGTGTCGACGATTTTACCGCGGCCCACATTGACAAACAGCGCATCATTTTTCATCTTTTTGAACGCCTCTTTGTCAAACATGTGATACGTTTCCTCCGTTAACGGAGCCATAACGAGGACCACATCGCTTTCCGCCAAGAGCGCATCCCGATCACGGTATTCAACCATGTATAAATGCTCATCCGCACGTTTATGACGATTGTTGTAAATAACGGTCATGCCGAACGCCCGGGCACGGCGCGAAATGGAAATCCCGATGGCGCCAAGGCCGATAATCCCCAACGTAGAACGACTTAAATCTTTACCTTTAATATTGGACGGACGTTGTGCCCACATACCGCTTTTGACAAAATCTGCATTTTCCACAATGCGACGGCTCGCCGCTGCCACAAGCGTAAAGGCCAATTCGGCTACCGATTCGGTCAAAACGTCAGGTGTATTGCCGTAAGGAATCTGACGGGCCGTCAAATCATCCACCGTCACATTATCATAGCCCACCGAAGCTTGGGCAATCACTTTTAAATTCGGTGCATCGGCGATTAAATCGGCATCTACTTTGACCGTATTAATACTCCAAAGAGCATCAGCCTCCTTGAGCCATTCTTTTAATGTTTCACGGGGCATAGGCGTCTTTTCCGTCCATTGCTTAATCGTCACATGTTCACCTAAATAGACAAGCGCATCTTTACGAACCAAACCTGGTACAACTACAACTGGTTTACTCATTTGTGTCAACCTCCCGAACATATATAAAAACATTTTTATGTAAAAAATCTAAAACTTCTAAGAGTTGTAAAAACTCTAAAAGCTGTTGCAACATATCTGAAAAAAAAACAGCCGAATTGTCAATCAAGTAAATTGATATCATCTCTCTCTTATTATATACAATTTGAGGCCATAGATAAAACAAAATCATAGATATTTTTAAATAAATAAATCTTTTGGTACTTTAGAATATTTTAATTGCTTTTTCATGGTAAAAAAATATCTCCTTTGTGCTCATGTTTTTCACTAATATTACAACTATTTACTTTATCTATTTATCAATCTATGTTATAGTTAACTTATCGATAAATACAAACAATTAATCATTCTCCCAAGCTCGTCAATTACGTATTGTGAATTTATTTGAAAAGAGGAACTTCCTATGGCATATATCGACGCATTAACTGAACAAGAAGTTACACTACGTGATTTTAAATCTGTATTAAATCGACTCATGACCAATTACAATCCAAAGAAACCGGTTACGATTACCATCAAAGAAGACGGTGAATCACGTACATTTTCATTAGTACCGAAACGTACGCGCCGGCGCTCAAACGGTGAGGCATTTGCCATTAAGGAAATCCCGTTTGAAACGCTGGAAGAACCAAAAGAACCGGGCACTTACATGGCCATTGATACGTTTAATATTGCTGAAAACACACCGATTCCGTTTGTATACGGCTTGTATGTAGATTTTGACGGCATTCGGGATTTACGCTTTTTTAACGACCGTGCCAGTTGTCAAAAATGGCTTAACAAAAAGATTAAATTACTTGAAAAATAGGCGATGTATATAAAACTGTTTGATAAATATCCTAATGGATTCACCCGGCTTGAAATCCATTAAATTAGTTTTAAGTACATCGTATTTATTTAATATAAGCTCTTTTATATCGAAAAAAATATATTTATAATATTTACATGATTGTATAAAAACCGGCTTAGGTCGGTCATGAATCAGCATTACACTTGGGAGGACTTATGAAAATCGCAACCTTTACAACGCCATCCGGCTTCCGCCAATGGGGCGTTATCGACGACGAATCACAAACTATTCTCGGCAGTGCCGATTTGGAAGAAGCATACTTCTCCTTCCTACCGGAAACGATTGAAGAGCTCATCAGCTTAGGTGACGAAGGCGTGTTATTATTAGCTACAGCTTTGGAAAAACACAATGAATCACCTGTAGCCGTGCCTTACAATCTCAGCGATGTAACCATCGATACACCGTTCAGCCCACATCGCAACATTATCTGCGTGGGCAAAAACTACCGCGAACACATCGTTGAATTCGACAAAACGGCCGACGAACCGGAGTTCCCTATTTTCTTCAGTAAATTACCGACAGCCGTAACCGGCCCTAACCGCGTAATTCCGTTGCATCCGAATGCAACTTCACAAGTGGATTACGAAGGCGAACTGGCCATCATCATCGGCAAACGAGCCAGCAACATTCCGGAAGATGAAGTATATGATCACATCTTCGGTTACACCATTGTAAACGATGTAACGGCACGCGATTTACAGCGTCGTCACAATCAGTGGTTCTTAGGTAAAAGCCTGGACGGCTTCTGCCCAATGGGCCCTGCCATTTTAATCGGCAACAAACAACCGCGCGACTTTGAAATTCGCACCTATGTTAACGACGAACTTCGCCAATCGGGCTCCACAGAAGATTTAATCTTTTCCATCCCGACCTTGGTTAGCACCTTAAGCCGCGGCATCACCTTGGAACCGGGCGACATCATCGCCACCGGTACGCCATCGGGTGTAGGCGTCGGTTTCGAACCACCTCGCTTCTTGCAGGAAGACGATCTCGTATCCATCACCGTACCGGGCATCGGTACCTTATCTAACACCGTAAAACGATCCGCACCGATTACGGAAATCGAAGATTACGAAGATTTCTAAGACAAGAACTAAACAAAAGGGCTGCAACGAAATATCCCCCTAAGTCATTAACTTGACGCTTATAGCTTATTGCGTTAAGATATACATAAGACGAGCCGTCATAGTGATTAGTACCGCTAGGCTCATCTCTGGTGAAAATAGGAAATTGAGAAATAGCCTAGTCGTTACTTAACGATTAGGTCATTTTTCATGCAGAATTAAGACCACTAAGGTAGATAACTAAAAAATAAATTAAACAAGGTACTGTAACGAATTGATTTTTTATTCAATTCGTTACAGTACCTTTTCTTTATCCATTATAGTTTTTATCAAATCACATATATCATCAAATATTATATGCTGTGCATAGCTATACTCATATTGATATATCTCCCAACGTTTTTGCATTTCTTTACTATGTTTAACAGAATCCAAAATGTTAGGATAATCAGAAAAAAAAACACCGAATTTCTTCTCGTTGCCGTTTTATGTATTGCCTCAAATAATACTGAAAAATCAATCCGTTCCTCAAAGAGTTTTAAAAGTAAAAAGACATCGTAATAATCTCTCGGTCTTGTGCTCTGATCACCTCTGGATAATATGGTTTCAATTTTTTCTGCCAATACAGTAACAAAGCTATACGCCAAAATTGAGATACTTCTATTCTCAAATAATAATGGATATGAGTATTTAATCTCCTTCGGGCTGATACTATCACCGGTTGTAATATCTATTTTTAAATCTACAGCTAATTTCGAATTAGCATATTCTCCTTTTAAGGCTGCTCTATAACCAGCATAATCATCCGTTTCCCGTATTTCCTTAATTGAACTCAACACAAATGCAACTTCATCATTAAGCTGTATATCAATTATCTCTGATATCATAGATTCTATACTTTTTTGAGTAACTGGATATCCTTTAATTGTTGCATCCATATCCATTGTTGATCGTGCTGATAAACCGGCAATAGAAGCAATCAAAAATCCGCCCTTAAGAATAAACTTATCTTTATAAGATGATAAAGACATTCGTTCTAAAAATCGTTCTAACATAAAGTTTTGTAAAATAGATTGAGCTGTTATCTGTTTTTCCTTCGCAACTTTTTTGATTAATGCTTTAAATTTCATAACATTACTCATTGCAATACCTCTAAATAAGGTCTAATTCTCTTATCCACTTTTAGTATTTTGGCATAAAATGACAATAAGGGAATATTTTTAGACTTACTACTCATATATTGTTTGAAGGCATCTGTTATCACTTGAATTTCAACTCTATTAGTGACTTTCACAATATCACAAAGTGTTCTCTCAATATTATACGCTCTGACCAAATTACCTGATGGACTAGTCACCTCTTCAACACCTAACTCAAATACATCTTTCTTTACTTTATTGCATCTAAACCCACTTCTAATGGGGGCCGATGTATTATAACCTTCAGGAAATGTAAACTGTAATTGCATTGGTGTTCTATCTGTAAAACCATGTAAATACAAAGCTGTCCCTAATGAAAAAATTCCTCTTTTATAGCTAACTTGTGCGTTTAAAAACTCATCTTCCCATGCTTCCGGCAACGTATATACACCACGAGATACTTTCTCTAATTTATTATCCTTAACAAGTTGCGATAAATAATTTCTCGATAAATTGGCTTCTGAAACCATAGAGGAAGTAACAATACCATTATTTTCATAGGCCATTTTTATTACAGCACTTTTACTCATATAGCTCCCCCCTTAAAACAAAATAACTTTCTTGCTCTAATTATATAAATTTAGAGCAAGAAAGTCAAACCATGCCCGTATTTAATTTTAAATAAAGCCATCTTAACCGAGTTCTTTCGCCATCGCATCAATACGTCCTAATAAAGTCTGAATCAACCCGGGCACTTTTCGCTCGAGCACTACCACGACTTCCCTACTCGTATCAACCGCCTCAAAGCGTGCCATCACTTCAATTAATCTTTTTTCAAAAATATCCGGCACTGCCGCTTTCAATGCAGCATAATCGATATCATGAACCCCTGTTACATAAGTAAGTTCACGGTCATGAGTACCGTTTTCAGCAAACGCTTTAGACAAATTATATGGTGCCGGCTGTGCTTCATAATCACCACTAAAAGAGTTATATGCAAAGGTTCGGCCATTATCAAAAATAGGCGCCAGACCTATAAACTCAAGTGTCTCACTGTTCCGTAAGATACCGAAATTCCCCCAATGACGATCATCGTTCATTGTCAGATAATCAATAATAATCATTTCTTCCAGCTGCTTACGAATTTCATCCGTTACGGCACAACCATTTTGTCGTAGAAATTCCAAATAATTATCTAACCCGTTTAAATGATTGGTTCTGGATTTTTCCAATTGCCAAGCCGGTATAAACTCGATGGACGCCGTCGTGAACGCATCACAAGCGGATACGACCGAGCCACCGAATGTTCCCAAACGATACAACACATGGTTAAAACCCAGTACATCCAATAAATCGGAAACCACCGCTTCATTAAAAGGCTCCTGCATAAACGGCTGATTACCTGTTTTATATAGAACCGGCGATTCATCTGTATGCAACCACATCTGCGGTAAAGTACCGTTATTCGAAGTATTCGGCGTATGACTATGAAACGAAATCAGCGTTCTATCGCCAATCTGTTTTTTCAACGTCGTCAAAGATGAGATAAATATCGAATCATCTTCAAATGAATTATCATAGAAGTTTACATCAGCCCAAGTTACTTTACTGTCGGCCGGTTTAATCCAATAATGATCGGACACGCTAAGCATATAGGAGCGCAAGGATAGTTCCAGCGAGGAATCACTGTCAAAGTAATCCTTAATGGCACTGATATTGGGCCGTTCTTTAGGAATAACTCGATGATCCAAAAATTTATTCAAATTATATTCGTAGCCACGGAAGTTATCAATCATATATGGTGGCAAATGAGCAATACTTAACACTTCATTAACCTGTGCCCAAAGCATCATATTATCAAAAGAAAATAAAATACAGGGCACATCCTTATGCATTAATAAACATGTGCTATCCATAAATTTATTATGCTTCATGATGTGCCCCTTTCGTGCAAGTTTTATTCAATTCAAACGAAGCCTAAAATATCTAATAAGAGCATTCGTGTAACGACAAACTTAACCCACCAAAAATTTTATTTCCCTTCCAATTCAGCTTCCCATTCGGTATGGAAAATACCGTCTTGGTCAACACGTTCATACGTATGTGCACCGAAGAAGTCGCGCTGCGCCTGAATCATGTTAGCGGACAAATTGGCACGACGATAGCTGTCGTAGTAATCAAGGGATGCGGAGAACGCCGGAGTCGGAATGCCGAAACGTTTGGCTTCGATAATCGCTTCACGCCATTTAGCCTGATGCTGTTCGATGGCTTCAATGAAGAACGGATCGAGAAGCAAGTTGGTAAGTTCCGGATTGCGTTCGAACGCTTTTTTAATATCTTCCAAGAATACGGCACGAATGATACAACCACCACGCCATAAGAGCGCCATATCACCAAAGTTGATATTCCAGTTGTATTCTTTGGCTGCTGCTTTAATCAACGCAAAGCCCTGTGCGTAAGAACAGATTTTGGATGCATACAATGCGGAATGAATAGCATCAATAAAGGCTTTTTTGTCGCCTTTGTATTCCCCTTCAGGACCTTTGAGCATCTTAGCCGCTTCCACGCGTTCCGTTTTGTAAGCCGACATGCCGCGCGCAAATACAGCTTCCGCGATAGTCGGAATTGGTACTCCTAAATCAAGGGCTTCCTGGCTCGTCCATTTACCGGTACCCTTTTGGCCCGCTTTGTCGAGGATTTTTTCCAATAAAGGCTCGCCCGTTTCTTTGTCACGTACGCGCAAGATTTTAGACGTGATTTCGATTAAATAAGAATCGAGTACGCCTTTATTCCATTCGGTGAACACTTCGGCCATTTCTTCGGCACTCATGTGGAGCAACTCTTTCATCATGAAATACGCTTCGGAGATGAGCTGCATATCGCCGTATTCGATACCGTTGTGCACCATTTTTACATAGTGACCGGCACCGTCATCACCAACATAGCTGCAGCAAGGACCGTCAGCCACCTGAGCGGCGATGGACGTGAAAATTTTTTCCACTTCTTTATAGGACGTTTCGTTACCGCCCGGCATGAGGCTTGGACCGTTAAGAGCCCCTTCTTCCCCGCCGGATACGCCAACGCCTAATAAGCGGAAGCCTTTAGCTTCGAGTTCCTGGCTGCGGCGACGCGTATCTTTGAAATACGAGTTACCGCCATCGATTAAGATGTCGCCTTTATCCAAATATGGCAAGAACGCTTCAATCATGTCATCTACCGGTTGGCCAGCTTTTACGAGGAACATGATTTTGCGAGGTTTAGCGAGCATGTTAACGAGTTCTTCAGGGCTGTGAGCGCCGCCGATGTTGCCTTCGTGACCGAATTTTTGCAAAAACTCATCCGTTTTCTGCGGCGTACGGTTATAAACAGCAATGCTAAAACCTTTGTGTGCCACATTACGCGCTAAGTTTTGACCCATAACGGCCAAACCGACTAAACCGAATTCATATGTCTTATTTTCCATATTTCGTCTCCTCTGCCACAGCCAGCCAGGCGTCCTGTTGTTGCGCCAGCTGCTGTGCTTTTTTTATAACTCTTACAAACGCAGGGGGAATATCCTCCCGCTCTTTTATATTATACGCAATACACTTGCCGATAGTAATTCCTTTTTGAAAAAACAGCCAACTGAAGTAATACACTTCCAATAGGTGTTCTTCCCGATTCGGAATCGAATTTAATTTGCGTTCGTGAAACGCCCGGTTCACCAGACCTTGAGCTGACTCATTTTGCGACTTGGCGTACTTAATCAGCTTATCCACCCCTTGGGTGATGGCTTTTTTGGACACCAGCTGTGAACCGCCTTCAAGACTGACTACCATGCGCACAATATTATCCAAAACGGACCGTTGGCGCCGGCGAATCAAGTGACTGACCAAATCATATTCATAGCAAATTGTATCCGTGAAATATACTTGCTTTTTACCCGCCCGTACGTCGGTACGCACATCCCTATCATATAGGGCAATGACGGGAATGTCAAAACGATTAAATAATTCAGCCAATCGGCTGATAGACCCTTGGCCGCGGGCATTGATAAGCCCGATGCCGTAAAAGTCGAGCGGAATACCGAGCGTTTTGGCAAACTGCCGAAAACTACTGTACTCTGTTTCGCCCTCTACTATCATAACACAACGTGTATAGAGGGCCTCTTTGACCGCTGAAAAATAAGCAATCAAATGTTCTTCCGCCTCCGACGACACTTCAAAGGTCACCCCGCAGGCAATCTTCAACGACCCCGACGGCTGGCGATAAAAGCGAATAATCTGCCGATAATCATCGGACAAAACTTCCGCCGAATGGGTAACGATAAAGACCTGGCCTAAAATACCGTCAATGCCGAACACATCTTTTAAGATGCGCAAAAATCCGATATTCTCATTGGCCATCATTTCTTTAAAATAATCTACCATGGCCCGCTGCATGAGCGGGTTCAAATGGGTTTCTACTTCATCGAGGCTGATAGCCAGCGGTAAATACCGTTTTCCCTTCATCACGACAATACGCGACTCGAGGCGATTTTGTTTTTTCAAACGAAAAATCTTCTGCACCAAGCGAAATACCACCATGGCCACGAGGCGTAGCGCATCAGGCGTATAAAAGCCGGCATAACGCTCGCTCTTATCAATTTTCGTATGCGTCATGGATCCTCGTTCCATAAGCGGCCATTGCGTCAACTGAGCCAATACAATAATCATGTAAATCGGCAAATGAGGCATGACCATTTGAAACTGCCGAATGCGCAGCGCAATGAGCGACATAGACTTCGTGACGGGCGAATCTTTTTTACAAATCGCCACATCGAGGGCCTCGCCCAACAAATCGCGGAGCTCTTCGTAAAAGGACTCCTCCTTCGTGTCGAAAGAATAAATGCCAATATCCTTCAAGGCAAAATAGGCCATGTAAGTGAGCGTTTTAAGCGGTACCGACCGCCGTGCCGTCGTAGTCAACACCTCATAAAGACGCGGCTTCGTCGCTACATTCACCTGCTCCCACTCGAGCAGAATACGACCGTTTTTAACCGCCTTAATCAATAAGGGAGGCAACTCTTCGTGCGGCGTCACCACGATTTCAAGGCGAACCTTGACGGGTTTTACGATATCAAAAAAATCCCCTTCCACCAGCCTTCTGCCGGATGTCATGATCTGAATCAAGGCCAACAAATTAGACTTCCCAATCGAGTTTTCACCAATCAGATAATTACAATGCTCGTGAAAACTCAACTTCGTTTGATTCAAGTTACGAAAATTCTCAATTTCCAAAGTTGCTAAGTACATATCGGCACCTACCTTTGTTAGGGCTTATACTTTGACGTGTTGCTCTTTTAAACGAGCAATCATAACCGATGCGACAAACATCATAATACCGGCCAAGACCGTCAGCCACGATAAGGTTTCGTCAAAAATCACAAAGCCCCACATGGCGTTGAAGAATACGCCGATATATTGTAAAAATTGTGCCACAACTGCATTGGTGGCCACAAATGCACCGGTCAGGAAGAATTGGGCAAATACGGAAATCCCGCCGATAATCCCAAGGATTACCCATTGCCGCAAATCAGGCCATACAAAATCAGGTCCCATCAAGATACCACCGACAATCATGGTGGTCACTAAGAAATAAAACATAATCTCATAATTACTGTGATGTCCCACTTGGCTGAGCTTGCGAATCGTAGTGTAGGCAGCGGCCGCAAAGGCAGCACCGGCGATGGCGTAGAGCGAATACCAATGGAACTCACTAAACGACCAAGGCTTAATCATAAGGCAAACAGCCGCCAAAATCAAAAGAAGCCATTTACCGGCCCCTTTCGGAACTGACTCTTTCAAATAGAGTGTGCTAAAAATAAACACGAAAATGCCGGACAACTGAAATAAAATCGCCGCGTCGGCCAACTTCATGTACGCCAAAGCAATAAAGTTACACAAGTTGCCTAAACCGCCGAAAATCCCGCGAACCGTAAGCATCCCGCGATTTTCCGTGGAAAAGGCAATGCCCTTGACCCGCATATAGATAAGGACTGCCACCGTGCCGATGAGGCCGCGGAAAAAGGTAATCTCCGCCGCCGGCATGGCTTGCCCCAGCATTTTTACAAATAAATTCATGATACTAAACGCCAAAGCGGATGCAATGGCATAGAAAAAAGCTTGTCTCACGTTGTCACTACTTTCTTAATGTATTACTACTATTTTGATTGCTATATAGTATCAACCAACAACTTATATCGTTAATAAGTAGGATGCGTCTGACTCAATATAGCTTATTTTTTAAAAGTATCGACAAAAGCAAGTATTTCTTTCCCCATTGATTCTTTATCAATGACTTTGGTAAAACGCAATTCCTTCGCCTGCAAAGCAGCCAGTTGTTTCGGGAACGCCACGCCCGTCACCGCACTGATGTGCTCAAGGCTTTCATATGGCGTATCGCCGGTCTGAATTTCCAAGGCTTCGCAAATCGGATTCGGGAACTTGAACGGATGGGCCGTCGCCGCAATCACCGTATGACGGCCACCATCTTCCGGATGCGCCTGCAATTCCTTCATGTAGGCCCCCATGGCCACCGCCGTGTGCGGATCCAACAAATAACCGTAGGAGTTATAAACCTGCGCAATGACAGCTTTCGTTTCTTCGTCGGAAACAAATTGACCGCTGAAATCCTTCTGAATGCGCTGTAACTCTTCGGCCGTTACCGACAAGGAACCGTTTTGTTTTAAATCCTTCATGCGGCTGTTGGTGGCTTCGTAATCCTCGCCGCTCACATAATATAAGAAGCGTTCAAAGTTGGAACTTTCCAAAATATCCATGGACGGTGAAATGGTCGTGTAGAATTCACGCTTCATATCATAGGTGCCCGTTTTGAAAAAGTCCGTCAACACATTATTACGATTGGAAGCACAAATCAACTTACCGATTGGCACACCCATCTTTTTCGCATAATAAGCGGCCAAAATATTGCCGAAGTTGCCGGTAGGGACCACCACATTAAACACTTCATCGCGATGAATAGCACCCTGGTTTACAAGTTCTGCATAGGCTGCCACATAGTAAACCACCTGCGGTGCCAAACGACCGACATTAATGGAGTTGGCACTGGAGAAACGAACTCCCTTAGCCGCCACTTTTTCAGCCATCGATTCGTCCACAAAGAGGCGTTTTAAAAATTGCTGCGCATCGTCAAAGTTACCGCGAATAGCCGTTACATTAACATTATCGCCCTCTTGTTTCTGCATCTGTTCTTGCTGCATCGGACTCACGCCATCGGTCGGATAAAAAACCTGAATGTGAGTGCCCGGCACATCTTTAAAACCTTCCAGCGCCGCTTTACCGGTGTCACCGGAAGTGGCCGTCAAAATAAGCACCTCATCCGTTTCTTTTTCCGCTTCTTTGGCGGCTACCAACAAATACGGGAACAAGGACAATGCCATATCCTTAAACGCCTGCGTACGTCCGTGGAACAATTCGAGCACCGATAAACGTTCCAAAATAGAATGCAACGGTGCAATTTCAGGCGTACTGAAATTTGCTTTGCTGTAAGCCGACGCAATCATGGAACGTAATTCCGCTTCATCAAAAGTTGTGAAAAGATTTTTTAATACGGTATACGCAATGTCCTCGTAGGATTTCTCCGCCACCATGTCATAAGTCAGACAGCGTTCCGGAAATAAGGCCGGCACATATAGACCCCCGTCACTTGCCAAGCCATGAAGCAATGCATACGTTTCACTTACCGTTTCTTCACTTCGTGTACTTCGATACTTCATCTCTCTACCCTCATACTTCTACTAATCTAAAATAATAATAGAAAATTTCTCTATTACTTCTTTCAATTAATTATACCGAAAATACACATTTTTTTCTACCTACCAACAGCGACGCTTTCCCCCTTAATTACGGCACCGTTATAAGTTATTACATTGTTTTTACAAAATGTTGTAAAAAATAAAAATCTCCCGGCCCCTAAAAATAAACGAATATCGGAAACTTTTAAAAGCTTATGTTTTCTTTAAATTTTACATAATTTTTAAACTTTACTGCTATAAGGGTTTACATTTCGAAACAATAAGTATATAATAGCTATGTTGTTATGGACCACTAGCTCAGCTGGCAGAGCACCTGACTCTTAATCAGGGTGTCCAGGGTTCGAACCCCTGGTGGTCCACCATTTTTATGTCCAAAATTTGATATATTGCACTTAAAATCAAATAAAGAGCGATAGTAATACTAATCCCGGTGATCCGGCTATAGTTAGTACTATCGCTCTTTTTAATTATTCAGTTGTAAGCTCTATGCAGTTATAATGCAACATTTAACCTCTACACACTATTTAGCTGCAAATGTTCTCTACTCTTATTTGTTAACCAACGAATTTACGAGCTGAGTCAACTCTTCTATACGTTGTTTCTGTTCTTCCAATTGAGCGCTTTGCGTATCCAATTTTTGATTTTGCGACTGAATCATGGACTGCTGATCGTTAACTACACTACGGAGACTATCGATTTCCTGAGCCATCGCTTGGCTGGAGCCGTAGTTAGTTGTCTGACCGGCACCAACACGCCAAGTTACACCGGCGTTAACCATGTTTTCACCGCCACCAAAGGAACTGCCGAGGCTGAACATCATGTCGCTATGTGGACGATAGAACGCACCAACTGCTACTGCATTCGCACCTTTGTAGTTACCCACACCGGCTGCAAATTCCCATCTTGTCGTCGGATTGTAATCTAACGGATGTAAAGCTGCAAGAGCTGCTGCACCGGCACCGACACGGTTCACACGGTTATCCAGTTTGTTAATCTGATTACCTAAATAGTTCATATTGGAACCGATATTCGTTACCGCACTATTTAACTGACCAACATTGACCGGATCAGTTTCAGCTTCACCGGCTACTACATCATGAATCTGATTTTTACCCATGCTGATAGTATCACTAGTGAGCTTAATATCTGATTTAGCTGCATCAGTAGTCTTAATCGTTACACCATCCGTATTAACCGTAGTATTACCCGTTACAAGTTCCGTAGTCGTTACACTATCAGTACCGATAACAGTTGCTGTATCACCGGAACCTACAGTAACACGTTCTAAACCGGAAAGTTTGGATGATAATTTAACTTTAAAACCTTTAGTTCCGTCATTCACGACACCAATATTGCCCTCAGTCAGAGGTTCCATCGCTCCACCGGTGATACTTAAGGTTTCAGCATTACCGACTTCAATTTTTTCTTCGGTATCGCTGATAAACTCACGTTTAGCATTTTGAATGGCCTCAATATCGGTATTAATGTCACCGATTTGAGTTCCAATATTATTTACCGCATCACGCAATTGTCCTTCAGTTGCGGCACGGTTTTCCACGATACCGTTCGTTTCAGGCTTCCAAGTCGTATTGTCGAGACCTGTAATATAGTGACCTGTCTTATCCGGATTAATCAGATTGCCCTCTTTGTCTTTCGCCGTATCACCTTGCTTACCAATAGTGAGCTGACTACCTTGGGCACCAATTGTTACTTGCCCATTAGAGCCATTAACTACTACTTGATTATTGCCTGTACCGGCAGTAATATTCGATGTCGTACCATCAACTACTACTTGTTGCCCCGGTGCAGCTGCGTTATTCAATGTAATTTTATCATTCAAATCAATAGTATTTGTCTTAACTCCATTATCATCAGTTGTTGTGTTAATAGTAATATTTTTACCGGAAGATAATTTACTGTTGGTAGCCTCTTGAGTTAATTTAGAAGATAACTCTTTAAGCTGTGCCACGTTAACGGCATCATAATCATCAGCACCACCGGCCACATTCGTAATACGACGACGATTAGCTGCTACAGTATCATCACCGATTGTGTATTCAGCATTGCCTACGGAAACCACACCATTTTCCGCTGCAAAAGCTTCGTTTGTTAAGTAGGCTTCCGTTTTCACACTATCAGGAATATATGCTAAAGAATTTTGCCCCAAAGCGACTGAATTATTAGAGGCAACACGCGCTTTCTGACCAATAGCAATACCATTATTTACCGTGCCTGTTCCATCCAAGGTATTAGTAATTGCATAGGATCCAATAGCAATTGCATTATCGCCGTACGCACGCGCCCAGTGCCCAAGTGCCGTTGCTTCATTACCATTAGCATACGCCTGTTTGCCTAATGCCGTTGCATAGTTACCTTTACCAATAGCCATTATGCCGACTGCCAAGCTATTCGTATCATGTGCTTCAGCTCCGGCACCAAAAATAAGTGTCGCATTGGCATTCTGCGTGGCATTAGCTGCACCAACAATAGAATTAGCAACTCCATCAAATTGTTGAGTTCCAGCTGCTACAGTATTCAAAGAGCCTACAACGGTAGCCATAGCACCTTGGAAACTACCGGAAGCAGATTCAACCTTAGCACCTGCACCGGCAGCTACAGAGCCAACACCTTGGGCTCCGTCGTTACTTTTATTCCCAAATTGTGATAATGCACCATTCATATCATTAACACTGTAATACTGATCAGCCGCACTTACCCCGGCTGTCATCCCAGCACACAGTGCCAACACAGAAAGAGCCACGCCAATTTTCTGGCCTGACTGGCTATGTGTAGATCCGGCTTTGCCATTACGTTTGGCCAACTCAGATACTACTACGTAACTGTTTTTTACTTTACTCCAAATGACTTTGTACTGCTTATTCATTACAGAACCTCCCCATGATAAAAAACTCACAGTAAATTCATTTTAAAAACCTTATTAATACCTCAAAAAAAGCAAAAAATATCACTTTTATTTATCTTAATTCTATAATTTGTGTTTATAACTGTCAATTCAATTCGTATATTTTCAATATTATTTTTTCATTTTAAACTCATTAATATAGTTCTTATTTCAAGTTTGATATAAGAAGGTTTATTATGTCCATCAACACGCAATATAAAAGGATTTATTTATTTTTTAGTTCCAATTTATTATAATCAAATCGCAATAATACGTCACAACTTTTATTCATTTACTACTTTAATCAGTAAATACGCATGAAAACTTCATGTTTTTAAAATGATAATTTTCAGAAAATATATTAATAAATAGTTACAATATATATTAATGAAAAGTTTTTACTATAAATTCACTAATCCATGTTAATTTCATTTTATTCATATTAATTCTCTATGATTTTTTCACAACAAAAAAACTCAATGTATAGCTTATAAATACGCTGGCTATACATTGAGCTTGTACACACACTATTTAATTGAATACTCCGAGCTTTTTAACTCCACTGGTCACATTTCAAACCGCCCAAAATAAATTGCAAAATCTTCTTTTGCAGGCGATACCACTCGTTCTCTTTTAACTCTAACAAACTGCGGTTAACCGAGCTGCTGCCATTAACGATAAATTTAAAAAGCAATTCCGCTTCATCCTGTTTCATATTTAGCTCTTTCATGAGCACCGGAACGATCTTAGGGCTTTCATACTGGTGGATTTTTTGAGCGATAATCGGAGCCACATCCGCATCTTTTACGAGGAATCTGTATTTTTCAAGTTCCAAATATTTATGACACGGCGGAAATAAAGAGCTGTCCTTCGGTAACTCCTCATCCCCCGTCTGATTTAACATAATTTGCAACTTCTTAAGCGATCCCTGCTTTTCTTTGGGCGTCATGGAATTGATAAGTTGCAGGCTATCGTTAATAATATCCTCCAACAAGTCATCAATGGTGTTGTAGTATAAATAAAACGTTCCTCGCGCAATATGCGCTTCCCGACAAAGCGCGGTAATGCGGATGGTCCGAAAATGACTGGTTTTCAGCATAAGCAGCAGTGTATCTTTTATATGTTCGCGAGTATCCGTTGATACGTGTCGTTTAGTTCCTGTTTTTTCATTCGAGCTTTCAATCAAGGTAAATCTCCATCTCCTTACTGTTGAAATCATAGCTATATTATTATCTCTTATTTTATCATGGAGACTATTATTTCTGTGAAAAACCCGGTCAACTATAAACACATTTCAATTTCTGTATATTTTTTACAAAAAACGCAATTTATGTACACTTTTTATTTTCTGTTCATTGCTTTCTAACAATCAGCCAAAGTATAGACATATTTAAATTTCTGCATATTATTTCTAAATAGCCCGCTCACTATAATAGGATACACAAGGTACACCAGAGATGTACCAAGGTTTGTATTCCTTGAAAGGAGATTTCAAAATGGAACTTTACAAAAATTTTGACGGCAAAGCCCCTATGATTGACGTTAATGACACAGCTATGTTGCTTATTGACCACCAAAGCGGTCTCTTCCAATGTATTAATGACATTGATTTCTTGCGTATTCGCGACAGAGCGATTGCGTTAGCTGAAGCAGCTGCATTAGTAAATATGCCTGTTATTACGACGGCTTCCGTACCCCAAGGTCCAAATGGTCCGTTGATTCCGGAAATCCATGAAGTGGCTCCGCATGCAGTATATGTAGCACGTCGCGGCGAAGTAAACTCTTGGGATTGTAAAGATTTCGTAGATGCTGTAAAAGCAACCGGTAAAAAGACGTTAATCATCGCCGGTACGGTAACAAGTGTATGCATGGCATTACCGGCTATTTGTGCTGTTAATGAAGGCTATCGCGTATTTGCAGTGCCTGACGCATCCAGTACGTATTCCAAAGAAGCTGCTATGGCCACTATGATGCGCCTCACCCAAGCAGGGGTTGTGGTAACTGACGCCGGTGCTGTATTGGCAGAATTACAGCGCACATGGCATACACCTCAAGCCGACAAATGGGCTCAAATTTGGGGTCGTATTTTTACAAATTATCGTCTTCTTTTAGAAAGCTATGCTAAAGCTGTAGAAGTAACAAAATCCGGCGAACCAATGGACAACGAACGCGAAGATTAATTTTGCGCCGCCCCACTTATTAATCTATAGCAAGTATAAAAACACCTCCTCGTTGATTAATATATGGTAAGTCTAAAACAAAGTAAGGAGCAGTAACGAAATCGAGTTTTTAAACTCACATTTCAGTTACTGCTCCTTATTAATTTCCTTTTATTTCACTACAACCGATACTCCATCAGGAATGACAGTTATTGATGCATTCTTCCCTTTTATCTCCATAGCACGATTTAAAGCTTCCGCAAATGTAAAGGCATGTTCAATATGCATGTCTTTTAACATTTGAGGATCACACTGATCAGTCACAACAATGACTGTAAATTGGTCAAGAATTCGTGCTAGAATTTGCATTTCCCACTGATCCGGAATTGTTTCATTCCGTGGCACCTTAGCAATGCGGTCAAGCAGTTCTCTAGGGGTTTTGACCGCCTTTAAATTATCATATAGGGATTGACCGCCGTGCCCATCATTGCAGGCCGCAATCATAATAATAACGCCATCTTTATTGCATGTTGCTTCAGCGGCCGTCATCCCTTTAACCGCTTGATAAATATTCTGGTCCAACGGATAGCCGCCATTAGTGGTAACAACAATATCAGCGGGTGCCTTTGGTACGCTGGCAAGTTTTGAAACAAATTCACAGCCTACTTCATGGGCTTTTTCAGAATCGCCGGCAAAGGCATTGATAATATGCTTTTCAGAATCGATAACAACGTTTAGGATAAATGCTAAATTAGCAGCTTTAGCAGCGTATTTCATATCTTTATGAATAGGGTTGTTTTCCAATATACCGGTCCTGGCATTTGGGCTATTTATAAATTCAGCACAGTGATTGGCCATGACTGTAACCGCTGAGGCAATCCCCGGTAAAATACTCTTACGACCTCCGGAAAAACCGGCAAAAAAGTGCGGTTCAATGAAACCTTCGGCTATGAGTAATTCTGTTTCTACAGCTAATTTATTGATGATACACGCACCGCCTGACGGCAAAGTACCAATTCTCGCCATTTGCGAGTCATCACCGGATATATGATTTACAATCTTTTCATGGGCTACGATGTCCGGACCGAATTTATCGATCATTTCTTCCTTGGTTGTGGGTCTGTGAAAACCGGTAGCCACGAGAATTGTAATATCAATGGCAGGATTCACCTCACGGATTCGACGCAGCAAAATCGGCATGGTAATCTTACTTGGTACCGGTCTGGTATGGTCACTGGTGATGATGACCATGTTCTTTTTCCCTTTAACCAGGTCTTCTAATTTGACACTGCCAATCGGATTATCCAAGGCTTGTTCCACTAATGCTTCTTCAGGTGCCGTAGCCTTATATTCGGCTGAGCCGGATTCTAAAACGCCTTTGAGATTTGCTTCCGGCACCTGGATTGAAATGAAGTCTTTTGAGTATGGTACTTTAAATGTGCGCATATTATAGCCCCCTAATAGATATAAAACCTACGCCCTAAACCTCCATGTGATATGAGTGACAAATAATTTTTGAAAATATATTCATTTTTCTTATCACGAGTTAAATATATCACTCGTCAATCAAATTTGCAATAATTAAATCAAGTTTAGACCATAAAAATAAGCCCAATATACATCATTTCAACGAAATGAATATATTGAGCCTATGCAAAGTTTAAGTTAAACCGTTTTTATAATCCGAAAATCCAGAACACGCCCAAGCGCACAAAGCTGAGTGTGAGCACCCAGAACGCCAAGAAATGAAGGGTACCTTCGAGACCCTGACCTAAACGGTTTGCCCCGGATTTAAATACGATATCGCACCAACACATACTATGCCTCCTATCAAACTAAACTGTCACTGTGACAGGTAATCAATCATTCAATCTTGCCTAATCTCACCTATGTTTTAGATGGTTTTATTTTACTAAATTCGTCATCGTTTCACAATCGAAAAATGACCATTTTGCAATCTTAATATAACCCTATGGCTATCCTTTAGTATTTTGCATCTGTGATATAATAATAACAATAAATTGCATTAACGAAAGGATTTTTCATGGCTATCGACATACTACTACTTGAAATGATAAAGCGCATCAGCTATGCCGTCATACTGGGGCTCATCGTTTCAAGACTCAAACTTTTCGACCGACTCATGGTCAACAAACTATCGTGGTTCGACCGCATCGCCTTTACTGTGATTTTTTCCAGCATCGCCATTCTCGGCACCTACGGCGGGATTCCCATTCAGGACGCCCTCGCCAACTCGCGCATGATCGGCATCATGGCGGCCGGTCTCATCGGCGGTCCGTACCTCGGCACGTCCGTCGGTATCGTATCCGGCTTGCACCGCTATTCGCTGGGCGGTTTTACGGCCCTTGCCTGTGCCATTTCCTCCATTACCGAAGGTTTCTTGGCCGGTCTTTTTCAAAAATACTATAAAGGCAAGCTCATTCCGTGGCCGATTGCCCTCGGTATCGGGTTCTTCGGCGAAATTTTGCAGATGCTCATCATCTTGCTCGTTGCTCAGCCCTATGACCAAGCATACGCCCTCGTGAACAGCATCGCCGTGCCGATGACGATTGCCAACTCGCTTGGCCTTGCCCTCTTCATGTATATTATCAAAGCGGGCCTCTACCAACGAACGCAGCAAAAGGCGAATCAGAGTCAGAACATCTTGGCCATCGCCCGCGAAACGGTACGTTATTTCCGTAAGGGCCTTAATCCGGAATCGGCCAATGCGGTGGTTCAAATTATTAAAAAGCACAGCCCCTACGACGCGGTGTCCATTACGGATACGAAGCAGGTTCTCGCCTATATCGGGGCCGAAAGCAATCACCATGCGCCCGGCATGAATGACCATCTGACGCATGTAACCATCGATTCCCTGACGTCGGGCACGATTCACATCGCCTACTCACCGGCCGAAATCGGTTGTACACACCCCAACTGTACGCTCAGCAGTGCCATCGTGGTGCCGCTCATGATAAAAACGCGCATCATCGGCACGTTGAAAATGTATTATACATCGCCGTCCTATCATCCGGATTCATCGGATATCGCCTTCGCCCAAGGTCTGGCTGATTTATTTTCAACCCAGCTGGAACTGACGGAAATCGACTACCAGCGGCGCTTGACCGAGGCAGCGAAAATGCAGGCATTACATACCCAGATTAATCCGCATTTCCTCTTCAATACGTTGAACACGATTTCATCGTTGATTCGTACGAATCCGGAATTGGCACGCCGTTTGCTCATTAAATTCTCGCAAATGTTCCGTTTTACCCTGCAATATACGGGCCGTGTCATTACCATTGAAAAAGAATGGGCCCAGGTCAGTGGTTTCCTCGAAATCTCCATTGCCCGCCACGGCGATAAGTTATTCGTAACGCATAATTTGGACCCCGCTATTTTCAGCTACGGCATTCCGTCCTTAACGCTTCAGCCGATTATTGAAAACTCCATCAAGCATGGTCTCCAACCGCGCGAGGTGGGCGGTTCCATCGCCATCGAAGGAACCATGACGGACACGGATATTGTAATCACCGTTACCGATGACGGCGTCGGTTTCCAAGGCGATCCGGATTATTATCTGGAACATCCGCCCCAAGGTCACATCGGGCTAAGCAATGTGCATCACCGTTTGCGCGGTCTCTACGGGGCCCCGTACGGCCTTGAAATCACTTCGGTTCCTGAAGAAGGCACTACCGTTGTTATCCGTATTCCTAAAGTTCAACCGGAATCAGATCCGACACCGGAACGAACGGAGTAGACAATTAGTTCACCAGCCATTAAGCTAATAAAAACACACTTATACAAAATATAGCTATCCAGCTATATTTTGTACATCCCCTAGAAAGGAGATTCTATGATTCGCACCATCCTCATCGATGACGAGGCGCCGGCCCGCGACGAGCTGCGCTATTTGCTCACCACCAATCACAGCGATGTCATCGACATTATTGGCGAGGCCGACAACGCTACGGCTGCCATTTCTTTGATTACCCGTGAAAAACCGGCGTTAATCTTCCTGGATATTCACATGCGTGGTCTGTCCGGTTTGGAACTAGCCCAAGCCATCCACGATATTTCACCGGATAGTAAAATCATTTTTGCCACGGCCTATGATGAATACGCCCTCAAAGCCTTTGAATTACAGGCCTTAGACTATGTGGTAAAACCGATTGAAGATGACCGTTTAGCAAAAGCGGTTCAGCATGTGCAAAAATTGGTGGGAGACACCGGCCATACGCAGTCACACGGTACCGGAGGCGCCGGTAACACGGCCATAAGTAATGGTGCAGCCGCTAACCATGCAGCTACTAACAATGCGGCTTCAGTTGTGACCACCGGAGCCAAAAGTGCTCCCGAAGCTATCAGCGTAGCCGGTGCAATGCCAAACGACGCAAACGATCAAAGCATTAAGCCGGTTATCCGCACCAATAAACTGGCCGTTGATGACGGGGCTCACATCATGCTTATCGACATCGACAGCATCAACTACATCACCGGTGAATCGGGCCGTCTCGACGTTCATACCGACACCGGCAAATACGGATCCAACAAGACGTTGACGGAACTACAGGAACGCTTAAAAGGCACGTCCCTCTTCCGCGTTCACCGCAGTTACATCGTCAACTTAAACAAAGTACAGGAAGTCATCCCATGGTTCAAAGGCACTTATTGGTTACGTTTGCCCCAGCAGACTGCCAAAGGCCAAGAGCTCGTAGATATTCCGGTGAGCAAGGCACAGGTTAAGCTGATTAAAGAATTGTTGGGAATCAGCTAAGAAAACCTCAGACTATAAGACAAAGCCTTTGACTATACGACAAAGCCACGAATACTTAATAAGCTAGCACCAACAATCAGCTTCAAACATTTAAACAATATACGACAAATGCCATAGGCATCGTTACTGCGGTTTTCACCGAGCAACGTGTCTATGGCATTTTTTATCTGCTTAACAGCATAATTTAAAGGCGTACATTTATGTTTGTAAGCTATTAGTCGTTTACTTTTACCCTGATACTTCAGTCTTAACTTTTCAGCATAAAGCTTAAGTTTTACTTTTAGCTATTAACGTTCAATTAAACGTTTTCAGGTTCCATATCTTCGAGAGTTTCCTCTTCGATATCAGCTTCGGTACGGAAGTCTTGCGGCTGTTTTGCCAAACGAATCCAGCTGCGAACCGCTTCAACCATAACGACCGCTACCAAGATGAACATAACTACGCTAACGCCAACGAGCATCCACTGACCTTCCGGAATGTAGTTGCCGAATACGTTTTGATAGTCAGCCATAACTGTGATGATGGCGATGAAGAAACATGGAATCATCGTTACCCATGCATAGCGTTTGTGGCCAAGGTGCATGATAACCGTTGTGCCGATGGCGAGACCCATAGTCGCTAAGAGCTGGTTGGATACGCCGAATAATGGCCAAATGGTACCGATGTTACCTTGCAATACGAGGTAACCCCAAGTGAAACATACGAGGAAGGACGCGATGTAAACGCCCGGTAACCAGTGAGCGTCTTTCATTTTTGGCCAAGCCATACCCAATAATTCCTGCACCATGTAGCGGCTTACGCGAGTACCGGTGTCGATCAAAGTCAAGATGAACAAGGCTTCGAACATGATACAGAAGTGGTACCAGTAGCTCATCAAGTGAGACATGTTAGGAATTTTGGAGAAAATGTGAGCCATACCAACTGCCAAGGATACAGCGCCGCCCGGACGGTGCATCAAGTCTTCCCCTACCATCTGGGAAAGCATTGGCAATTCTTGAACTTGAAGACCCAATGCGGAGAACGTTTCCGTAGTGGAGTTAATTGCAAAATAATCGTTTGGATGTAAGCTGGTTGCTGCGATTAAAGCCATCATAGCGATGAATGCTTCAGTCAACATTGCCCCGTAACCGATTGGAAGCATTTCTTTTTCATTAGTAATCATTTTAGGAGTTGTACCGGTAGATACGGTCGCATGGAAACCGGACAACGCACCACAAGCGATGGTAATGAATACGAATGGAACTGCGGAACCGCTAAGAACAGGGCCGCCGCCGTTTACATAATCGGAGAAAGCAGGCATTTGAAGAACCGGCATAACAAGAATAATACCTAAGGCTAATGCGCCGATTGTGCCGACTTTCATGTAAGTGGATAAGTAACCGCGCGGAGCTAATAATAACCAAACCGGTAAAGCGGCTGCGAAGAAGCTGTAAACAGCCAACATGATTTGAATGGATTTACGATCCCAAGTGAAGTAAGGGGCCAAAGAAGAATGAGCGATGTCAGGACCGTATACAACAGCGGCCATGATAAGAGCTACACCGATAACAGTGGCTTCACGAATTTTGCCCGGGCGAATCCAACGAAGGTAAATACCGATGAATACGGCGATAGGAATCGTAGCACTTACTGTGAAAAAGCCCCATGGGGAGTTTTCAAGGGAGTTGGCAACTACGGCTGCCATGCCGGCCATCGTGATGATGAGCAAGAACAAAGTAGCAAGCAACGTGCCCATGCCGGCAACGCTGGAAATTTCAGATTTGGCAATATCCGCAATGGATTTACCGTTATAACGAACGGATGCAAAAAGCAACACGAAGTCGTGAACGGCACCGGCTAATACGGAACCGATCAAAATCCAAAGCACGCCCGGTAAGTAACCGAACTGAGCGGCAATTACAGGACCAACCAAAGGACCGGCACCGGCAATCGCTGCAAAGTGCTGACCGAAAGTCACCCATTTGTTGGTTGGTACATAGTCTACCCCGTCATTAATCGCTACCGCCGGGGTTGTGCGATATTGATTTACTGTTAATACTTTAGCCGCTACGAATGACCCGTACAAGCGATAGGCAATTACGAGTATGAGGGCCGAAGCAATGACTAAATAAAGCCCGTTCATTTCCATAAACATAAACCTCCTAAAATAAATGCAATAAACTATGCTGTAAGATATTTTATAACCTATCTTTATCTGATAGCATTGTATGTTATTTTAGAAAAGGCGTAAACGAGTTTTCGATGAATGGAACAAAAGAGGCGGTCAATAGAAATAAGACCGCCTGGAAGGAAATAGAATTTATTGAGTTTTATCTTTTTACAAACAGCTATTGTATTTACCATAAATACTTTCTGCCGCAAAAAGTCTATTTAATACTACATCTGCTCAAGCGAATTTGCTTTCGCTACTCCCCTTTATCTTTTAAATGGCGTGTCGCAATCTCAGCCAGCTTTTCTATCAATTCCATATTTTCCCGATCTTCATCACTAAGCGATTTTACGTAATCTTTGTAGTCATCCCATGTCATAGCTAATTCCCCTTACCCAATAATATCCGATTTGAATTTATCCCAAAAAAGCGACACTCTCGTGCCGCTTTCGGGTAGGTGATGCCGTCATCACCAAGAGCTCTTAAGAGCCATATGCTACTGTTATACTAACACTTCTATTTATTAATAGCAATGAACAAACAGTTCATTTATGTAAAGTTTCGGTATATATATTGTAATTTTCTTTAAACACTTGAAAAGCTCTTATCAATTAATTATCGAAAATTAATCATAACGCGCTCTGATAAATCGCCAAAATATCTTCCGTCGTAAAGTTGGTATAGGATGTCGGATATCTGTTAGATTTTTCAGCAATCTTAGGCAACGCTTCAGCCGGAATACCCACTTCGGTAAGAGTTGTGGGAGCCCCGATGGATTTGAAATAAGCGCGCAACGCATCGATACCGGCCAAGGCCAAGGTGGCTTCGTTGGCGTATTCGTCTTCGCTGAGACCCCATACATTTTTAGCAAAGCGAACAAAACGAGGTAAATGATCTTTGTAAATATAACGAAGTAACATTGGATGTACAATGGCGAGGCCCGCACCATGCGGAATGTCGTAAAAAGCGGACAACGCATGTTCAATCTGATGGGCCATCCAATCCTGTTTTTTGCCAAGCCCCATAATACCGTTCAAAGCTAACGTTGCACCCCACATGAGGTTGGAACGAGCTTCATAGTCTTCCGGATTTTTAATGGCAACAGCTGCGTTAGCCATGATGTTTTTAAAAGCCGCTTCAATGAGGGCATCGCTCAAGTTGTTGGTTTCCGGCAAGGAGAAGTACTGTTCCATCAAATGGGAGAGCATATCGCAAATACCGTTAATCATCTGATTATGCGGCATGGAATAGGTGTAGACCGGATCTAAATAGGAGAACTGAGGGAACAGCGCATCGCCGTAACCGCCCATTTTCTTCTGCGATTCCCAATTGGTCACAACGCCGCGATTGTTCATTTCACTGCCTGTGGCTGACATGGTAAGCACAACACCAAACGGTAACGCATCGGTTACGTTTTCACGCTTCATAAACATGTGCTCCCACCAGTCATAGCCGGGCTCTGTTTTAGCCACTGCCGCAATGAATTTGGAGCAATCAATAACGGATCCGCCGCCTACCGCCAAGATGAAATCTATCTTATGTTCACGGCACAAATCAGCCCCTTCCTGCACTTTTTCAGTACGCGGATTGGACATAATACCGCTTAGTTCAATGACGTTTTTACCGGCCGCTTTAAGTTGCGCCATGACGTCGTCATAGATGCCGTTGCGTTTAATACTGCCACCGCCATAGGTTAACAGCACGTTTTGACCGTATTTTGCCAAATCTTGCTCTAATTGAGCTACACAGTCCTTGCCAAATACGATTTTGGTCGGATTATGAAATGTAAATGCGTCCATAGGTCTTAACCTCCTTGGTAAACAGGTATATCAATATAAATAAAACCGGCTGTGCTTGGCACAACCGGTCAAGTATCATACTTTAATTGTAAAATATATTATCGTTTTTGTCAGCCATTGAGTAAATCTACTCTATAGGTAATATGCCGCTCATAAATGGTCCCCGCTTTTGTCAGCGATTCGCCGAAATTAGGCATGTTCACATCATTCGGGGCAAATTGCGGCTCTATGCACATGCCGCTGTAAGGCCCGTAATGCACGCCGTCACGGCCGGTCTCATCGAGCCAGTTACCGGTGTACAATTGAAAGCCCGGCGCATTGGAATATACTTCCAGGGCTAAATCAGCTACGTGCATAGTCCCACACAAAGCCAGGTGTTTGGTCATATCCTCCCTATCGCTGAAACGGTGATTAACGGGTAGCGCAAACATTTTGCTGGTCGTAGGCAGGCGCAAAACATACTGATGATCATAGCCTCTATATTCCGCCAATTCTTCCTTATAGGCATTCAAATTGTTCCCTAAGGTACGCCATACACTGAAATCAAAAGGTGTTCGTTCTACCGAAGCAATATGACCGGTAGGGATTTGGTTTTCACCAAACGGCATGTAACGAATCGCGTCTAAGCGCAATTGGTGATTCGTTATCAACGGCTGTTCTTTAGGGCCTTCATTAGTGGTCGACGCCTCTGGTGCCTCCTGCAGAGCGGCAAAATTACGATTCTTGGTCACGCTCGCTAAATCGGTGCCGTTCAAATTAAAATAACTGTGCCCCGTAATATTAACTACGGAATTACGGGATGTCATATAGCGATACGTTAAATTCACGTCCGCCCCATTGACGATAATATCCAGTTGTACTCGCAAGTCGCCGGGAAAGCCGTCTTCTTCACTGCGCAACATCGTGGCCAACGTGATTTTATCATAATTAAAGGCCTGCTTAGCGCTTTGCGGCACTAAATGCCACACGTCAAAACTTAAACTGTTTTCACCACTGTGTAATAAGTTGGGACCGTTATTCGGCTTCCAATGATACTCGGTGCCGTCAATTTCACAACGAGCGCCGGCAATTCGATTGGCAACCCTACCGACGGACGCACCTAAATAGGACGTGCCCGCTTCATAGCCTTGTAAGGAGTCATAGCCCAACACAATATTGCGATCTAAGGGTTTAACAATAAAGTCGACGATGGTGGCCCCTCTGTCGATTACGCGCAGCTTAATTGTATCCGATTCCAATTCATACATAGTAACAGGTTCACCATTAGCCGTTGTGCCCCAATCAAATCGTTTCATTACACCACCTCATTTTCCGTTCAAGCTGACCATTCACCCTATGGTCAAACCCAAACTGCCGCTTTCTTCACATAGTTTAGCCTAAACTGTCCTTTACACCCTATAAGTCTATACTTAACCGCCGATGCGCCACATGGCACGCTTAGGCGCCGCCATATCCGGCCCTTCGTGCTGCTCACGGCGCAGCTGCAATACATCTTTAATGTGCTCAGCCAATTCTTCGGAGGACTTACCCTGTCGCACCAAGCTGACCAAATCCGCTTCATCATCGCGCAATAAGCAAAGACGCAAACGCCCGTCCGATGTGAGTCGCACGCGGTTGCATTCATGGCAATAGCTGTGGCTCATTGGGAAAATAAAGCCCACCACCGGACCTTGCGGCAATGCATAATACGTAGCCGGACCGAAGCCGGTTACCGATTTAGATTTTTTAACAGCAGTCGCTTTACCGTCTTTGACTTCATCCGCTTCAACACCATTACCGTTGTTGCTTTTAGCGCCCTTTTTAGCTCCGTTCTTTTCAACCGGAATTAGCGGTCCCCCGCAGATTCTGGTTAGCTGAGCCTGCCACTCTTCAAAAGTCGGGCCTCTAAATGTCTGGCCTTGGAACGGCATGTATTCAATAAAACGCCAGATGACCGGCCATTTTTCCATATACGCCAATAAGGAACGCACCATATCGTCGGACATGGGTTCCATTAGTACTGTATTTATTTTAACCGACGTGAAACCCGCTGCCAAGGCCGCTTCAATGCCTTCAATAACGGCCGGCAATTGACCGGTTCGTCCGGTTCGTACATCAAAGATAAGCTCATCCACCGCATCAAGGCTGATGTTTACGCGATTAAGACCAAGCTTTTGAAGCTCCTTGGCCCGTTTCCCCAACAAGCTGCCGTTGGTCGTCATGGATACGTCTTCAAACCACTGACGCTCCTGCAGTTTCTGGAGTAATTCGTCCAAATGCGGATAGAGTAGCGGTTCACCGCCCGTAAGACGCAAGGCTCGTACGCCCAGTTGATGAAACGCCCCCAAAACAGTGAGCCATTCATCGGGCGTCAATAAGTTCGTCTGAGTTTCCGGCGTAATCGCCTCCGGCCGACAATAGGGACAACAAAAGTTGCAGGCTTCGGTCAGCGAAAGACGCACATATTCAATTGTCCGTTGCCAATTATCCTGCACCATACAATTCAATTCTCCTTTATTTGTTACTGACGGTCACTTCATCGCCGACGCGAATCTTGCCGCCTGCAAGCACACGGGCAAAAATCCCTTGGGTCGGCATAATACAGGAACCCACCTGTTTTTGGATTTCACAACCGGAATGGCATTCCTTGCCGATTTGTGTCACTTCAAGCACAATACCGTTGCCCACATTGAGCTTCGTGCCCACCGGCAATTCGTATAAAACGAGGCCTTCCACGGTGATGTTTTCAGCAAAATCGCCGGGATTCACATCGGCTCCCTTGGCGCGCATCAAGTCGATACTCTGAATGCCGAGCAAGCTAATCTGACGGTGCCATTTACCGGCATGAGCATCGCCGGCCATGCCGAAATCGGTCAACAATTCCGCTTCCGAAATGTTGTGTTTTTTCTGACCCTTTTTTTCACTTATGGAAATAGCAATAATCTTTGCCATATATATGTAAATCCTTTCTGTTGCATACAAAAATACATCATCATTAAAACCATAGCCACCATAAATCTAAAACATGCACCGGTTCTAATAATCTATATCTAGTATGCCACCGCAGGCGCCGGTTTGTATGTTGCACCGGCAACGCCCGCATTGATTGTTTTCAATATTCTAAACTTTATTATAACATGCTATAATTGAATTTAATACTGTTTAACAAAATAATGCCATATTTATTCAACATAATACTATCGAGTTCGAAGCTATGCTGAATACCGCGTATCGTTGAATAAACAACAAGGGACCACAAATCAATGTGGTCCCTCTATTTTGCAAAAATTCAGACGATTTTAAGCATCATCTTTTTATGATTGCTCAGCCAATTAACCGATTAATCTTCCTCTTCCACCGCTTCTTCGTGACCCACGCCGTTGAAGATAAGGTTCAACACAACGGCGGTCAAACTGCCAAGGGTGATACCGCTATGAAGGATAACGGACGTCCAGCTTGGGAAGTTATGATAGAAGTTCGGCTCGGTCAAGGTTACCATGCTCATACCGATACTTACGGCTACGAGCATCAAGTTATAGTTGCCATCAAAGTTTACTTTGGAAAGTGCGCGAATACCACTGGCAATAATCATGCCGAACATGGCAATGCCGGCACCGCCCAACACGGAGTTCGGAATGCACGCAACAATGGCCGCCATCTTAGGCACTAAACCGAGCACCACGAGAATAAGACCGGACGTTGCTACTACGAAACGGCTTTTCACACGAGTTACCGCCAAAAGACCTACGTTCTGCGCAAACGCCGTGTATGGGAAACTGTTAAAAATGCCGCCGAGCATTGTGGATAAACCGTCGGCCCGCAAACATCTGGCGAGTCCTTTACGCCCCATCGGTTTCCCTACAATTTCACCGATAGCTACGCAGTCGCCGGTCGTTTCTACCATAACTACAAACATAACGATAATCATGGAGATGATGGCGCCCACATCAAAGGTCGGATAACCGAAGGAGAATGGTGTAATAAAGGCCACCCAATCTGCTTGGCCTACTTTGCTGAAATCGGCTACGCCCATGATAGTGGCAATAATGGTGCCGCCAATGAGCCCGATCAACACGGAGATGTTACTCAAAAAGCCTTTACAATAACGATATACGATAATAACAATGGCTAAGGTAATAAAGGCCAAGAATAAACTCATAGGACTGGCAAATTCAGGTGATGTCGGCTTGCCATACCCTGTAATCCAACGCACGGATACCGGCAATAAAGTAATACCGATAATCGTGATAATCGTACCGGTTACCACCGGCGGGAATAAACGGATTAAACGACTGAAATACGGCGCTATCAGGAAGGTAAACAGGCCGGCCACGATTATGGCCCCATAAATAGCCGTCATACCACCTTGCGTACCGATAACAATCATCGGTGTAACTGACGCAAAGGTAACGCCTTGAATCATCGGAATTCGAGCGCCCACTTTCCAAAAGCCCAAGGTCTGAATCAGTGTGGCAATCCCACAAGTAAATAAATCCGCGTTAATTAAGTGAATTAACTGTTCCGCTGACAAATGCATGGCCTGAGCCACAATAATCGGTACGGCTACGGCACCGGCGTACATGGCCAACACGTGCTGCAAACCATAGGCAAATAGTTGCGTAGGCGGCAGCATTTCATCCACGGGATGTAATGACCGTTTTGTTTCTTCGCTCATGAGAACCTCCTCATACTAACAACCTGCTTAATACCTACTGATAATTATATACCCTCTTATATAATTATATTTTATACAGTTTCCATCAATAAGACAAATATCCGCGCAACAAATTCATAACTATTTTTTGTCGTTTAATAATTTATTCTTATTTAATCTAAACTATATATTTATCCTATTTATTAAACAATGATTGTTCCGTTTTGTCAAAATTATTTTTTTGAAAAAACAAAGCACCTCATATGAAAGTAATTTTGATAGCGGTTTCAAAAGAGTAAAGGGACAAAAGGCGATTCCCCCACAGCACCGATTAAAGTTAAAGCTAATAAGGCTAACTTTTTGGCACTATACTCAGAATCGCCTTTATCTAATATTCAATTTTTAATTTTAGCATCTGATGAGTTTTCAAATTTAGCATTTAACGAGTTTTAAATTTAACATTTGATACTGTATTAATTTTAATTCTTATTTAATCCTAATTGCTATTTAATCTTATCCGGCCGATCCGACGGATGTCCTTCGCTGCCGTTCGAGAGCACGTTCATAAGCACGGCTACCAAGCTGCCCAAGGTAATGCCGCTATGCATTACGGTCTGAGCCCATTCAGGGAAGCGGGCAAAAAAGCTCGGATACACTAGTGTAATCATGCCCACGCTGATGCTGACTGCTACAATCATCAAGTTATAATTGCCTTCAAAGGATACTTTACCTAAGGCGCGAATCCCGCTGGCAATAATCATACCGAACATGGCAAGACCGGCTCCGCCGAGAACGGCACTCGGAATGGACGCAATCAAGGCCCCCATCTTAGGGAATAAGCCCAATACCAATAGAATAATACCGGAGCAAGCCACTACATAGCGGCTCTTAATGCCCGTTACCGCTACAAGCCCTACGTTTTGAGCAAACGCAGAATGTGGGAAGGTATTAAGTACACCCGCCAAAGCGGTGGAGATACCATCAGCCCGGAGGCAGGCGGCGAGGTGCGGTTTATTGATCTTGCGCCCTACGATTTCACCGATAGCAATGCAGTCACCAGTCGTTTCCACCATAATAACGAGCATTACAATCAGCATGGACAAAATGGCGGACCATTCAAACCGTGGGAAGCCAAAATACAGTGGTGGCACGATGCCGACCCAGTCAGCGTGACCAACGGCACTAAAATCGGTATAGCCCATAAAGTACGCCACCATAGTGCCGCCCATGAGACCGATTAAGATTGATAAATTACTGATAAAGCCTTTAAATACACGGTACACGAGCACCACGATGGCTAACGTAATTATGGCTAAGCCCAGATTGTGAAGGCTTGCAAAATCCGCTGAATTCGGATTGCCCCCGCCGGCCCAGCGAACGGCTACCGGTAAGAGCGAAATACCGATTAAGGTAATAATTGTCCCCGTTACAACGGGTGGGAAAAAACGAATCAATTTACTGAAATACGGCGAAATCAAGAACCCGATTAAGCCGGCCACGATAACGGCGCCGAAGATGGCCGTAAGGCCGAATTCTCGGCCGATAACCAACATCGGTGCTACCGAGGCAAAACTAACACCTTGAATCATTGGGATTCTGGCCCCTATTTTCCAGACCCCCAAGGTTTGAATCAAGGTAGCAATGCCGGCCGCCATAAGGTCGGCATTGATTAAACATGTCAAAAGTTCTGTGGAAAGGCCCAATCCTTGGGCGATAATAATCGGCACGGCTACCGCACCGGCATACATGGCCAGTACGTGCTGCAAGCCGTAAGCAAACATCTGTCCCACCGGTAAAATTTCATCTACCGGATTCACGCGCTTGGTGCCACCCGGCATTGTTACTTCAACCGCATCCGTTAGTGTTTCCGTAAGTTCATCGACGCCTACAGCGTTCGACTGCACTACTTCGGTTCTATCCGTTGTCATACCCCTTCAACTCCTTGCCTATCGTTTATAGCCTGTATGTTGCAAAGGAAGTCGCCGACGTTCTTCTTTATCAATATGACGGTATGCATTGGATATAGCCGGAGCCATCGGAATGCTGGCAATTTCGCCAATCCCTTTCGCTCCGTACGCCATTTGGTCCGGCGTACCCTTTTCAACAAAATGTACGGTAATGTCCGGCCGCTGTTTCGCTCTGAGTAAACCCAAGGTTCCATATTTAGTTACTACACGACCGTTATCCATTTTAAAATCTTCTGTTACGCCGTAGCCCATGCCCATCAAAGTACCGCCCTCAACCTGCCCCTCACAGGCTTTCGGGTTAATGACACGTCCTACATCAAAGGCTACGTCCATTTTACTTACAAAGTTTTTCTCATCGATTGTGGCCACGCAGGCGCCATAACCGTACGCCACATGACTTACCGGATGCGGTTTGTCACTGCCCATCGGGTCCGTAATGCCGTGATATTCACCGTAATATTCACAACCTTCCAGGTCTTTTAACGTTTTCCCCGAATCAAGCACAGCTTTTAGCTCTTGGGCTGCCACATGCGTTGCCTCGCCGGTGAAAACAGTCTGTCTCGATGCTGTGGTAGTTCCCGAATCCGGCGTTCTATCCGTATCCGGCGCCTCAACGATGACATCATCCGGCGAAATTCCGGTAGTTTCGCAGAGAATATGAGTGGCTACGGTACCCAAACCTTGGCCGATACAGGCTGCAGACGTACGAATGCGCACTTTACCGTCCCGTACTTCAAGGCGTACACGACCCGTATCCGGCAAGCCTACGCCGATACCACTATTCTTCATACATACGGCGAGACCCGTTCTAGGTGAAGCATAGTAGGCCTCTTTTACCGCTTCCAAACATTCAACGAGCCCCGTTTCCGGTCCCGCCAATTGCCCATTCGGTAAGGATTCACCGGGGCGAACTGCGTTTTTATAACGGAACTCCCAAGGATCCATGCCCACCATTTCGGCGAGTAAATCAATGTTAATTTCCTGACCGAACACGCTTTGCGTTACGCCAAACCCCCGGAACGCACCGCCCGGTACATTATTGGTATAGTAGCAGGTACCTTCCACCGAGAAGTTGTCATAGTGGTAAGGTCCGCCCGAGTGGGTGCAGGCCCTTTGTAAAACCGGACCGCCCAAGGATGCATAAGCACCGCCGTCTGACACAATAACAACCTTGCTGGCTACCAAATTGCCTTCTTCATCACAGGCCGTGGTAATATCCATTTCCATAGCATGGCGCTTCACATGAATGTCCAGACTTTCCTGTCGTGAAAACTTCACTTTCACCGGCCGCTTGGTATGCCAAGCCATGAGTGCCGCATGATGCTGCACGCTCATGTCTTCCTTGCCGCCGAAACCGCCGCCTACCAGCATGCTGTGAACATGAATTTCACTTTGATCGACTTTTAACATACGGCTTACTTCGCGTTGCTCATCATACACGCTTTGACCACCCGTATACAGGTTGAGTCCGCCGTCTTCACGCGGTTCCGCAATGGCACATTCCGGTTCCATGAACGCATGGTCCGTTTGCGGCGTCGAATAGTGACGGGTTACCACATATTTAGCCGCTTTAATGGCTGCGTACGCATCACCGCGATTAAGCACTTGATGGGATAGCATATTGCCACCACTGTGAATGAGCGGTGCATCCGGTGCCATAGCCGCTTCCGGCGTTAGAATCGGGGTCAGTTCCGTATAGGTAACGTCCACCAAATTGCACACTTCATCAAGCGTGTCCTTATGTTCTGTCGCCACAAGGGCAATGGCATCGCCTATATAGCGCGTCGTATCGCCTTCGGCGATGAGCACGTCCCAATCTTGGATGATATGCCCCGTTTTATTAAAAGGCACGTCTTTCGCCAATAGCACCGTTACGCAATCGGGATGGGCTAAGGCCTTGGAAATGTCGATATGTTCCACCACGGCTCGCGGATATTTACTGCGTACCGCTTTGGCATAAATCATGCCCGGCAACACCATGTCATCGGTGTATAAACCGGTGCCCAAGGTTTTTTCCTTCGCATCGACCCGATGGAGTAAGCTGCCGATTTTACCGGATCTGTCGCTCTCGGGAATCGGACTGTTTTCACGAAATAGTTTCGCTGCCAACAAAATGGCGTCTTCAATTTTTACATACCCCGTGCAGCGACAAATATTACCGTTAATCGCTAACTTCACATCGTCGCGGGTAGGATTTAAATTCTCATCTAACAATGCTTTGGCGCTCATAACCATGCCGGGAATACAAAAACCGCACTGCACGGCACCGCATTCACCAAAAGCATATACATACACGTCTTTTTCTCGCTCCGTCAAGCCTTCGATGGTCACAACCGGCTTATCCGCCAACTGTGAAACCTTAAGTACACAGGCTTTTACCTTTTTCCCGCCGGCAATGACTGTACAAGCCCCGCAAGCGCCCGCTGCGCAACCATCCTTCGTCCCCGTTAAGTGAAGGTCATCGCGCAAATATTGAAGCAATGTCTTGTCCGTTGCTGTTTCATGCCATTGTCCGTTAATTTGAAATTTAAACATAGGGTAAGCCTCCCTCCTTCAACATTGAAGGGTTATAGATAATAAGGCAGCTCCTTACTGAATGCACTTACTATCGACTGTAACGGGCTCGGTAATTTTTCAAGCGGAAGCACGGCTTCCTGCCCCTTAAAACGGAACCCCCATTCTTCACCGGCTTTGTAGAAGCCGTCATTTTCACTTGCCTGTAACCGCGCTTTGTCTAAAAAGAAGGTCAATCGATCTTTGTACGGTTGGCAAGGTTCGATGCAATTGCAGGCGCAGTTACCGCATTCATTGCACGCTTCATCAATGTGAATAATCAGTTTTTGACCATCCACCGTAACGAGTTCATTAGACCGGTTCGGGCAAACACGAACGCAAGTACCACAGGTTACGCGGCACCGGTAATCTTCACTGTGAGCCGCCTGAAAACCGGGCTGTTTCGCTCTTTTTATGCGCATAGCCTCGGTTTTGTGGAATTCCGGTGATAGCGCCACGGTTTGTGCCAACTTTTCGATGGCCGGTACATTTAACGCAGTAATAGAATCATAGTCTTTACTTTCTACGCGTTTTGCCAAATCATCAAGCTGATCGTAACCGGCACCTTGCAGCAAGGTGGTACATACCGTAATCGGCCAAATGCCGGTTTCAAAAATATCCCCGATGCTCTTGCGGTCGGCGCCGCCGCTATAGGAAATAGCGAGTTTACCGTCTAATGCTCGGCTCAGCTCGGCCGCCAAGGTAATCGTCAATGGCAATAAGGCTTTGCCGGCCATATACATTTGCTCGCCCGGCAGTTCTTTTTCAAGAATTTGAACCGGGAAGGTATTGGTGAGCTTAACGCCGAATTGCTTACCGCACTTTTGACCTAACGCTTGTAAGCGCTCTATCATCGGCACGGCGTCAGCCATAGTGGGATCCACTTCAAATTGATGTTTATCAAACTTTACATAGGCAAAACCGGCATCGTCCAATAAAGTGCGTACGCGGTCATAGCCGAGTAAAGTAGGATTACATTTCAAATATAAGTTGAGACCCTTTTCTTCCAACAAATAGCTGCAAATGGCTTCAATTTCATTGGCCGGGCAACCGTGCATGGTAGATAAGGTAATGGACTGACAAATATCTGAATTAATGTTTTCAACATAAGCTGCATCAATCTGCTTGAATCTGTCTAAATTAGCCAAGGTCCATGCTTTGCAAGCCTGCCAGGTTTCCGTCTTACCGGCGTCTTTTAAGTTTTCAATAAAAGCGTCGATAATCCATAATACAACCTCCTCAATACCTACACATTCTTACTTATAATCATTTAATTGATTAACCCTATTTAGTCCCGTACCAAACGATGTCTTTATAGCGAATCGGATCGGTGTCGCCTTCGGTGGAGAAACATAATACCTTCGATGTTTCATCCAAACCTAGGATTTCTTTTAATTCCTTATATTCCGGACAAGTCATGATGGCTGCTACCGTCCCCAACGGTGCTGCGCCGGATTCTCCGGATGTAATCGGCGTATCGCCTTTTATCGGTGCTGCACTGATACGCATGCCCCACTCGGCTACCCAATCCGGTGCGGATACAAACACATCAGCGTGATTTCGTAAAATTTCCCAACTTATCGTATTCGGCTCGCCGCAAGCAAGACCGGCCATAATCGTCTGCAAATCGCCACCTACCATGCGCGGTTTGCCGTCACCGGCTACAGCCCCTTGATATAGGCAATCCGCCGCTTGCGCTTCCACTACGATAATTTTCGGTTGTTGCGCCTCATTTTTATATAAATTTCTAAAATAGCCTGTAACGGCACCGGCTAACGATCCTACGCCGGCTTGAACAAAAATGTGAGTCGGCATAGCACCGGCCGTCGCCAATTGTTCACCTGCTTCTAAGGCCATCGTACCGTAACCTTGCATAATCCAGCTTGGTACCTCTTCATACCCTTCCCAAGCTGTATCTTGCACAACTACGCCGTTTTTGACCTTAGCCGCTTCGGCTACCGCTTTACGCACACAATCATCATAATTGAGATCTTCAATGGTTACCGTAGCTCCTTCGCGCTGAATATGTTCCAAGCGAGATTTGGTGGTGCCTTTTGGCATAAATACAACGGCCTTTTGACCTAACTGACGAGCGGACCAGGCTACCCCGCGCCCGTGGTTACCGTCCGTGGCGGTGAAAAAGGTAATGTCGTCCATTTGCTTGTGCAATTCTTCGGATGTCATTACGCTATACGGCAAATCCGATACGTCTTTATGGAGCTGCTGCGCTACATATTTAACCATCGAATACGAGCCGCCCAATACTTTGAAAGCATTTAAGCCGAACCGATATGATTCATCTTTGACAAAAATGCTGCCCAAGCCCCAGAATCTGGCCAACTGCGGCAACTGCGTTAACGGTGTTGTTTCATACTGTGGAAAACTCTGATGAAACGCACGGGCTTTTTTGGCTTCCGCCACCGACATGATAGCTAAATTATCATCATTACCTTTAGGTAATGTATTAACTTGCCACTTCAACGAATCCATGTTATACCTCCCATACCTAATAACCTCTAAATCCATCCTATGTGTATCGGCTAACAAATTGTCAGACTGATTATTATCCCCTTAAGTGAGCGAATCAGCCGGTTCTGTAACCGATGTTTATGTCCCCATTATTTAGCTTTCGCTTTAATTTGCTCTTCCTTCTCTTTATCTTTAACAACGTTTAAATCGCTGTATAAAGTAAATCTTGAAATGCCGAAGTATTCCCCGATTTTGTCGGCCGCTTTAGATATTAAAAAGGCGCCCGCATCGTTTAGATACTTCAAGGCTTCACATCGTTCCGCCTTCGTCATGAGCTGCGCCGGCTTACCTACCTTAGCCACCGCCTGCTCAATTAAATCATCCAGCAAATCGGTTACGCTCGTCGTAATTCGTTCAGCTCCGTCGGCTTCTTTACTTGCCGAAGTGCTCGTCGCGAGCCCCACCGGTTCAGTGAGTTGATTTACCATTTGCTGCAAATGAATCAAATTGGTAATATCTGAATTAATACAGAACACATACGTAATTTGCCCTTTATCATCACGCATGTACATGGTACTGGAACGAAAAACGCGACCGTCTTTGGTTTTGGTTAAATAACCGTATCGGTCTTCCAAATCTTTACCGTCATTCTTAAGCGCATCGAGCACCACATGAGACGGTCCGTCACCTAACTTTCTGTTAGATATCTCGCCGTTTTCAATACAAACAACGGTACCTTCCATTTCCGGCGTCCGTACGTCGTGAATTACAATTTCACAAGTTTCGCCAAACTGCTGAGCTAACCCGTGAGCAATTTGTTTCAAATTTTCCAATTCATTTTTCATAAAAACCGCCCCTCACTTTTCACGCATATTGGCGTTATACAAACTAACTGTTTGGTGTCCCAACCAATTGTCTATTCAAATCGAATGGCCTCAACACCAACTTCCACCGGCATTTTGATTATTCATTCTTCATTTCCAAAATCTATTATGCTAACTAATTTTCTGTTAGCCTAACAATTTGTTTTGTTTCTATGATTAAATAGTATCATAACATTTCAAAATATGCAACTGTTAAAAATAAAATAATTAGAGTTATTTATAATTTATCTATTTTCATCTAAACACTATAATTTTCTTCGAAAATATGTTATAAATAAGTATATCGATAAAATCTAATATATAGATACATTGGCTCTTTGCCATATATGGGCCAACGCAAAACGAAATTATTTATAAGGAGTTAATAACTATGAAGTCATTTATTAATGGGGCAAAGCGCGTCGCCAAGGATTACAGCGAGCACAATATCGGTCGCCTGTCCGCGGAAGCAACGTACTATATTATTCTTTCCATAGTGCCCTTCTTAATTATTGCTTTAACGGCTATTTCCGTATTTCTTAGTCACAATACGGACATCCTCGATCAATTTTTGGCTCTCTTACCACCGGATTCACAACATACTCTGGAAAATCTTATCGATGATTTGACCAAAAACCAAAGCGGTACGTTGTTCTCCATCGGTATTATTACCGCTTTTTGGACTATGTCGGCAGGTACGCGTGCCTTAATTAATGCCCTTAACACCATGCTGGGCCTCGATCATGTGGAAGAAGGCATGATTAAGATGTACAGTAAAGCCTTCTTCTTCACCATTATCGGTACCGTAACCGGTCTCTTAGGGCTTATCCTTTCGGTGTATGGCCCGGCCTTCTTACAGGTGGCTCAGCGTTTTATCTTTATTCCAAAAGAAATTGTGAGCCTCGCCACTATGGCGGCTACCTTATTGCCGTTGATTTCTTTTACCCTTGTGCTCACCTTGTTTTATCACTATGCACCACGCAAAGAAACTGACAAGGACACGCCTGAAGCTACCAAGGAAAGTATCAACAAACTTATTTCTTGGAAGCGCTCCTTCGCGGGCGGGCTCTTAGCTACGATTCTTTGGTTAGCCCTTACCTATGGCTATCGTTTCTATGTTACGAATTTTGCAGGCAGTTCCTCCACGTACGGTCCACTGGTTGGTATCATGATTCTCTTCGTGTGGATCAACTGGTCTGTCCAGGTTATCCTGCTCAGTGCCGAAATCGTACGCGACCGTTCCTTCGATGCTGAATTAAAAGCGGAAGCGGTTAAACTTAAAATGGAACAAATCGAGCAACTCAATAAAGAGGAGCAAGAAAAAAAAGAGCAGAAAGAGCTTGAAGAAAAGAAAAAATTAGAAAAGAACAAAGCGTAGCATAAATTTTAAGCGGCAACGCAAAAGAGCTGCCACAAATGTCGGTCTGACATCTGTGACAGCTCTTATTTTTTACCTCGCAACTCTAGAGACGTTGCCTATCATTGCCTTATTATACTATTCGGCATGTTCTTCCAGCCATTGCAACGCATACTGCGCATACATGGCGGAGCCGATTGGCAATGCGCGTTCATCAATTTTGAAGAAATTGCTATGATGGGAATGAACCGCATCAATGTCAGGGTTAGCAATACCGAAGAAAGCAAAGCAGCCCGGTTTTTCTTCCAAATAGTAAGCAGAGTCTTCACCGGCCATTGTTTTTTCCATCAAGACCACATTATCTTCACCAACGAGTTCAGCGCCTACGCGATGAGCGAGTTCCGAGCTGGCCGGATCGTTGATCGTCGGCGGTACCATTTGACGGAAGGTTACCTTCGCCTTAGCGCCGTAAGCGGCGGCTGTTTCGTTGACCATATGAGTCATCGTCTGTTTCAAATCATCGCCGATGGCGTGTTTGAAATAACGCGCCGTGCCTTCCAAACGGGCAGAGCCGGAAATAACATTATAACGCGTGCCGCTGGTCATCTTGCCGATGGTAAGCACCACAGAATCGAGCGGACTGAAGTGGCGAGACACGATGGTCTGCAAATTCATCACGATGGCTGAAGCCACAACGGTGGCATCCACGGTCAAATGAGGCTGTGCCCCATGACCGCCCTGACCTTCAATATCGATACCGATTTCAAGCGCGGCCGCCATGCGTTCGCCGGCTTCGACGGAAATCTTGCCAACGGGCAAATCAATCCAAATGTGAGCGCCGAAGACACTATCCGTTTCTTCAAACCAGGTACCAAACTGTTTCATGTACTTAGCGCCTTCACCGCTTTCTTCGGCCGGCTGGAACACGAGGAATACCTTGCCTTGAATTTTGTCCTGCAATGTTTTCAGCATTTTAGCGGCACCCAATAAAATGGCCATATGTGCATCATGACCGCAGGCGTGCATCTTGCCGTCATGTTTGGACGCGAAGTCATACCCCGTCTGTTCATCAACGGTAAGTGCATCAATATCGGCACGAAGCATAATCGTTTTGCCCTTTTTAGGACCTTCAATCCATGCCACAATGCCCGTGTTTTTTTCAGGATTTATCACATAGGGAATACCCAATTTATCCAGTTCACCGGCTAAATATTTGGTCGTTTCCTGTTCTTCAAAACTAATTTCCGGATATTGGTGCAAATGACGGCGCCACGCAATAATATCCTTCGTATATTCTTCTTGTAGTTTTTTTATTTCAGTTGAATTCATACATTCGCCTCCCAATCTCTTTGTTTTCATGGTAGTGTACCGGAAATGGTTTGTCAAGGTTTCCGGGGTAAAATTCCTATTTTATTACTATGATTTTAAAAATCGTGTGATTCTGCGTTTTTTCTTCTATGGCGAGTTTTGAAAATAATATGTTATACTGACTGTATGCATTTACCGATTGAAGGGAGTTACTCTATATGGATTTAGCCTTATTTCCTTACTTTTTAGTGTCATCAATACTCTTAACCCTGGCTCCGGGGCCGGATAATTTATATCTTTTAACAAAAAGCCTCGCCGACGGTGCCAAGGCAGGCATTACGCTAGCAGCGGGACTGTGTTCAGGTATTGTCTTTCACACCTGCCTCGTTATCTTAGGGGTGGCCGCACTGGTTAAAAGTTCACCAATCGCCTTTGCAGCCTTAAAATACGTAGGTGCTGCGTATCTTTTCTATCTTGCTTACGGTGCCTTTACCGCTAAAGTTGCGGAACCACAACCGACTGAAGCAGCCGCCGGTCAAGCTACTGCTGCCGATTCAAACAGCACAACAAACAACACGACAAACAGCGTATCAAGCAATGAAACATCCAGCCAAGCTTCAAACGGTAAATCGTCAAGTCAAACTTCAAATGGTGAGTCATCAGCCTTGTCCATCTATCGCAAAGGTCTCATTATGAACATCTTGAACCCAAAAGTTCTGTTATTCTTCCTCGCATTCTTGCCACAGTTCGTGGATCCTAATAATGAATCACCGGGCCTGGCCATTGCCATGCTCGGTGCCGTTTTTAGCTTACAAGCATTCATCTTATTCTCCATCATCGCTCTTTGTGCCGGTAAACTCCGTGGCTTTTTAAATCAGGGACCTAAATCACAACGTATGTTAAATCGTATTCAAGGCGTAGTGTTGCTGGGCATTGGCGGATTGTTATTAGTCTTCTAAAAATATATATCCCTATAGCTTCCGGAATGGCTAGCGCTATACTTTGTCGTTTATGCTTAACAAAAACAAATGCTGAGGTGACTTTTAACTGTCATCTCAGCATTTTTAGTTCTATATTCTATTAGCCAAAGACTATCTTAGTGGAAAACTCTTATTTAACCCAAGTTACGATATCTTCCATAGGCTGACGAGTTTTTTCACGATGAGGCTGTTCATCACGATAGCCGAAGCCCACCATTACGGACACGCCGAAATGTTCTTTGTCGAGCACGCCTTCTTCGCTCAAGATTTCTTCCACTTTTTCAATATTGAAACCTTCGATTGGGCAAGAGTCAACGCCGAGCATAGCAGCCGTTGTCATCATGTTAGCCAACGCAATGTAGGTCTGTTTGCTGCCCCAATCGAACATAGCACGGTTGCTGTCGATCAATTTGAAATCGTTAGTCTGGAAGTTGCTGTAAGCGCCGCGCATCATGTTCTGCACGTCTTCCGGCATGTGTTTGATGTCTTTCATGATGTGTGTGATGTAGTCCGCATCAGCTACGGTATCCGCTTTTTTGCGAGCCAAAATAATTACGAAATGGCTGGCACCGTTCAAGCTGTTCTGAGCCCCCCAGGATACAGGGAACAATTTATCTTTAATGCTCTGTTTTTCAATAATGAGGAACTTCCAAGGTTCAAAACCGAAGGAGCTTGGGGACAAACGGCCTGTTTCCAAAATCGTGTTAAAATCAGCGTCAGACACCTTTTTATTAGGGTCAAACTTCTTCGTTGCGTAACGATAATTGTAAGCGTTTAAAATGTCTTGTGCAGAAATGCTCATGGGTATCATCCTTTCGAAATAATAATTTATTATACTGAATTTTGAATATCTATCTCATCTATCTTTCGACATGTTTAGTATAGCATATCTAAAAAAATAGTTGAAGAACGCAATTTTTTTATATATACTGTAAATAAATTAATTTAAGTATATTTTTTATACCTAAGATATTTTAGCCTACTAAGCACAGCAAATACATATAAACAGAGGAGAATCGTGATGAAACCCACCAGTAAAACAAACAAAGAAAATTTAAAACCTTGCCCGCGTACACTATGCCCGGTAGCCACGACGTTAGAGCTTATTAGCGGTAAGTGGAAAGGTATTATTTTATACCATCTTTTTACCGGCGACAAACGATTCAGCGAACTCAAAACATTAATCGAAGGCGTCACCCATCGCAGCCTGACCTTGCAACTGCGCGAACTCGAGGCCGACGGCCTTATTACCCGCACCGTATTTCCGGTAATTCCGCCACATGTGGAATACGCCTTATCCCCACTGGGACGAACCATGGAGCCGATTATCAACGCCATGTATGACTGGGGCGTGGCTTATAACACCCGGCAAGTTGATAATATGCCTACTGTTCAAGGTAATCAATAAAAGTATCTCTTAACCTCTCCGCAAGTATGCTCTGACACAAAAACACAACTGCTTAGCTTGTAAACTAATGACATACACAAAAATCCCGTAACCGATGGCCCCCATCGATTACGGGATTTTTGCTGTCATTTCAAACTTCTATTTGCATTAACACTTTATATATTTCATGTTAACGAGTTGTAAAATTAAAAGCTCGTCCCATTAATGCTTTTTTATACGCCCGAGTCATTGCTTCCACGCTTACTAAATCAAGACTGTCATCATACGATTCAATTTCAAAATTGCAAACGGCTTGAGCTGCTTTCTTATTTTGCATCACTGCATAATTATAGGATAACTTCTTTTCTAAATCTGATAAATTAAATGAATAACTCATAATTAATTCCTCCTCCAAATTAGAACTATTTCTTTTCTCTGTTATTATCATACGCCTCTCACATCAAATGTCAACCCTTCTGAAAACTTCAAACAAATAACTAATAACTGCCAGTTATGTAGGGCTATGAATTAAAGTTCTTACTCGTCAAAAAAATAATGGTCTATTGTTACTGTTCATCTTTTTATACCCCTCCTCACACAGCCGAATTTAAAGTAAAAATAATACCGCACAATACCCACTGTTGTGCGGTTTTCCATAACTTCTTATTATATACTTTTAATTGTTAACCAAAAGCAATATATAGATTCTCGTCATAACTGCGCTTCATGAGGAAAAAAGGCATTTCAATTGTCAGCCCTCTCAAAAATTGTCTTCCTACATGACTAGCTTTTATAGGTAAAACTTCGTTTTTTCACAATAATAGGATTTTTAACAATAACAATTCAAACATAACATCTTGACTTTCGTCATTGAACTTTGATGCCCATTGTGGAAAAATGCCCCATGAGATACCATCTAATCAAACGAAATGTGTAGCTATTAATCATTAAGGAGGTCCCTCATGAACACTGAAACAATGAGCCTACGTAAAGCCTTAGGTCAAAAGAAGTTATTAGACAAACAAATCAAAGCCATGATGTCCGAAAAGTTCGTCACTTCCGAATCGGCCCAGACGGCTGTTATCGACGGCTTACCGCTTAATGCCTGGCAAGACGAAGTGAAAGCCAACTATCAGTCGTTAAACGACAAAATCCGTCGCCGCGAAGCATTGGCCGTGGCCATCATGGACGCCAATGTGAATAACTTTGTAGAACTGCCCCGTTTCATCACCCTCGATGAAGAACACACAGGCACAGAAAAAGTAAGCTTTCGCCGGCGCCATTGCTCGCAAAGCTTACTACACAAATGAACTGTCCTATATCGTTAACGAATTGCGCCAGAAGGTAACTAATGCTACCGAGCAGTTTGATTTTATCAATGATCTATGTGAAAGGACCATCAGAGATCGTATGGCGCAAGAGTTCGGCACGGTTAATAACGCCAGTGCCAAGTCCCGCGAAGAACGGGAAACTACCCTTCGCAAACAGTATGAAGCCGTTTTCTACGATCCGGCCGATATTGTGAAAAAAGCGAAGCTCGCCAAAGAGCGCATCGAGAACTACCTCGAAGAAATCGACGCCATTTTGGGCAATGCCACCGAAATGACAACAATTACCGTATCGTACTGAGTTAAAATGATATACCTCTGATATATCGCGACTTTCGTTATATCAGAGGTACGTCATCAAACTATTCAAGTTATATATTATGTGCTTTTTAACAAATGAAATTTGCCGGGTTATCGAAAAACATTAAATATGGTTTGCCGGATTTTTTGGAGCAGGGTTTTACCGGTAAAACTAAAACTCTACCATTGCCTAAAATAGGATAAACCAAGGCACTTTATTGTCTGGTTGTAATTATGCTGCCATGAGCAGTTGTGGTCTGCAGGGAGCCTTCAACATACAAAAGTCCCTGCACTAATCATTAACCATTAACTGTTAGCGTTAAGCTATTAATCATTAAACTCATCGTTAACTGTTACCAATAAGCTATTAATCAATAAAGGTTAATCATTCTGAAATCTTGGAGACAGATTTTCGCTACCAAACCAAAGCCCAATGTTTTGCACCAAGCAGATAATCCGGCATTTTTATTTCATTCGTATTTTACAGGCCTTTTTGAGGCCTTATTATTTTGTCCTTATTTTTAATCTGACTATCTTGCTTCCCCTAATATAATTTATGGTTAGCCGTCAAATACATAACCCTCCGATGTGTAATAATAGTATTCGAAAGAAACTATATTGCAAACCGGAGGGTTAAACGTTATTATGAAGTTAACAGATTATTCTCCTATAATCTCATTCAATGCATTCTTACTATGGCAATTCAACTATTCTTGAGGCAACAATTTAACTATTGTTGTTGCGACAATTCATACAATTTAGCCACTCGTTTACGCAGTGGCGGATGATCGCTGACCAGTTGATTGATAAAACCTTCCGTATCGCCGTAGCGTGTCAGTTTTGCCAACGCCGACGCGAGTTCCTGCCCGAGCCCCAACTCATGAGCAAAACGATCGTCACGATATTCGGCAACACGCGAGCCAAACGGCGCTAACAACACATAGCCGAAATTAGCGATACTATGCAGGATTCGTACAATAAATCGTATAAATAGGATAAAGGCCATAAAGATAACTGCCAAAATATTGATAAACGGAATGTAGCGAAGTATATTATACACCATCGTAATCATCCAAACGATTAATTCAAAAGCAATTATGATAGCGTTATACACATTGAGCATGGCCACCGACGTCATACCGTAAGTGGTATCGCGATGAATCAAATGGCTGAGCTCATGCGCCAGAATCCCCTTAAGTTCAGCCGAGTTCATTTCATTAATCAAGCCCATCAACACGACTACCCGGTCATGGCCTAGGGCAAAGGCATTAATCTGATTGCTGTGCTGCACATACAGCCGATAGCGCCCCGCATCAACGCCGGCGCGATTGCACACATCTTGCCAACAGGCATCTAAATAGTTTTTCAAATCACCTTCCGGTTTGCTAATAGCTTTAAATTTTAAAAACAAGCCCTGCACCGGTGGCAATTGGAATAAGATGATGGCGACTAAAAAGAAAAGTGCCACCCAAGTGCAAGATATGGCAAAGCTGTGTGTCGGTAAATTGTATTTTTGCAAAAAATCTAAAATAAACGGCTGTTCCAATATGGTCGGTTCCCCAAAAAGCGCAAAGATATTATTGATAAAGTGCAAAATAACCGTTCCTACCAAGCCATAAATGAGACCGGTAATTATAAGCAATAGAATTCCCATGCAATATCCCTTTCTATTCGCACTACCTCTGATGTTTTAAACGTATTACCGGTACGTCCAATACCATACCTAAACTTACGATATATTCTTTATTCTTATCTAGATTATACCCCAAGACAGGAGTAACGACCATGATTTATTTCACCAGCGATCTGCACCTAGGCTATCCAAAAGTTATTAAAAACAGAAATCGTCCGTTCGACACGGTTGAAGAAATGAATGAAACACTCATCGCCAATTACAACAGCCTTGTTTCTAAAAAAGATACGGTGTATCTCTTAGGGGATTTAACGCAAAAACTAGAACCACAGGAGGCTAATTCCTTACTGAGTCGTCTAAATGGTAAAAAGACGCTCCTCATAGGCAATCATGATAAGTATAAGAAATATGATGCCAAAATTTTTAAAGAGATGTGTGATTATAAATATTTGACTGATAAAAAAGTCCCTATCGCCTTGATGCATTATCCGATTTTAGCGTGGAATCGCTATCGTCACGGCAGCATGATGTTGCACGGTCACATCCACTCAACGGGCGAGTATAACGAACGAAATCGAGTGGAAGGCATTCGACGCTACGATGTGGGCGTTGACGCCAATCACTTCTATCCTGTTTCTTTGGATGAAATATGGGAATTTTTTGAGATTGAATAAAAAGGAGTTAACCTATGATTTTTGTTACAGGCGATCTTCATGGTGAAAAAGAACAAATCCAAGAATATATCAAAGTATTAAGCGATTGCACTAAAGACGATATTTTGATTGTCGCCGGTGACTTTGGCATTCCTTGGTACAGTCGTGCCTTAGACATGCACTATAAAGACGATAAGTTATTAGACTTATTAAGAAATGCCCCTTTTACAACTTGCTTTGTTGACGGCAATCACGAAAATTTTGACTTACTATATAGCAATCCTGTCATTGAAAAATGGGGCGGCCGTGTTCATGATTTGGACGGTATCTACCACCTCATGCGCGGCGAAATTTTTACCATGGAAAACCAAACTATTTTCACCTTCGGCGGCGCTGCCAGTGTGGATAAACAATACAGAACGCCGAGCATTTCATGGTGGGAGCAAGAAAACTCGACATCTGAAGAACAATCCTATGCTATTGAAAACTTGAAAAAGCACAATTTTAACGTAGATTACGTCATCACCCATCAGGCACCCAAACAATTTATTCATATCATTCGTCATTTACTTTTTAATAAAGTCAACATTACCTGCCCGACACAGGAGTTCTTGACCAAGCTAAAGCCGAAACTTACTTTTAAGAAATGGTACTTCGGACATTATCACGATGATATAAATTCTCCGATTGATAGAGCCAGACTGCTGTTTGATGAGATTGTTGATTTGGGGACGTAAAAAATATTGATTTAATAGCAAAAAATGAGATGCAAGTTAAACTGCACCTCATTTTTTATTATTTAAGTATCAATTAGAATTCCGCTTCCTCTTGGAAAAGTTCTTTATTAATGGCACTTAACCCCAACCCTACTAGGCCAAAAATCCAGGTAATCGGATGAGAAGAAAATCGGTTATAATTACGTGCTTGGCGGCTATCATGAATTCCTGTTTTACACCAAATAGCAAAATGTTCACAATTATTGCCCAGCAAACTATAATTTTCTTTCTTCGGCGCATTTAAACGTCCATATGCTCTTTTTACAGTCTCCTCCGGTGAATAAAAATTATATTTACCATCTTCAAAGGAACAATAATCATCAATAACAGACAACAACTCTTGTGGCGGAATCGTATATATTTTATCCTCACACCTAAATTTTTCAACATCAGTCTTAGCAATTCGCGGATCTTTATATCCTGTAACTTTGTCAATAAAGTTACTATCAAAATGAATGACGTTTAATTCTCCCACATAAATCCCAAAATGTGAATAAAATCCTCGATCGCAAAAAATAATGTCTCCTGGAATAACTTTTCTTCCCATAATCACTAACCTCCCCATTAGATTTCTTTACATATGTATTTTGGAAATTTCAATGTCCGTTGTGCCTAATTTAGTATATTTCATCTTATTCCACCTTCTCAATCGTAGCCGTAAAATCGCCCTTCATGCCGGATAGAATTTCCATCCCCGACTCTACACGGCCTAATTTAATTAGCCCCGGTGAATTTCCAAAGTCTTTATAAAAAATGCATAGATTGCCCCATGGTGAGAAGTAGCACAAATCACCTACATCGGGATCCGTTGCATCCGGTTCGCCTTTAGTCGGCAGCTTTTCAGGTGGATAGGCAATTTTCTCGGTACTGTTATAATCTGAAAAACTCAGCGTCATAGGAAGTGCTTCGTAAAGGGCATTGGCCGTTGGTGTATCATAGAGAACAATAGAAATCTCCTGTCCTTCGACGGTCATTTTTAATTTACGATTCGTTACATTTGGTGTAGCTTGTTGCGTTTTCACAACACTCGTGTCCTCTTTGGCATTCGAGCTTACAGCTTCTTTAGCATTCGAATTCGCAGCCTCTTTAGCCGTGCTCGACTGGCCGGCACAGGCCGTCAATATGGTAACAATCAGTGACATTGCCAGAAATACAATAACTTTTTTCATAAAAGCCCCCTCTTTTCTCAATGAAACTGTATCCAAAAGGCAAATACTCCATTCTCTTAATACCTTTATTGTAACTATATTTAGTTCATATTTCTAATACTTATCTCTCATTATTAGTTATGCCTAAAATGTATTTCTTAGCGAAATCAATAAATCTTGCTGTAGCTAATGAAAAAATATACGTATTTACTTCTTCACCAATTCATATCGTATATTACGGCTTCCACCAATCTGTACAATCTGCCCCTTATCTATCATTGATTTCAAAATACGCCCCGCCGTAGATTGACTAACACCCAATAATTCCTGAGTTTCTTTGCGAGTAATCACTTGCTTCTCCGCCAAGTGATGCATTATTCTTTCCTCATTCGAACTGCCAAACGGAACCACTGTCTCTCTAATCGCCTGTGGTTTCTCCGTCACTTCTCTCATAGTATTGACATTAGGTAGAATAATTTTAAACGTATTATTAGTAACTCGAAGTTGTGGCTGTAACGGAGCACCGACGTATGCATCCATAATTTTTTGCATACCTGTGCCATAAGCTTCAATGAGTTCTAAACGGTAAAAAACATTAGCCAGGTTCGGATTACGACACACCGAAACACCTGCTGTCACATCTTCTAACTCTAACCCGGGGAGCAGACCACCCAAAGAAACAAATTCTAACCTGTCTTCGAAAATACTGATTAATGTACTGGCACTAAATGAATAGTCTCGGTGAACTAACGTATTAAGTAATGCCTCGCGAACTGCAACTTCCGGATAATCTCGGGTATCGATACGCCGAAGTTTTTCAAAAGTTGAACCGATTTGATTATGTAAATCAATATAATCGTAAACTTCATTCATTTGTTGCATAAGCGAACCGGAGAATTCTCTACGATCTTTAAATATATTTTGATTGGTTCCTTGAAATATGGCTGCCTTGATAGTATAAGGACACTGTTCAGATAGGAGTAAGCCCAAGTTCGTATATAATCCATCAGGAGATACTAGTTTTAAAGTTTTCAGCTGAGATGGCCCAAATGGAACCCTTCGAAGATCAAACTCTTTTTTGGTGGCTTCAAAAGTTAACTCCTGATTAATAGAACGCATATCCTCAAAGCTATCGTATTCTTCTTGAAAACTCATTCTACTCATTCCTTAGATTTCCCCCATCTATATTCTAACCAAATTCTAACTTTCTAATCACTTTCTAATCATTTCTAACCATATTCTAACCAAATTCTAACTTTCTAATCACTTTCTAATCATTTCTAACCACATTCTAACCATTCTCATTAACAATGTCAATTAATATTTCTCAGCTCTCCATTATTAGGTATTTTAGAATATGAAATCTATGTAAAATAAAAAAGTAGCGAGAACCTAGCAAAAACAGGCCGTAACGAAATGTATTTTTCTACTCGCATTTCGTTACAGCCCGTTCGTATTACTTCTTAATATTAATCTTTGTCATTATTCGACTTAGAGTCTGCATAATAGTTAATTAAGCACCCCTTAGCAATAATAGATTTTTCTTCATTGCTCAAATAGCCTAGGTGTAATGTAATTTCTTCTTTTTTCCCATTATTAATCACATAAGCCTTAAAGTCGTCACTATCACTTAATAAGATAGCTCTTACATTAGGTACAAATACATAATCCCCTACCGCCAACTTTCTAGAGTCAGTTTCACTTGTTACAAATGGCAACATCCCCCAATTAATTACATTTGAACGATATCGTTTAGTAGCATATTCTAAGGCAATATTGGCTCCTCCACCTAATACACGCTGACAAGATGCAGCTTGTTCACGAGCGGATCCATCACCCGGTTTATTGGCATAAATCATGCTTGCTACAAGTGTCGACTTAGACAAATCATCTAATGATTTACCAAGATTCAAAGCGTCATTAATCATTTGATAAGCATTTTGTAATTCCAAATTAATAACTCCATCTTGACGGCTTTTTTCCCAGTCTCTTACTGTCTTAGCACGACCAACATATTCCGGCACTTTACGACTTAAAGCAAATTCTGAAAGTGCATAAGGATTTGAACGATAAGAGGAGGTTTCCCCAGATGGGATTAATTCATCAGTGGTTGTAACCGGATCATCAATGTATGCAGCTACTTTTAACAAAATATTATCTGTTAATGCTTCAATTTTTGGCCATGCTTTAATTGATGGACCATATACAAGTTCTTCAGCTGTATTCGCATCACCATAACCTTGATAAACCTTATTAACATATGGTTTATCATTAAAATGATAGGAAGCTATATTATCATCATAATCAACTTCAGTGGCTGCTGTTAAAGCGCCCTTATTAATTGCTGTAGCCGCTATAGATCGTGCGTCCATCAGTGCAACCGAGGAAATTTGTCCCTGTCCCGGTTTGGAACCTTCACGATTAGGAAAATTACGCGTTGCATGTCGAGCAGATAGCCCACCATTATTTGGGGTATCACCAGCACCAAAACAAGGACCGCAGAATGCAGATCGAATAATAGCACCGGCTTCCATTAAATCACCTAGAGCACCATTTCTCATAAGTTCTAAGTAAATTGGCTGGCTGGATGGATACACGCTAAAGGCAAAACGTTCTTGTCCAACACCTTTTCCCTTTACAATATTAGCGGCCGCCATAATATTTTCATATAAACCGCCGGAGCAGCCTACAATTATTCCTTGATCTACATGAAGTTTATTCTCATGATATTTTTCCGGTAACATAAGACGTAATTCTTTATTATCCAATTGATCTACTGCATTTTTTTCAATTTGACGCAATAAATCTTGACCGCCTTCATTCAACTCTTTAATTGTATATACGTTGCTTGGATGGAACGGCATAGCAATCATACTTTCCACTTTATCGAGTTCTACTTTAACTAAACCATCATAATAAGCAATATTACCCGGCTGTAATAATTTATAATCAGAACCTCGACCATGAATTGTTAAAAATTCTTTAGTCGTATCATCTGTGCACCAAATTGTAGTAAGACAGGTCGTTTCCGTCGTCATAACATCGATACCATTGCGAAAATCCATGGATAAATTATGTATACCAGGTCCTACGAATTCCATAATTTTATTTTTAACAAAACCATTTTTAAAAACAGCTTTCTCTATAGCTAAAGCAACATCTTGTGGTCCAATGCCATGACGTGGCTTACCTGTCAAATAAATGGCAACTACTTTTGGTCGTTGAATATCATACGTACGGCCTAATAATTGTTTAACTAACTCCGGACCGCCTTCGCCGATGGCCATTGTTCCTAATGCACCATAACGAGTATGACTATCTGAACCTAATATCATCTTCCCACATCCTGCCATAGTTTCACGCATATATTGATGAATAACAGCCAAATGAGGTGGCACATAAATACCGCCAAAACGCTTAACCGCAGACAAACCAAATACATGATCATCTTCATTAATTGTTCCGCCAACGGCAGCTAAACTATTGTGACAATTAGTTAAAACGTAAGGAATAGGAAAACGATCTAACCCGGATGCTATTGCAGTCTGAATAATCCCCACATACGTAATATCATGCGATGTAAGTGCATCAAATTTAATACGTAAAGACTCATCCCCTTCACTAGTTTGATGTGCCATCATGATTCGATACGCCATGGTTTCTTTAGCGGCTTTTGTTTCATCAAACTCTTGACTACGCGAATGGTTTACAACGGATTCCTTAGTGACAATCTTGTTTCCATTTTCTAAAAAAATGCCATCTGAAATTAATGTTACTGCGTTCATGTCCCTACCTAACCTTTCTTTTTTATTCCAACGCTTTATATACTTTACTATCGAACATTAACTATAAATTAACCTTGTATCTCAATGACGGTTCTTATATAATTGATATAATAAATATTTATCGGAGGATTTCATGGATACAAAAGACTTTATATTGCTAAAAACTTTATATGAAGAAAAAAATATTACTTATACGGCAAAACGTTTATTTATGACCCAACCGGCCTTAAGCGAACGTATTAAACGTCTTGAAAAAGAATTTAATTGTAATCTGATTATCCGACAACCTCGTGGTATTGCTTTTACTTCGGAAGGCGAACAATTATATAACTATATGCAAGAGGCTGACAAAGCCTACCAAGCTATAAAAAAACAATTAAGTGCTACCGGCACTGAAATCAGAGGCACATTGCGTCTTGGTTGCTCTAATATTTTTGCCAAATACCACATTCCAAAAATTCTGTCAGCCTTTTCTCTAGCCTATCCATATATTGACATCAATATGTACAGCGGCTTAAGCTATCGCTTGTATCGACGATTCTTAGAAGGCGAATTAGACGTTACTATCGTTCGTGGTGCACACGATTGGAGCGAACATCATCTGGAACTCTTAAGTGAACCATTATGTTTGTTCAATAAATCAGAACTTTCATTTGAAAATTTACCACAACACTCATATATTCATTATCAAACCGATCCTAATTTACAGCAAACATTAGATGATTGGTGGTATAGTCATTATCAAACGCCCCCTAAAACTTCCATCGAAGTTGACGACATTGATACTTGCATAAAGTTAGTTCGCCAAGGCTTAGGATTTACTCTTCTCACAGAAAGTTGTGCCCAAGATGTTCCCGGTATCTATACCGCTCCACTAATTACTAAATCCGGTGATCCTTTACTCCGTACTACTAATTTATACTATCGAAATAACTATACATCAATGACACCGGTCAAAGCTTTTATAGACTTCATTATGAATTGGAAGTTGTAATTTTATATCCTATATTCTCTTTACAAATTTACTATATAACTAATTAGCAATATGTACAAATAATAAATAACTCAATTATCAATAAATTAAAACTATTTCTAATTTTATAGATGATTTACTTCTTATGGAACTAATTTAAGATATCTTTTCTTAAACAAAAAAACAAAGCGACTCGCCAATAATCCTCGAGTCGCTTATTTTTATATGAGCACTAATAAATCAAGGCAATATTGTTGTCTAAAACCTTTCGTGTATTTCATACCCATATAGAATTATTGAATATCTTTAATTAAATCGGCAAAACTATCGTCCAATATAATATTTCTTAACTTTTCTTCCGGAACTAGTTTTAAAAATGCATCCCAAACCTTTTCATAAGAAATCAATTTTTCAAACTGCGTATGTGGCCAATCGCTGCCCCATAATAAACGCTTAGCTCCAAAGGCGTCTATTAAGGCTGGCATCAATTCTTCGGCTAACTTAATATTTTCATCAAAAGACAATTCTTTTTTTAATCGATATGAGGCAGAAATTTTTACCCAAATTTGTTGGCTATTACCAACAGAAAGTAAATATTTAAACCCTTCATCCTCTAATAAATTTTCTGCAGTAGGTCTACCAAAATGATCTACTACTATTTTTACACCGGCATTTAATAAGTCATCAATTAATGGAGGTAACTGAACGGCATCAATATGTAACTCTACATGCCATCCTAATGTTTTTACATAATTAAGGATTTCAGGCCATTTGCCTTCTTTCAAATTAGGGATTTGACGAGCGTATAGATTAAGTCGAATTCCAATAATATTGTTTTTTGCCAATGCTTGTAGTTCTTTAAGTGTGATTGTTGTATCGACAACAGCTACACCATAAAGCTTATCCGGGAATTTCTTTATAGCGTTTACCATATAGGTATTATCAAATCCTAAAAAGCTTGGTTGAATTAATACGCCTTTGTCCATTCCTTTAGATTCAAAATTAGAAATAAATTCCTCAACCAATGCACTATAAGTAGGTGCATAACGTCTATCACTCGCTAAATTTAAATTAGGCTCAAATACATGTGCATGTGTGTCAACTCTCATATCTATACCTCTCTATCACATAATTAAATTAACAATAAATGCATAAATGATAGCAGCACCCAAACAAATAGGTACACCTCTAAAAATTAATTTCCCGAACATATCTACTCGTTCTTCTTCGCTTACTGTACTTAATACTAAGCTGCCACCCGAAGAAAATGGAGATATTGCAGTAGCTTGTGCCCCAATAACGATAGCTGAGAATAATACAGCCGCATCAATACCTGAAGCTTCAGCCAAATTAGGAACAAGTGGAAATAATGCCGGAGTTACTACACCCATAGTACTTGAAAAGAATGACATAAATCCACCAATAGCAGCCATTACAATAGGTACAACTGGAGCCGGAATCGTATCAGTAACAAATCCCGCAATTAATTTTACTGTTCCGGCTTTTATAGCTACTGATATTAACATCCCTACACCACAAATCATGATTAATGTACCCCACGGCACTTTTTTTATGACTTCTTTTTCATCACCCAAGTTCATCAATAAAGCTAGGACTGCAAAAACAACAGCAACTAAACCAACATCAATAGCTTTATCAAGAGTTTTTATAAGACCAACTTGCGGGAAAATAATGTGTAAAATAGGGAAAATTAATACAACTACAATCATAGATACAACTAAAGCTAATGTTTTTTTCTGAACAGCATTAAATGCTTCCGGTAAAGAAATTTCTACAACATCAGCATTACCTTTTTTACGTGTATTAAATAAGATTAACAAACTCAATACTACTATTGGAACAACAAATGAGGCTAAAAAGATTTGGAATTCAAATCCATATGATACAGCTTCATAACCTGCTTGATTCATTAAGCCAATAAAAACAACACCCCCAGGGCTAATCATAAAATTGTTACCGCATAAAGCTCCATAGTTAACGGCCAAAGCGCCGATTAATGGACTTAACCCTGTCTTTCTGCATAGAAGCATAGTGATTGGTGTGAAAAAGGCCATTACTGCAAAGAATCCGGCACCTAATGCAGCTAAAATAGTGGCAGCTATAAAAATAGCAAATGGCAACAATTTAGGAACTTTGCGAGTTCTATATAGCATGTGCTGAGCTAACTTCTCTAATGTCCCATTAGTCATTGCAAAGTTATAGAATAAAGAAATAGCTAAGATTACAAAGAATATACTTATCGGCCACATTTTGATAATGTCGCCAGGCTTAATGCCTAAATAAAATGTACCAATAATATAAGCAAATACTATCCCAAAAAAACCTGTGTTAATTTTAGTCCTATACCCTAATGCAATAGCGAGTATAATGGCACATAAAATTAAAATGTTAGCCATACAATTCCCTCCTATCAATTACCTATACCCATCTTTGATATTCGTTGCGCGCAATTACATTTTCAAATACAGTATATAATCTAAAGTCATAAACAACAAATACTGATTACTTTGCATCTAATATAGATTATTTTTATGCCTTAAATAAACATCCATTACTATGATTAGATATCAGGAGAAAAATTACATACTATTAACTTTGCTAAAAATAAAAAAATATAGCGATTATACAGGCTATTCTGTACAATCGCTACATTTTTAAACTTAAAGAATATTTCTTTATCCTAATTTTTCTGATTCTTTTCTATTTTTCTTGATTAAAAACGTATCTGTATCCGCATCAGAATTCCAATGACATTCCATAACAATCACACCAAGAAAATACATTATCAAATTACTATCTATTCTTAAAAAAATCATCTTTAGAGATATTTTCATAAATTCGTTGCGTTAATGAATGATAAAAATTACGTTCATCTTTAGTAAATCCTTTAAAAAGCTTTTCATTCCATTCATCTAATACATTTTCAATATCTTTTCTCATATCACGAGCTTTATCTGTAGCATAAATATTATAAGCTCTACGATCCTCAGCATTATTTACTTTAGTAAAATATCCGGCTTCAATAAGTTTAGCCACAGCTCTTGCAGTAGTTGCTTTATCAATTTCTATATTATTAGACAATTGCTCTTGTGTAATTCCATCATTTCGTATAGCCTCCATAAAGAAAATATATTGGCCACTTCCTAGCTGATACTTCTTTAAATGTTCACTAAAATATACTTGACTATATCGATATAGCAATGAAATATATCTTGCTAATCTTACTCTTGCTCTTGCCACTTTTAAATCTCCTATTAATATAAAGACTTATCTCAAATAAAAACTCTTTATATTTAGTATATCATCTCAAAGCCAAATGATTAATCTAATTTTATATTATATAATACGTTAATTACAAAAAAGGTGATGAGCAAATGCCCATCACCCTCCTAGTATTATTGTAAAAATTTATACTATTATTTAATCAGCCCCTATTGACTTTTAATAATCCTGACTGTCCAAGTTTAATAAACTATAGTATTAGAAAATGCCCAATACCTTCCAATAGGTTTGTGAGAAAACTAACAACAAAATATACCCTACAATCGTTAATGGTATACCAACCTTCATACAATCTTTTGTTGAAAAAGTATCTGTTGCAAATGCAAGAATCCCCTGTGGTGTATTAACCGGCAAAATAAACCCAAAATTAATAACAAAATGAAATACCATTGTTAAACCAACAATATTTAATCCCTCAAGTGGTAATCCTTGTAAAAGAGCGATAACAATCGGAATCATTGCCGAAGCTATTGCTGAACCAGATGCAAATCCAAGATGAATAATAATAATAAATAGCGAAATAACTGCAAACACGCCAAAAATAGATGCATCAGCCAAGCCCATTCCGACTGAGATTTCATTAGCCAACCATTGTGCAGCCTTGGTAGTAAGTAAGGCAGAACCCATGCTAATTCCCACACCTAAAAGCATAAGAGTCCCCCACGAAATATGACTTTCTGCCTGTTTCCAAGTCATAATGCCTGTCCAAGGTAATAGCATTAAAGTTACAGCTAAAATTGTTGTTGTCGTTGTATCGAAATTATGTAAGAACCCTTCAGTTACCCATAGCAATATCAATCCAGCAGAAATTGCTAAAAGTTTCTTTTCGGCAGGCGTAACTGCACCTAACTCCTCTAACTTAGCCTTTATAGTTTCGGCGCCACCCTTGATTTCATCCAGTTCAGGTGGCAACATATACATCGCAATAAAGTACAATATAATAGACATAACAATAGCAAACGGAGCTGCCGCAATGAACCACTGCATCCAAGATATATTACCATTTAAAAGTCTTTCAATAAAACCCATTGTAACCATATTCTGTGCTGCCGCAGTTTTAATTCCTGTATTCCAAATGCTTCCAGTTTAAATAGTGACTACCATTAATAATGCAGCAAGCCTACTTCCGGTCTTCATCCCAAACGCAGAAACAATACCTAATATAACCGGGACCATGCATCCTACACGAGCAGTAGTACTTGGAACTAAGAAAGCGAGTATAATACCAACCAAAATCATCCCTGCGACTAAACGATTAGTCTTACTTCCGATACGTGACAAAATAAATAATGCAATTCGTTTGTCAAGTCCGGTCTGTGTCATTGCCGCAGCCAAGAATAATGCTGCACCAACTAAAATTGTAGCACTGGCTGAAATCCCCATAAAAGCCATTTTCAACGCACTGCCAGTACCATAAATTACATCAGGCTTGCCGACTTGAGGGGAAAACCCTACACATATAATCATTAATAATGAAAGAATTGCCGCACTAACCGGATAAGATACGGCTTCAGTGAGCCAAATTATAACTGCAAAAACCAAAATACCTAACATTCTATGCCCTGCCGTTGGTAATTCAGTCGGTGTAGGTAACGCAAAAATTGCGGCCAACACTAATAACGCTATTAACATACCGTATTTTTTAAAAAATGGAACTTTCTTTTCGGTTACGATTTCCATGCTTATACTCCCTTCATATATAAACGGAAAATACCAGGAATACGAAAGTCAAAGTTTTAATTATTTATTTTGCTGCATTTCAACAACCCATTGCGGAGCAAGTTGTGGTAATTCTGTGCCATTTTTTTTAGCTTCTCTATACGCTGCAATTGTTTTATTCCGATTATCTTCGTATAAAGCTTTTTCCTCAGCGGCACTCAAAACTATTTCTATATATTTTTTAGGTATTACACATACACCATCTGAATCACCACATACTAAATCTCCAGGCTCTACGACAACACCAGCCCAGGTAATAGTTGTGTTGATATTTCCTTCGGCCTTTTTGATTGGTCCTCTCGGCATTAAACCTTTACTATATACAGGAAACTTCAGTTCTATAGTTCCATCAAGATCTCTTGTATAACCATCAATAACCATACCTTTAAATCCCACTGCTTGACATGCACCCATGATTAAATCGCCAAAATACGCTCTTTCCCTATACCCTTTACCATCAATTACCATGATATAGCCATCTGCTTTAAAATTATAACTTGCTATATGAATTGGGTAGTTATTTCCCTCAGCCGCTTCTACAGTAAGAGCCGTACCAACCACTGTAGCTCCTCTTACACAGGGGTTGATGTCTGCGTCCATACAACCTCCATTAGGAATATCAATTTTAGCGGCTTTCACTCCATCCAAAATTAATGCTACATTTAATTTTTCAGCTCTTTTAATAATATCTTCCGGTAACAATGGTGCACATTCATTAATCATAGTTTTATCCCTCTTATTGATAATTCGGTCAGGAATTATCCCCTTTATCTAATCTATTTTAGAAATATAAATTTATACTAATTCATCACCTGCAATAGGAAAAAAGCTTGAAAATGCCTCTCCATATTTATAAGTCTGATTACCTGAAATTCTTCTTAAATGATTGCCTCGAAGATTTGCTCTTTCTGTATAATACTGAATGAGATGATGCTGTGCCTGGAAACACTGCATCACCGCAACTTTTTGTTCATAAACCTCTGTAATATCTACTAACTCATCAGGAACAAATTGTGATAGTTCAGTTTGATGAGGTTCAAACCCAAATAAACGCATTTGTTTAGTCGTTGGAAGATTATCTACAATAACGCCTCTTGAATTTGAATGAATAGAGCATTCAAATACAAACTCTGATACATCATTATGATCAGGATTTAATATGTCTTTTCCTTTTTTATCATGCGTAATAATGATGTCTGGTCTAACTTCTCTAATTTTCTTTACCATTCTCTTTCGAATATCTTCCGTAAGATACGGTCTCATTGGATAATCTGGAAGATCCCAAAACTCAATATTTTTAACGCCAAGAATTTCTGCGGCTTTAGTTGTTTCCTCTAGTCGATTCTGCTTTACAGTATCATACGTGGCTCCTTCTTTTTTCCACTGTGCTGCACTCTCACCTCTAACCCCAAAACTTAAAACCACAACATCCACATTAGCACCATGTTTAATGTATTTTGCAATTGTACCACCCGATCTCCATACATAATCTGCTGCATGTGCACGTACTACTAAAATTCTCTTGCCTTCCATAATAGTTCCTCCTAAATTACTCTAATCATTTTACTTAAACCCAATACAATCTTTTATTCAATGTCATTTTTCCCCAATAAAATTTTTGGATTAATTACAACCATAGTTCGAATTTCATCCTCAGAAAAACCTTTTTGTAAAAGTCTTTCTGCAAACTCTGCTAACCCTTCGTCTGGATAACACAGTTTTGTATTACCAAGATCAGTGGCAAGAATACAATTATCTGGCCCTACTTGTCTTATCTGATCTACCACTATGTCAAACGCTACCTTGTCCGTCTTCCATGTTGTATAACACTGTTCAATCTTAGCTCCATAATCAATAAACTTTTTTTGATCTTCAACGGAATAAAATGTAGTTGGAAATGTTGCATGTGTAATAAGTATATTTTTAACATTTCGTTTAGCTGCTTCATGAAGAAGCTTATAAGCTTCTTCATGAGAGATATGTCCGGTTGCTAAAATCAAATCGTATCTAGCTATAACATCTAAAACATCATAAACTTCTGGCTTCAACTGACCAAATTCATCAAGGATATTAATCGTAGGAACCTTAATTCCCGCATTCTTCATCTCAATTACAATAGACGCCCAGAAGGCTAATTTTTTATTTGGCTCTCCATTAAATTGATGTGCCATTTCATGTTCACTGTCACAAGTAGGAAACCAAACCAATTTACAATTATCTCGAGCCGCCATTTCTACAGCCGGTGCATTTATTCCTCCGACTGAACTATTTAAAGTAATAGAGCCGATTGCATCACATTTCGGATAAAGCTTATTTATTAATTTTGCTCTTTCACCGGTTTGAGTCCAATGATTTTTTATAACGTATCCCGCCAGTGGACCATTCGTGCATCTTTCAGCCATTTCCAAGTCATCCATCTTTCTTGGTAACACATCCGGTGCAGAATGAACGTGTAAATCATAAGCCCCTTCAATTAATTTTTTACATCACTCATAATTAACCTCCTTCAAAATACCATTAATTTCATCCCCGCTATAGTTTTTTATACGCCAGAATGCAAATTATTTAATACTTTTGTGTTTCTTGCAACATCATTATGACTGCATTCTATACCAATCATTCCTAAAAGTCAATAAAAATAATTGCAATAACATCTATTTCGCTCTTTCACATAAGATAGAAAAGGATATTTTATTCATATTTTAAGATTATAAATTCAATAAATTAAATATTTCTTCTTTATAAACCTATAACACTAAGAAATATGTATATCTTCGCCTTCAACATCCTCTTGCCATATAAATATTTTAGTTGCTATAGCATCTATATATACTACACCTAAAATCCAACAAACCACTACATACCACAACAAAACAGGCGCACTAAATTATCAATCCACAAAGCAACGTTTCTGCACAACATAAACATCACCCCCCCAGAAATCATATTTATGCAGAAAAAAAATATACAAAAAAGCTGTAGCAAAATACCTATTAATCGAATTCTGCTACAGACTCGTCCTATTATTTATTCAAATATTCGCCTCTCATATCAAACAAAGTAAATTAAAGTTTTATTAAACTTCTCGACAGTACTATGCATTTCTTTTTAAATTTCTTCATAAAACTCAACATTCCACCATAAAATTTAGTCTAATCAAAAATCCGCTAGATCATCAAAATCAAATACTTACAAGATAAAAATATTATCTGCAAATACACACTTTTATGCTTTTACCATTTTACAAAAATCACATACGTATTTTTTATCTCACACGCTCCTTATTGAGTTCAATATTTGAATCAAATACACGAAAAAAGGCCTCTCGAAATTTCGAGAAGCCTTTATTTATCTGGTGCGCCTAGCAGGATTCGAACCTGCGCACCCGGTTCCGGAGACCGGTGCTCTATCCCCTGAGCTATAGGCGCATATTGGGATAACCTGATGTTTTCACAGTCACGAATCAAAACTAATACTTAATCATGAATCATAATTGCAAACCCCTTCAAGGTTACCCAATTATTATATCAGTGCTGATTATACACTGTCAAATACAGGCTAAGTCATAATCTAGCTATAATCTAGTTACAACTTAGCCGTACCGTATGCACTGTTCAAGCAAAACACAATCTCAACTTAGTCGTGTTTAAGCTGTTTATTACCAATGCCCGTTTTGCGAAGAATGGCAAAGCAGAGGCTTAAAATAACAGCTACAACGGTAGCGAGGCCCATGCCTTGAAGAACAACCGGACCAAGGGTTACCTGCGCGCCGCTGAGGCCGGTAATCATAACGATGGACGTTAAAATCAAGTTGTCAGGACGAGTATAATCTACCTTACGTTCAACGAGCATGCGCAAGCCGGATGCTGCGATGATACCGAACAACAAGATACTTACGCCACCCATAACCGGTACCGGAATGGCATGAATCAAAGCGGCGATTTTGCCAATAAAGGAGAAGATAATCGCTAACACAGCCGCCCCGCCGATAACATACACGCTGAAAACGCGAGTGATGGCCAATACGCCGATGTTTTCACCATAGGTCGTATTTGGCGTCGCACCAAAGAAACCGGACAGAATGTTGGCAATACCGTCACCCAACAAGGAGCGTTCCAGGCCCGGATCCTTCATGAGGTCGCGACCTACGATGTTACTGGTTACCACCAAGTGGCCAACGTGTTCCGCAAATACAACGAACAAAGCCGGCATAATCATCAAAATTGCGTTAATATTGAAAACCGGTGTAGTCATATGAGGCAAGGAGAACCAAGCCGCTTCGGATACTTTTGAAAAATCAACTACGCCCATGATGGCTGCCAACACATATCCGGACACTACGCCGATTAGTACCGGAATTACGGCAAAAAAGCCACGGAAAATAACGGTGCCCAAGATAGTTACAATCAAGGAGAACATGGAAAGCGTCACAACTTGTGTGTGCGTCATGCCCAAGGTTTGCCAACTGTCACCAACGATGCCGGCCATGCCCATAGCTACCGGACCAAGTTCCAAGCCGATAACGGCGATAATGGCACCCATGGCTGCCGGTGGGAATAACAAGTCAATCCAGCCGATACCGACTGCACGAACGATAAAGGACAATACGATAAAGGCTAAACCGAAGGCAATAAAACCGCCCTGTGCCGCTTCATAGGACATGCCGGCAGCCATAACGGATAATACCGGCGCGATAAAGGCGAAACTGGAGCCCAAATAGGAAGGGATTTTTCCTTTACAAATAAATAAGTACAAAATGGTACCAATCCCGTTCATAAATAACGCCGTTGCCGGATCCGCTTTTAACAAGTACGGTACCAATACGGTAGCCCCGAACATAGCGAATAAATGCTGGAAACTCAACGGCAACATGGCCGCGTTTGACGGCCGTTCAGATACGTCAATAAAGTCTTTCATGCCTCTAAATCCTTTCTGAAATCCTTTTTTAAAACAAAAACACTATAAAATGAAAACTCTATAAAACAAAAACACTACAAAATGAAAACTCTATAACACGAAAATACTATAATGCTATAACACTACAACACTACAGCACTACAATGCGAAGGCACTATAAATAACACACGGCTTTACTTAGTGCCCACGAAAGATGGTCTAAAACGACTGCGCGTCTCTTCTCGAAGGGACGGAGCCACACCTTGTGCACCAATCTGACGATTAGCGAGCTCATTGCTACGTGAAATGCTAAGCAAAATAGACACCGCAAAAATGTTCATCAATAATGAGGACCCGCCATAAGAAACGAATGGCAATGGTACACCGGTAACCGGCAAAACGCCACAAACCATTAGCATATTGAAAAAAGCCTGACCGCCAATGAGGCAAGTAATGCCGATGGCTAGTAGTTTTCCAAATAAATCACGGGCGTCAGCCGCCACACGCAAGCCGTAAACGACAAAAAGAAATATGACAATCGCTAAAAAAAGCGCACCCAATATGCCTGTTTCTTGCGCCCAAACGGCAAAGGCAAAGTCGGTATGAGCTTCCGGTAAGTAGAAGTACTTAGCCGTCCCCTCACCAAGGCCTTGGCCAAAAATCCCGCCGGAGCCGATGGCCACAAGGCTTTGTACGCTTTGGAAACTCTTGGTCAACGAATGGCCCCAAGGGTCCCACCACGCTAAAATGCGGTCACGTCGATAATCGGAAACCCAAATCAAAATAATAAAACCAATTATCCCCATGAACCCGAGATATTTTAGTTGAGTCAAAGAGGTACGACTCATTTTGCCGATTATCATCAACAGTAAAGGGAATGCCAAAATTAACATGGCCGTCCCCGTATCCGGTTCTATCAACGTAAGACCGGCAAACACTATAGGCGCCCAAAGTGCTTTGGTTGGCCGATAGGTAAACGGCGGTGTAAAGCGTCGCCCGTATAAATCGTGTTTTTCCAAAAGTTCTACATGAGGATAGCGCTTGCGCCAATCTTCAATATATTTACAAGTCCAAATAATGCCGCCTAATTTAGCAAACTCCGACGGCTGTATGGATACGCCAAAAGGCAGGGAAATCCAGCGATACGCACCATTAACTTGTACCCCCGCAAAAACGGCTACCAGTAAAACGATAAGAAACAATGAAATTATATTCAAGAACTTTTCGTCTTTCAGCCTTCGATAATCCAGCCTATACACGCCTCGCCCTAAAAATAAACCGAGAGTTAAATATATGATATGCTTTACGATATTGCTGGAAAAGAACGAATCTTGACGCACAAAATCCACCGAAGTCGCACTATAAATATTCAAGCTCCCAATAATAATCCAAATGGCAACCATGACCATAATGGCCTGGGCATCATTGCGGAACAGCGTTTTCAAACTGAACGAAGGTAATTTTTTAACCTTTTGCGTCATAATTACGCCTCCTCAGGTTTAATTGCTTCCAGGCGGAAAATCGGCTGTCCTTTTTTGCTAAATTTTTCTTCGTATTCAGTCATTACATTCGGCGTATCCGTGCTGTGTAAATCGTAAGTCACATTTTTTAACATCCAGCCGCATTCCTTAAATTCTTCCAAGGAGAATAAAAAGAGTCCTTCATTATCTGTTTTGAAATGAATTTCGCCCTGTGGTTTTAACAAACGAGCATATCTGTCTAAAAACGTGCGATATGTTAAACGACGTTTCGCATGACGTGCTTTTGGCCACGGATCGCAGAAGTTAATGTAAAAGCGATCGATTTCACCCGGTGCTACTACGTCTTCGATACCGGCAATATCAAATAATGATACTTTGGCATTTGGCAAATTGCGTTCAAAAATCTTCTGAGCCGCGTAATATAAAACGCCGAGCTGCACTTCAAAACCTACGAAATTGGCTTCCGGATGGGCTTCTGCCATGCCTGCAATGAAGCGGCCCTTACCGGTGCCCAGTTCAAAGTACAAAGGTTTGGTCGGGTCTTCAAACATCTCTCGCCATTTGCCTTTGTGTTCCTCGTGGTTTTCTAAAATCACGTGGGAATCGTATTCATGAATAGCCTCGTCAATCCAAGGTTTTCTACGTAATCGCATATTGTCTCCTTCACAACTTATGTTAAAAATCTCTATCTAATTAATTATATAGTATTGCTTTAAAATACTCAACGGAACAAGGGAAAAACATGATTTCTTAAAAATATAAAAACAAAGAGGCTGTATTAAAATGTAGTTTTTACTTACATCTTAAATACAGCCTCATTTGTTTGAGAAGAATAGTTATTACTGCAGATTTTAAAGTCAACCAGTGTCCCCTGCAGCCAATGACTGCCACTGTTAACTAAATCTACATTTGCAGAAACCCCTTACTTTGGTTTCCCCGATTCACCTCCTCCCCCCATCATCAAATACGGATATGTACTGCTATATACACCCTTACATTAAAGGTACTGCCAACTACTTTGCTTTGCCTATTGCAAAAAGCTTAACTACTTGTACACTTAACATCTTTTAAGCACTTGTTCGCTTAACATCTTTTAGCTACTTACACATTCCCAAGTTTTTAAAAACTGACTTCTTTGAACTATCGGGCACTCATTAAGGACTGAACCAATTCTTCCAATTTCTGGATTCGTTCGTTCTGACTTTCGTTCTGAGCTTTCAAATCGTCGATTTCGCTGGTCTGTTTTTCAACATACTCAATCAAACGGCCTTTGCTCATGCCTGCGTACGGATTGGAGTTACCGAACTTCATGCTGACGCCGACGTTCATCATGTTTTCCCCATTGCCCATAGAGCCGCCGATACTGAACAATGTATTTTCATTCGGACGATAGAAGGCACCCAAAGCTACTGCATTAGAACCGTGGTAAGTACCCATACCGGCCGTGAAGTTCCATTTGTTGTCAGGATCGTAATCCAGTGGATGTAAGGCTGCCAAGGCGACGGCACCGGCACCGGATTTATTGACTTTCGAGTCCAATTTGGAGATTTGACGAGCATTGTTCTGAACGGCTGTAGCTACGCCACCGATTGCGGTTGCCATTTCTTGACGAACCGTGTAAACTTGACCGGTTGTAGCAGCACTGGTTCCTTCCGCTGTAAGCTCAACAGCTTTCACATTCTTAATTTCCTTATCATTAGCATTGATGCCATCTTTGGAAATGTACGTCATGTTATTAACGGCAATGCTGTTACCAACCTTCAAGTCATCGTTTAAGGATAAGTTGTATTCGTTTTTGCCTTCCACTTTAACAGCGTTGATATTATCGTCACCATTAATCGTAGTAGCTCCGGCCGTACCGGCAATACTCTTAGCAAAGTCCTTCAACTGACCTTCCGTAGCGGCGCGATTATCGACAGCCTTTTCAGCATCCCAAGTTGTGTTAGTTAAGCCTGTAATTGTACGATTTGCCGTTTCACCTTCGCTTGGAGTTGTGCCGTCAATTGTAATACCACCTACCGTAATTTTTTCTTCAAGACTAACTTTTACGCCTTTTGTTGCATCATTAGCATCAACTTTTTCAACCTTAACACCAGTTTCCGGATCGCCGACTACATTGGCTACGCCCGCTTTACCTTCGATGTTTTCAATCTTAGTGTTGATGTTGCTAATGTCTTGGTTGATATTGGTGATATCATTGTTAATCTTAGTAATGTCTTGCTTAACATCGGTTACATCGCCTTCAACCTTAGTTACACGCTTGTCCAATTTTGTGATATTCTTCGTATTATTGGTAACTTGCTCTACGAATTCAGCGTCTAGAGCTACCTTGATGTCATTATTATCTTGGGTAAGCTGAACCTTTTCGCCGTTAACGAAGTTAATCACAGAGCCTTTCTTAATGGACCGTTCACCGTCACCATTTACGGTTAACTTCCAAGCCCCCGCTTCACCAAGGAGTGTGTCGGTAATACCTAATTTAGTCTTCCAACTATTTACATTATCCTTTGACAAGTTAGCTGCATCCACTCTTGCAGAAGAATCGGCGACTGCTTTCAGTTGTTTTTCAGTAGCGGCACGGTTTTCAACAATGCCTTTTTCATCCGGATTCCAAGCAGTATTGGCTAAACCTGTGATGAATAAACCATCTTCGGTTTTGCCGTCCTTAGTTGTCGGAACACCTTTCTGGTTAGCGATGTAGATACCACCGCTAACTGTGCCATCTGTACCAGGCGTTCCACCAATACGAACACTGCCGTCATTTAGATTAACGTTCTTCGCTAATTTAACAGTTAAACCGCCATCAGCTTTGGCTACCACACCGATGTTATTATCGGATAACAAGCTCGCATCGCTAATACCACCTTTAATATCTAAGGTTTCGTTGAGCTTCTTAGCGATGGTTACATTTTCTGTATCACCGGCAAACTTCAAGCCGTCTTCCAGCGTAGCTACGGTATGTTCTTCGCCTCTTTCATCTTCATAAACAATACGAGTAATGCCGTCTTTACCATGCTTCCCATCAACACCATCAACGCCGTTCTTCACGGAAATATCAGCGTAAGCATTTTTGCCCGGTTGGCCATCTTCACCGGCAGGGCCTTGCGGACCAACTAATCCAATCTTACCTGGGGTACCATCTTTACCGTCCTTGCCCGGTGTACCAATAACGACTTCGTTACTCAACTTCAAGTCATAAACTTTCTGACCGTTAACGTCTTTAACAGCCATGGTGAGATTGTTTTCACCAATGTAATCGCCTAAGGCGCCATCAGCACCGGCTTTGGCGTATTTACCGTCGAGAGTAAGCTCCGTATGAGCACCGCCAACGGATGTTACCACATTAGAAATAGCTGCATTCAACTGATCTTCAGTTGCTGCTCGGCCACTCACGATACCATTAGCATCAGGATTCCACTTCGTATTGGTGAGGCCGGTAATGAATAAACCATCTTCGGTCTTACCATCCTTAGTTGTTGGAACATCTTTCTGGCTAGCAATATAGATACCACCGGCAAGAGTGCCATCTTCCGCTGTAGTTCCACCAATGCGTACACTACCATCAGCCAAGTTAAGGTTCTTAGCTAATTTAACGGTTAAGCCGCCGTCAGCTTTGGCCACAACACCGATGTTGTTATCCGTGAGCATACTTGCATCACTAATGCCGCCTTTAACTTCTAAGGTTTCATTGAGTTTCTTAGCGATAGTTACATTTTCTGTATCACCGGCAAATTTCAAGCCATCTTCCAGCGTAGCTACGGTATGTTCTTCACCGTTTTCATCTTCATAAACGATACGAGTGATACCATCTTTGCCGTGCTTACCATCGACACCATCAACGCCGTTCTTCACGGAGATTTCGCCATAAGAATTTTTGCCAGGTTGACCATCTTCACCGGCAGGACCTTGAGGACCAACTAAACCGATGCTACCAGGTGTACCATCTTTGCCGTCCTTACCAGGTTGACCGATGACAACTTCATTCTTCAATTTGAGGTCATAAACCTTCTGACCGTTAAGGTCTTTAACAGCCATGGTCAGATTGTTTTCACCAATGTATTCGCCTAATTTACCATCAGCACCGGCTTTGGCAGATTTACCGTCGAGAGTGAGTTCGGTATGAGCACCGCCAACGTCTGAAGATACTTTAGAAATAGCTGCATCGAGTTGATCAACATTGACAGCATCCATTCCATTAATACCGGCTGCTACATTAACGATCCGCTGATTGCCATTGTCGAGACCGGTCGAGCTTAACTTCACCGCTCCCACAACCGGACTTTCGACAGCCGTTAAAGCTTCACCATCCTTGGTGTAAGTCTGCGAATCTGCATCATAAACCGCGTCGGTTAAATCGCTGTACCAGTTGCCGTCTTCACCTTTAACAAGTACGTTACCGTCTGCATCTTTTGCAATTTCTGCAAAGGTTACGCTACCATCAGATAAGCTAAGATCCTTAGCCAATTTAACAGTTAAGCCGCCGTCAGCTTTCGCTACCACACCGATATTGTTATCTGTTAACAAGCTTGCATCACTAATGCCGCCTTTAACTTCTAAGGTTTCATTGAGCTTCTTAGGAATAGTAACGTCCTTCGTATCACCGGCAAACTTCAAACCGTCATCCATCGTAGCAACAACGCGTTCTTCACCGTTTTCATCTTCATAAACGATACGAGTGATACCGTCTTTACCATGCTTGCCATCAACACCGTCAACGCCGTTCTTCACAGAGATTTCGGCGTATGCATTTTTACCCGGCTGACCATCTTCACCGGCAGGGCCTTGTGGACCAACTAATCCGATGCTACCAGGCGTACCGTCTTTGCCGTCCTTACCAGGTTGGCCGATAACAACTTCATTCTTCAATTTGAGGTCGTATACCTTCTGACCTTTAACATCTTTAACAGCCATGGTAAGATTGTTTTCACCAATGTATTCGCCTAAGGCACCATCAGCACCGGCTTTAGCAGATTTACCGTCAAGAGTAAGTTCCGTATGCGCTCCGCCAACCGAAGTCACAACGTTGGAAATAGCAGTATCCAACTGCCCCACATTAACGGCATCAGTCTTATCAATACCGGTTGCTACGTTTACAATCCGTTGATTACCGTTGTCGAGACCTATCGAGCTTAACTTCACCACTCCCACGACCGGACTTTCGACAGCCGTTAAAGCTGCACCGTCCTTGGTGTAAGTCTGCGAATCTGCATCATAAACAGCATCCGTCAAATCCGTGTACCAGTTGCCGTCTTCACCTTTCACGAGAGCGTTTCCATCTTTATCTTTCGCAGTTTCTGCAAAGGCTACGCTACCATCAGATAAGCTAAGATCCTTAGCCAATTTAACAGTTAAGCCGCCGTCAGCTTTCGCTACCACACCGATATTGTTATCTGTTAACAAGCTTGCATCACTAATGCCGCCTTTAACTTCTAAGGTTTCATTGAGCTTCTTAGGAATAGTAACGTCCTTCGTATCACCGGCAAACTTCAAGCCGTCTTCCAGCGTAGCTACGGTATGTTCTTCACCGTTTTCATCTTCATATACGATACGAGTGATACCGTCTTTACCATGCTTGCCGTCGACACCATCGACACCGTTCTTAACGGAGATTTCGCCGTAAGCATTTTTGCCCAGCTGCCCATCTTCACCGGCAGGACCTTGAGGACCAACTAAACCGATGCTACCTGGCGTACCATCTTTACCATCCTTACCAGGTTGGCCGATAACAACTTCATTCTTCAATTTAAGATCGTAAACCTTCTGACCATTAACGTCTTTCACGGCCATAGTAAGGTTGTTTTCGCCGATATAGTCGCCTAACTTGCCGTCAGTACCTACTATTGCAGATTTACCATCAAGAGTGAGTTCAGTATGAGCCTTGGCAATTGTTTCTACCGTTTTAAGTTGAGCCAAGTTAACGGCATCAGTATCTTCAGAGCCTGCCGCAACATTAATAATCTGACGAGTAGCACCTGAACCACCTACCGAAACAGCACCGTAACTAGATTTATATGCTGCAATAATCCCAGTCCGTTTTTCAAAACTTTCAGTCATAGCGTTTGCAGCAGCTACATAGGCGTTTATTACATCCGGATTTCTTGGGTCTTGCTGATATGCGGCTAATTTTTCCTGGAAAGTTTTAACTTTTTCAACATAATCTTGATTAGCCAATTCAAATTCAGCAGTTTTACCCATATAGGCTGCTACTGATGCGTCATCCGCAAAAATTACACCATCAGGAGAATAGCCATACACTTCACCGCTTCGATTAGCCATTGCACCTAAGCCCAAGGCAACCCCCGATTTTTCTGTTACAGACGTTCCATAGCCTAAGGCTGTACCGCCTTGATTAGTAACGGAACTGTTAATACCTATAGCCATGCCATAAGTTGCGTTATTAACATTTGCCATAGAACCAATAGCAATACCGGAATCAGAGTTTATTACTTTTGAGAATGTACCTAAGGAAATCCCATAATTTGAACCACTAACATTAGCTGATTGCCCTACAGCAGTCCCCTGTATTGAATTAGTAACGTTAGCCCTTGTACCGAGTGCAGTTCCAAATAACGAATTATCTACTATAGCCCCGTAACCAATTGCAGTTCCTTGTTCCGAACCGGTTACTTTAGAAGTGGCACCATACGCACTAGCAAAATTAGAATTACTAATTTCAGATTGGGAACTAATAGCAACAGCACTTGCAGCCGTTACTTTTGTTTTAGGACCAATAGCAATTGAGTTATCTCCCGTAGCCCCATCATTAAGTTTATTCTCTGTTTCGGAAGATTTAATCGATACGTATTCAATCTTATTAGAATCTACTTTTGTAGTAAGATCATTCAACTGCGACATATTTACGGCATCTGTAGCTTGAACCCCGGCTGCCAAGTTAGTAATCCGTTGATTACCATTGTCTAGGCCAGTTGAACTCAACTTCACCGCTCCTACAATCGGACTTTCGACAGCCGTTAAAGCTGAACCATCCTTGTTGTAAGTCTGCGAGTCTGCATCATAAACCGCATCCGTCAAATCGGTGTACCATTTACCGTCTTCGCCTTTAACGAGTGCGTTACCGTCTGCATCTTTCGCTGTTTCTGCAAAGGTTACACTACCATCAGCCAAATTAAGGTTCTTAGATAATTTAACACTTAAAGAGCCACTGTCTTTATCTGCTACAACACCAATATTATTATCTGTTAATGTTGTAGTATCAGTATTACCACCGGAAATAATTAATTCAGCACCCAAGTCGCGATGGACAACGGTATCACCGTCACCTTTAAAGTTAAGGCCTTCAGCCTCTACAGCTTGAAGCTGAGCTACGTTAACCGCATCATAATCATCAGCCCCGCCGGCCACATTAGTGATACGGCGACGATTGGCTTCAACCGTGGTTTCACCGATAGTATATTCAGCATTACCGACAGATACGACGCCATTTTCTTTTGCAAAAGCTTCATCAGTTAAATAAGCTTTAGTGGCAACATTATCACCTACATAAGCTAAAGATTCATAACCTAATGCTACAGAATTATCAATAGCTGCACGAGAATAGCTACCTAATGTAGCAGATTTATTAACAGCTGTTTGCCCATCTAACCCTTGTATTGTAGACAAAGTGCCAATAGATACAGAGTCTTCACCGACACTAGTTGCCCAGAGGCCGATAGCCGTTGAATTCTTACCAGTCGCACGAGCTTGTTTACCTAAAGCTGTCGCATAATGATCTTTAGCTACAGCATTAACCCCAATTGCGATAGTATTTGTATCATAAGTTTCCGCACCGGCACCTACTGATAAATTTTGGAACCCAAAGGCTTTAGCTGCAAAACCTAATGCCGTAGAATTCATATGTTCTTTGCCAGCTTCCGGAGCAGTATCATCGCCTTGAGTAATTCCATCCGACGGTATACCTATACCGCTACCGGAATCACGTATAGCACCAATATATGCATTCTTACCGATTGCTGTACCATTATAAGCGGTGCTCTCTGTAGTAGCAGCTGGTCCTACACCAACAGAATGACTACCACTGACTTTGGAAGATGGACCAATAGCTGTGGTATTTACGCCCAATGCCTGCGCCATTGTACCGATAGCTACGGAGTTTTCTGCTGCTGATGATGTTGCTGCTAAAACACCAATCCCTACTGATTGAAGCCCGGCAGTCTTAACACCATATGAAGCAGCTAAGGATAAGTGCCCGGATGCTTCTGTATCTTGAGCAATGGCAATACTCCATGCCCCCGTTGCTTTTGCCTGGTTACCCAATGCTAGGGATTGTGCATTTAATGCCTGAGCATTAAACCCTAAAGCCGTTGCATCAACACCTTTTGCCACAGCATCTTGCCCAATGGCTATAGCACGTTTACCATCACTGACTGTATCATAGCCAATAGCTATACCGCCTTGTTGTTTTGTCTTTGTACGATACCCTATAGCGACAGCCTTTTCCGCATCTTTATTAACTTGAGCTTCTATACCGGCCGCCACTGAATAAAGTCCACCTGCACCACCGGTATCACTCATCAAACCATAGTTATTCCATGCAGGATCTGTAGCTTCTTTTATATTTGCATGGAAATAACCTTTACTATTATCTTCGAGATTTTCAGTTTTAGTATCTACTAAAGTCTTCAGACCTTTCAACTGAGCCACGTTAACAGCATCAGTATCTTCACTATCTGCAGCCACACCTGTAATCTGACGAGTATCAACATCACTACCTACCGAAACAGCCCCTAAAGTTGAACGATAAGCAGCTACAATAGCATTACGAGCCTCAAAGCTGGCTTGGGTAGCCGCTTCAGCTTCTGCAAATTCTTCTTTCAATTGTTCATTAGTAGGGTCTGCATTCAGAGCTGCTTCTTTTTCATTATAGACAGCTAATTTTGCTTCAAAATCTGCATTTGCAGTTTGATAAGCTTCAGCCTTTCCTAAATACGCCGCAATCTCTGCATCTGATTCAAAAGTTAAACCATCAACGTTATAACCTTCGACTTTACTACCTCTATCTGCTATAGAATAAGATCCTAAAGCCACGCCGGTATTTACATTGGCTAATGCTTTATATCCCAATGCCACGGAAGCACCACCGGATGATACAGAGTCGTACCCTAAAGCCATAGAGGCACCACCTGAAGCTGTGGAATAACTCCCTAATGCCACTGATTTACCTGCTCTCGTTCTAGCATAATAACCAACTGCTGTAGCATAGCTTCCATCCTCAGCACTAGCCCAAGACCCTATAGCCGTTGATTTTTCTGAGGTAACATTACTATAAGGGCCTACAGACGTACTTAAATCGGCACTAGCAATAACTTTTCGTCCTACAGCCAAACTCCAATTACCGGTGGCTTCGGTTTCACCACCAATACCGATACTGCTTGAGCCTAGACCTTTAGTATATGTGCCTATAGCGATACCAAAAGTGCTATCAGCTTCGGCTCTATTACCAAGTACAACTGAACCAGCACCGGTAGCTTTTGTCGTGTCACCAATAGCTATTGCGCCACGGCTCGTTGCTTTAGCACTAGCACCTAAAGCATTTGCTTCAAATGTAGCTTGTGAGGCAAAGCCAACAGCCACACCACTTTGTCCTGTTACAGTAGCATTACTACCAATAGCTACACCCAAACCTGAACCATTACCAAATTCAGGATTCGGCTCCATATAAGAAGAAGCACCGTTACCGATAGCAACACTATATCCGGCGGCCTTAGCCACATTACCTATAGCCACATCAGCTTGTGATTCTTTACCAGCAACAGCATACTTACCAATTGCAACACTGTGATCAGAAGTTGACGAGGAGTTCTCACCAATCGCTACACCACCGTTAGCCTCAACATTACGGCCAATCGCGACAGCCCCTTCATAAGTAGCACTTGCTTTTGGCCCGATAGCTACCGTATCCGTTGCCGTTGCACCATCATTGGCTTTATTTTCTTCTACAGAAGAGTTAATCGACACATACTCAATCTTATTAGCATCAACTTTAGTATTAAGAGCTTTCAACTGGGCCACGTTAACAGCATCAGTATCTTCACTACCTGCCGCCACGTTGGTAATCTGACGAGTATTTATAGCGTTACCTACAGAAACAGCTCCTAAACCTGATTTATAAGCATTTACAATAGCATTACGTTTTTCAAAACTTACCTGGGCAGCATCAAAGGCTTGAGCTACTTCATTTCTCAATTGCTCATTATTTGGGTCTTTTTGTAATGCTTCGTTTTTCTCCTGAAAGAGAGCCACATTGCTATTAAATTCATCATTTGCTGCTTGATATTCTGCTGATTTCCCCATATACTCAGCTAATGCTTCGTCCGAATCATAAGTAATGCCATCAACAGTATAGCCATATTCGCCATTCTCTCTATCGACAAGTGACCAAGCACCAAGTGCTACACCGTCTGTGACATTGGAAGTGGCACGTCGACCTACTGCAACAGAGTTTTCACCATTAGCTCGGCTCACGGTACCTAAGGCCATACCATTTGATGCAGATACAGCAGCACCTGTACCAATAGCCATACCATTATAATAACCATCGCTATTTTCGATTTTCATATACTGTGTCGGTGTTTTTTGACCAAATTTATCAATCTCAAAAGCAGCCCCTACATACAAGGCCTTGTCCTCATCCGACAACGCATTATATTCATCAGGCGTGATTACTGTACTTTTTACAACCGCTTCTGTCCCAATAGCAATAGATCCACTACCATATACAGCAGACTTAGAGCCGGTTGCCACTGAAGAATTAGCAAAAGTAGCCGCTTCACTACCTAATGCTACCGAACTTTCACTTTTACCTTGAGCACCTACACCAACAGCTACACTTCTAAAATTAGATTCCGCATCATTACCGACAGAAATACCACCGGAGCCATTACTTTTAGCATTATAACCGACAGCAACACCCAACAAAGTAGACTTTGCCGAACCACCGAGAGCTACTGAAACCCCCTCCGCACTCGCAGCGGAACCTAGTGCTACTGACTCTTGACCGGAAGCAGTTGCCTTATAACCTATTGCCGTTTGCCCATTAGCACTATCATCTGAAATAGTCGCTTTATGACCAATAGCTAAACTATTAGACGCATTCGTTGTTGCACCGGCCCCAATAGCCATGGAACTTCTACCTGTAGCGCCCTGATTGTCAGCGTTTACAGTTTCGTCAACCAGTTCATTATTATCGTCATAATACATCGGTTTAACGGAAAAATATTTAACTGAGTTATCGTCAATATCACGCTTCAACGCTCTCAGCTGTTTAATATTGGCCGCATCATAATCATCAACGCCACCGGCCAAATTAGTAATACGGCGATGTCGTTCCGAAATTAACTCTTCACCCAATTGATAATCAGCATTCCCTACCGATACGACACCGTCCTGCGGATAAATATGTTCATCACTCAAATAGGATTCAACTATTTCGCTCTTATTAACTGCATAAGATTGACGCCCTATGGCCACTGTATTTTCTCCGATAGCAAACGCCTTATGGCCTAATGAAATCGCACCCACATCCGCCGAATAGGCCTGATGCCCCAAGGAGATATCGCCTTCATCAGCAGCATGAGCCTGAAAACCTAATGCCAATGATTTTTCGCCTTTTGCATTGGCACCGGCACCCATGGAGTTCCCCCATAACCCGGAACTGGACCATTCACCAATAGCAACACCTGTATCTCCCGGTATAGCATGATAACCTATACCAATAGCAAAATTCGAAGTAATAGGCTCACTCTGGCTACCATTTTCCCCACCAATTAAAATGGTACGCATACCGCGGTTAACTAGATTAGTACCGATACCAATAGAATCACTACTTTCACCATTATCTCTAGCTACATCCGCATTATGAGCGATAGCTATAGTAAACCCTGTATTTGCTCTCGCTCCATTTCCTATAGCAATACTTTGTCCACCTAATGCTTCAGATAAGGAACCAATGGCAATATGGGAAGAATATTCTGTTCCGGCATTTGCTTTATATCCAATGGCAATATTGGATACTTCTGTTGCAACTGCCCCTTCCCCTATAGATATCCCTCTATCACTCTCATTAAATGTCGGAATATTTGCGGTTTCTCTTACCAATGCATCAGTTCTGCTTTCCAAGTCAGAGAACCGACTATTAAACTCTGCAATCACCGCATCATACACGGCCTGCTGATCATCAGTTAAATCTGCCGCCAATACACCTAAGCTCGGGTATAGCACCGAGCTCGTAAGCAATGACACAACTAACAGCGCTCTGGATTTTTTACTCATATGATGTACCCCTTTCAATTAACACTAACCTAATCGTCCCCATGTAGTGTAAGTAAAAAATTATCCAATACTTATCGTGTTTCTATATTCAGTTTTAACTCCCAAAAAAGATGATTAAATGTTATATATTATATCCACATTAATCATTTATAATATTATAATGACATATTTATCAAATTAAATCAAATTTTTAACATATATTTTATTAAAATTAATTTAATTTCTTATTTAACTAAGTATCCTAATCTCTCAGTATTTATGCCATTATTTAGCTAATAAAACGATTATTATATCAATATAATTTATATCATATCAATAACATATAAATAAACTAAAATAATATATAAACAATTTAATTTATTCGATAAATATAAAGTAACGGTTAACAAACCGTTACTTTATCAAGGTTAAGTGCTACAATTATCAAAAATTATTCAATCTGAAAAATATAGTTATAAAATGGCACTAATCATCATGATATTATCTTTTGTTATATCACCTAACAATAAATTAGTCCGAACGTTCGCATTTGGGCTTATAGGACAAAAAGTGTGTGTGGCTTTTTTAGTTAATCCCAATAAATTGGAAATTCCGTGGACAAATGGAACTCATTCCAAACAATGGCATCCCCCCATTGCGGTAAGATATTATCAACACGGTTATTCCGCATTATCCTACGGTAAGTAGCAGCGATTGTTTTATCTGTAGGC
>OJAC01000050.1_pt1 | contig 104493 bp, 108 predicted proteins | sample 1588701 | NCBI WGS metagenome assembly OJAC01 (sample SAMN03283256) | human gut metagenome | biome: human-associated habitat; material: feces | host: Homo sapiens | place: USA | collected 2013 | reverse complement strand
CAAGGATATTTTCAGAATTGTTGATTTTGGAAATATCCTTGTTTTAATTGAAAAGAGAGCTGTAACTGAAATGTGAGTTAAAAAACTCAATTTCGTTACAGCCCCTTTTTCATACAAAAATAGGCGCTTATAGGGTAAATAGGGTCTTATAGAGCTCAGTGGGTGAGGACCTATAGGACAAAAAAAGAGTGCCGAGCCAATGCTCGACACTCTATGTGAGTTAATTAAGTTAATCCTTAGATTAATTTTTTAACAGCATCAACAGCTGCGTCAAAGTTAACGGAGCTTGTTACTTCCGGAACATATTCAACATAAGCAACTTTGTCGTCTTTACCGATAACAACGATACCGCGAGTTAACAAACGAAGTTCTTCAATCAAGAAACCGTATGCTTCACCGAAGCTTGCATCTTTGTGGTCGGAAAGGGTGATTACGTTATCAACGCCGGCAGCACCGCACCAACGTTTCTGAGCGAATGGAAGGTCCATGGAGATAGTCAAGATAACTACGTCGTCGGAAAGTTCAGTAGCTTCTTTGTTGAACCAACGAGTCTGTGCGTCACAAACGCCGGTATCAAGGGAAGGAACTACGGAAATAATTTTTACTTTGCCTTCGTAGTCTTTCAAAGTTTTAGCGCCTAAGCCGTTATCTAAAACAGTAAAGTTAGGAGCTGCGTCGCCAACTTTTACTTCTTTACCTAATAATGTCATTGGATTGCCTGCGAATGTAATTACACCGGTACGTTTTTCCATAATGAATAACCTCCTAAGATTAATTCAAAATTTAATGTTTAATTTATCTGACAGAGAACAATTTTCACTGCCTCGTAAAGTGGAGACGGTTATTTTTATAAATGCCGTACAACTCCGCTTACCATATTAAGTATAGCATGATAGAATTTATAAGTAAAATAAAAATTGATGATTTTCGATGTGATATAAACTATGTTACAATATAGAAGTAAAATATATCATTTTATTTTTATAGATAAAATAAAAAATCTAACTATTCTTGGAGACGATAATGAAAAAACTGACTATTTTTTCACAATTTTTTAAAGGTTATGGGCCCGTCTATTTGCTGGGCGTTTTGATTCTGATTACGATTAACATTCTGTTTTTATATGTTCCGCGCCTCATCGGGGAAGCCATTAACACCTTATATTACGGTAAGGAAGGCCTTACTACATATATAGGGTACTTTTTTATGTTAGCTATTGTTATCACTGTGCTAAAATTTTCATCCCGACATTTGCTGTTGGGGTCCATTCGTCGCTTTGAATTTTTACTGCGTCGTCGTTTATTTGATCACGCATTATATATTCCTACTGCCTATTATGAAAAAAACGGCCCCGGTAAGGTTATGGCCTTAATGACCAATGACGTAACATCCTTGCGCGTTTCCTTAGGCCTGGGGGTAATGATTTTAGTAGATGCCATCTTTTTCGGTATTTTTTCATTCTTCTTGATGGCTAAAGAAATCAGCGTTTCCTTGACGGTACTTACCTTACTACCGATGCCGTTTATTCTGACCGGTATGCTCACCGTGAGTCGCCGCATGCGTAAGCGTCAAAAAGAAGCGCAGAATACGTATAGCGACTTAACGGAGTTCGCTCAAGAGCTATTCCTCGGCATGCCGGTGATTCGTGCCTTTAACCGTGAAATGCGCAGTTTATGGCGTTTTAATAACATTAACAAGGTGAATTATGACAAGAACATGCGTGTTGCCTTCCTTGATTCAATCTTGGCACCGCTCACTTTCGTAGCTCCTTTTATGTGTCACGCCATCGCCATTTTTATCTGCGGTCGCTTAATCATTGCCAATGAAATTACCGTAGGCGATTTCGTAGCAGTCAACGGCTATTTGAGCTTAATTATCGGCCCAATTATGGGTATTGGCTCCTTGTTATCGGTTCTTCAAAAAGGGTTGGCCTCTTTGGATCGTATTTACGATTTCCTCATGATTGAAGAAGAAAAACCAACCGACGAGGAACGGGAGTTACCATTGACCACACTTACCGTTAAAGATTTAACCTTTACCTATCCGGAAACAAAAGTACCTATGCTTCACGACGTAAACTTAACGATTAAACCGGGTGAATTTATCGGCATCGTCGGTGGACCGGGGTCCGGTAAATCTACGCTATTTAAATTGCTATTGCGCTTACACGATACGCCGCAAGGCAGTATTTATGTGGGGGACGAAGATATTACGTCCATGCCGCTTCAAGTGCTGCGTCGCAGCATTGCCTATGTACCGCCGGAACCATATTTGTTAGGCACTACTATCGGTGAAAATATCGCCTTTGGGGAAGCGTCAGATCATACGCTGGAACTTTCCCAAGCGGCTGAACGAGCGGCTTTAACTCGTGATTTAAGCGAGCGCCTGGCGCCGGCGGCTAAACGTCTAAAAGAAGGGGGCACCGATTTATCGGGCGGTCAAAAACAGCGTGTTAATATTGCTCGCGGTCTTTATAAAAATGCACCGTACTTGCTCCTGGATGATAGTTTTTCCGCTTTGGATACCATCAGTGCCGGTACGATTATAAACACCTTACGCCAAGGTCGTAATCAAAGTTTATTATTCATTTCCCAACGTTTGGAAGCACTCCGCGAAGCGGATCGCATTATTGTTTTTAAAGAAGGTACCATTGTCGAAGAAGGTACTCATGAAGCGCTTATGGCCAAAGAAGGCGAGTATTATCGCTTATATGCCCAGCAGCTTGATGAACCGCTTATCGGTGTAGCTGAGGAAGGAGGGGACCAATGAGCAAGCAACATACCAGTTCCTATACGGTACAGGAAGAAGCGCAGTTAACGAAGCATCAAGATATCTTGCTACTAAGCCGTTTAGGACAATATATAAAACCGCATTCCTTCCTGCTTTTGTGGGCAGCGCTGTTTTTATTGATTGCCATGGGCCTCGACTTACTGCGCCCGCTTTTGATGAAAACCGTAATCGATACGGCTTTTCCGCAACGAGACATCGGCATTATTACAGAGTATGCCGGTATCTACTTTATGACGATATGCTTCAGTATTATTGCTTTGTTTGTACAAAATTATACATTACAAAAATTCGGTCAAAGCATTATTTTTGAAATTCGAAATATAGTATTTTCCAAGATTTTAGCGCGCACACCGGCTCATTTCGGGCAATTGCCAATCGGTAACTTGGTTACCCGGGTAACCAATGATACGGAATCACTGCGCACTTTGTATACCGACGTAGTGTTAAAATTGGGCAGCAGTGTGCTCATGATTATCGGTATTTTAATATCCATGTTTGCCATCGACGTAAAATTGGCGTCCTTAGTCTCCTTACTGGTGCCGATTATGGCGGTTATTATTTTTATTTATCAAAAATACAGCCGTAAAGCGTTCCGCGGTGTCCGTACCAAATTGGCGGCTTCCAATACGTCGGTGCAGGAGATGCTCAACTTCATCGTCATTATTAAATCCTATGTGGGTGAAAAGATTATGGCGAAGCAGTATGACCGCATCAGTCGTGAATTTTTAGAAGCCGGTTTATTCGAGGTTAAAACCTTCGCCATCTTCCGTCCGATTGTGGACGGCTTACTGTTCGTCATTTTTATCGCTATTTTCAGTTTTACCAATTGGTTCGATTCGGTGACGGAAGCAGGTACAGTATTTGCCTTCATCCAATATATGGATAAATTTTTCCAGCCGATTAAAGAAATCGCCGAAAAATATAATAACTTGCAAAGTGCCTTAGCCGGTGCGGAGCGTTTGGTGCCGATTATTAATGAAGAGTCCGACACGACCATTGAAGCAGTGTCGATTCCGGAAGAGTTTAAAACGATTAACACCATTGAATTTGACCATGTGTGGTTTTCCTATGATGATTCCGATAATTATGCCTTAAAAGATATTTCCATTGCCATCGACGGTGGGCAATTTGTAGGCATCGTAGGACCGTCCGGGGGCGGTAAATCTACCTTGATGAGCTTATTAATGGGCTTTTACCGTCCTACTAAAGGTACGATTCGCATCAACGGCTATGATACAGCCGATTATGCACCGGCTGTCTTGCGAGAAGTCATGGGCTATGTATTCCAAGACAGTCATTTGTTCAAAGGGACTATTCGTGAAAATCTCTCCCTCTACGATGACACAATTCCGGAAGAGAATCTCATAAAAGCGGCTAAAAAGGCCCATTTGCACGCTATGATTGAACGATTGCCGCAAGGCTATAATACGCCGGTTGGTTATTTAGGTTCTTTATTATCCACCGGTCAGAAGCAGTTGTTAGCGTTAGCTCGCGTCTTGGTGCGCGATCGCAAGGTTCTTATCTTTGACGAAGCAACCGCTCATATTGACAGTCATACGGAACAATTGATTCAAGAATCCATTGAAACGATTCGCGGTGAAAAAACGATTATCAGCATTGCCCATCGTTTATCGACTATTCGTTCGGCTAATTGTATTTATATGATTAAGCACGGACAAATTGTAGAGCAGGGGGATTATGAATCATTAATTGCACAAAAGGGTGAATTCTTTGCACTTTGGGAGGCGAAATAAGGTTGGAGCTCATTACGTCAAAAGATAATAAAACATTAAAATATGCACAATCTTTGCAGCGCAAAAAATACCGCAAATTACATGGTGAATATTTAGCGGAAGGTCTTCGTACCGTAAGTGATATGATGGCCACGGGATTGGTAACTACGATTTTTGTAAAAGAAGACAGTAACTGTGAATCAATAATATCGGAGGCGGAACAACGAGGTATCAAGTTATGGTCGGTGAGCAGTGATTTGATGCATACCATCGAATCTACCGTTAACGGCCAAGGCATCGTTGCCATTGTGAAGAAGCAACATCATGATATTAACGATTTAGTTATTACCGATGGTTTATATGTATTACTTGATGAAGTGCAAGATCCCGGTAATTTGGGGACTATTATTCGTACTGCATTAGCGGCCGGTGCGAAGGGGCTTTTTTTAACCAAAGGCAGTGTAGACCCTTATAATGAAAAGACCGTTCGCAGCACCATGAGTGCCATCACTAAAATACCGATTTTTGAGAATGTTACCATGGAAAATGTGGTGGGTCTAATGAAAAACAGTCAGTTAACGGCCTATGCCACCGCCTTAGATAATGCTGAGGCTATTCAAGATGTAACATTTGCGAAGCAAACCTTATTACTTTTAGGCAATGAAGCGAATGGGCTCAGTGAAGCGTGGTTCAACATGGCCGATAATCGGATAACTATACCTATGTACGGACCTATTGAGTCCCTTAATTTATCGGTAGCGGCCGCTTTATGCATGTATGCAGTGAGAGAGAGTTGGTTATAATGAATGAACAGGACATCAGCCAAATTTTAAAAGCTTATAAAAATGGTTCCCTTGAGTTAGAAGAATGTAAGTCATCGATTACTGAATTGATTAGTCAAGCGGTTCAAAAAGAAGAACGGTCGCGCAATTTACAAGATGCCGTACTCGATTTGGATCGTGACAAACGACAGGGGTTTCCCGAAGTGGTCTATTGTGAAGGTAAAACCGATGAACAGTGTATTACGATTCTAAAAGAACTGAATTTACACTACAGTACGTATATGGGCACCAGAGCGAGACAGAGCATTTATGATGCGTTAAAAACTGTGATTCCTGAAATTGAATACGATGAAACGAGTCGCATTATTTATCGTCATAGTGATAAAGTCATACACAATGAGGGTCGTACTATTGCGGTAGTAACAGCGGGGACAAGTGATATTCCAATCGCCGAAGAAGCAGCGGTAACCGCAGAGCTTATGGGGAATGAAGTGACTCGCATTTATGACGTTGGCGTAGCAGGGATTCATCGTCTGTTTCACCGTTTAGATGATATTACATCCGCCAATGTCGTTATTGTAGTAGCAGGCATGGAAGGTGCTCTGGCCAGTGTAATCGGTGGGCTTGTGACGAAACCGATTATAGCCGTGCCCACCAGTGTTGGTTATGGCGCTAATTTTAAAGGTTTAGCCGCCTTGTTATCCATGTTAAATTCTTGTGCCGCCGGAGTCGGTGTAGTGAACATCGATAACGGATTCGGCGCCGGCCGTTTGGCTCATATGATTAACAGTCAGAGGTGAATGTATGAACTCACAATTAATTCAAATTGAAGCCAATATCGATAACATGAATCCGGAACTATATGGTCCTTTACTGGATACCTTGCTGAAGGGCGGCGCCAATGATGCGTGGTTAACCCCTATTATTATGAAAAAGGGAAGACCGGCTATTATGCTCAGTGTGTTGGCACCGAAAGAGCAATTAAAGGATATCAGTGAATTGATTTTTGAAAATACCACCACTATCGGTTTTCGATATTTTGAGGTAGACCGTGTAATCTGTGAACGAGAGTTTGAAGAGATTTTTTACAAAAATCAAAAGATACATGTAAAAAAGGCATTTCACGACGGAAAACTGGTGAATATTTCCCTTGAATACGAAGATTTAGCTAACGCGGCACTTGCATTAAATATTCCTATAAAAATTTTAGAAAAAGAAGTGTGGGCCACCTTAACAAGTCCCGTATTTTAGTGTAAAATATAGTCTCTCGCACTAATTATTTAAAATTCAAGATGAAAAGTATCATCTGTCGTGATTTGAGACATCATGACGGTAAATTTTACAGTCATATTATCAGCAGTTCATTAATTGATTATAATTTTTTCCTAAAATTAGTGTGTAATAGTAAAATTCCACTATACACTACCAATAGACATATGTTAAAATAACATATATCCTCTTTAAATGATTAAGTATTAAAAAAGTAGAAGGTGCATATGATACGATTAATTGTTAATGCCGACGATTTCGGCTTACATCAAGCCGTTAACGAAGGTATCATTAAAGGGCACAAAGAGGGGATTATTACAAGCACATCGTTATTGGCCAATGGCGATGCTTTTGACGAAGCAGTTGCTATGGCCAAGGAAAATCCTCGTTTGGGGATTGGCGTCCACACAGCCCTTGTGGGTGGTCTTAAACCACTAAGCGGTGCCGACAAAGTACCGAGCCTCGTTGACGAGCACGGTCGATTTTTTACCTCCTATCCGCAATTCATTAAGAAAGCGGTATCGGGAGATATTAATTTTGAAGAAGTATATCAAGAATTGGATTTACAATTCGAAAAAGTGGTATCCTCCGGACTTGCCATTACACATGCGGACGGACATCAGCACTTGCATGTATTGCCGCAAATTACACCGATTATGACTTCCTTATTGAAAAAATACGGCATTAAAAAGATGCGCATTCCTGCGGAAGATCGTTTTTTCCGCAACGGAATTAATCAATGGGGACGTTTTGCCGGTAAGGTAGGTTTGGCGGAAGTGGCCGATAAAGCATACACCTTTTCAAGTCGTATGGGTATTTGGTCACCACGTTATTTCTGGGGTATGATGAGTGGCGGCCAGCTCACGGAAGAACGATTAATGGAAATTCTTCATCGTGTAGCCGGTACTCGTGGCAGTCATGAAATTATGACTCATCCCGGTAATAATGATCGGGTTCTCAACGCTTTATTCCCTTGGGATTATCACTGGGAAAGTGAGTTAGCCGCTATGTGCGCGGAACCGGTAAAAGAGTTTATCAAGTTCCATCAGATTCAGCTTCTCAATTATGGTGAATGTGAATGAATAAGATGCTCAAGCGAGGCCTATTGTTAGGGCTTTTGCTACTGGTTATTTCAGGGCTCACTATTTATTTCACCATTGATTTAAAAGCGTTACAAACTCTGGAAACCTTTAATATTACATCCCTGTTGTTGGCTTTGATTGCATTGGCTGTGGGTATGTATTTTGACGGTTTACGTTTACAGCGGTTAGTACAAATGGGCGGCTATAAATTACCGATTAAAGCTATTTTACGCGTTATATTCGGTAACTATTTTATGGCCATGCTGACACCTGGTGCCAGCGGCGGCGCGGTGGCTCAGGTTTTAATCCTTAAGAGTTACGGTGTACCCGTTATGAAAGGGGCGCCGATTGTACTGATTCGAACCGTATTTTCTATTTTGTTCTTAATTGCTATGTTACCGGTTATATTTTTACACGGCTCCATAACAATTCCTTACATCAGCAACGAAGCTTTGATTCAGGTATCATTTATTATGGTACTTTGTACAATTTTTGGCTTATATCTGTTGCAGACCAATTTAATGAAACGATTTGTTTACATTGTAGCCGAACGGTTACAAAGTGGTCATCCTAAAAGTTGGTTAGCCAAATTAGCTGAGTTAAATGAAGGGTTTAGCTTAATCTATGCCAGACCATTTCAGTCCATAGTGGTTTTCATTGAGTCCGGTTTAAGTCTTATCGCTTTATATACGATAGCACCGGCACTTATGATGGCCTTTACATGGGATATACCGATTGTGGAAGTCCTCAATCGCATGATTTTATTAAATCTTATTTTGTATTTTGCCCCTACACCGGGTGGTACAGGTGTAGCCGAAGGTTTGTTCGTTTATTTGTTTGAGTCATTTTTGCCGTTAGGGACTGTCGGAATTGTCGCAGTTGGCTGGCGTGTAGTGGCTGAGTATTTGCCGTTTTTCATTGGCATGTATTCCGTATTTACCCTCTACGGTCGTCAATTTGTAGCCGGCGCGGCAATGACTGATGAACAGGAAAAAGATGGAGGTAATAACATTGGCTAAGTTAAAGAAAGACAAATTTTATTTGGTTCAAGAAGACATTCTTCCTGAAGCCATTAAAAAGACGATTAAAGTAAAAGAAATTTTAAAATTAGGCGAAGCTAAAACGATTAACGAAGCTGTTGAACGCATGGATTTAAGTCGTTCCGCCTACTATAAATATAAGGACTATGTATTCCCGTTTTACGAAATTGCCCAAGGTAAAATCGTATCTATTACGGTTTCCATGTCTAATGATCCGGGCATGTTATCCAGCATCTTACGGGCTATTGCCGAAAGTAACGGCAGTATTTTGACAATTAACCAGGATATTCCGCTTCAAGGCATTGCTAACGTAACGATTGCCTTTGAAACCAAGGATTTGTCCACTACATTAGAAGAATGTTTGGATAATATCCGTAGTATCCGCGGTATCTTAAAAGTTGAAATTTTAGGTCAGGCTTAATCGAAACAGATTGATCACTCATTTCAACATTAAAGAATATGGCTAATAAAAAAGAAAAATAGGCTTAGCCCCGACTTATTTAATAGGCCGGGGCACTCTTATAAGAGAGAGGGAGAAGAAGATGGAACAAGTTAAGGTCGCTTTACTGGGATTTGGGACCGTAGGGCAAGGAACATTTGAATTATTAGTTAAAAACCGTGATTTAATCACTAATCGCACCGGTGTATCGATTCAAGTCAGCAAAATTTTCGTGCGTAATGCTGAAAAATACAGCCACATTACGTTGCCGGAAGGTACACAGTTTACGAATGATGTAGACTCGATTTTTGAAGATTCGTCCATTCAAATTATTGTGGAAGTTATGGGCGGTGTGACTTTCGCCCGGGATTGTGTTGAAAAAGCTCTAAAAGCTAAGAAAAGTGTAGTTACAGCCAATAAGGATTTACTGGCTGAAGCAGGTCCTTATTTATTGGATTTAGCCGGTAAAAACGGCGTTGATTTGCGTTACGAAGCCAGCGTATTAGGCGGTATTCCGATTATCCGCACCCTCTATGAATCCTTAGGGGGGAATAAAATTACGGAAATCGTTGGTATTTTGAACGGTACAACTAACTTTATTTTGTCCAACATGACTGAAAAAGGCGCCGGCTATGCCGAAGTATTGGCGGAAGCACAGGCTTTAGGCTACGCCGAAGCAGATCCGACAGCCGACATGGAAGGGCTCGACGCGGCTCGTAAATTGGCTATTTTATCATCTATTGCCTTTAACCGTCGTATATTCTTTGAAGACGTATCCGTAGAAGGGATTACTAAAATCGACGCTACGGATATTGCCTTTGGTAAAGAATTCGGTTACACCATTAAATTGTTGGGTATTGCCAAAGAAACGAAAAAAGGTTTGTCGCTTAATGTGCATCCGTCCTTTATTTCCAGCAATCATCCGCTCGCGTCGGTACGCGGTTCCTATAATGCATTATATGTTAAGGGCAACGGCATCGATGACGCCATGTTCTATGGCCGCGGCGCCGGCAGCTTGCCAACGGGCAGCTCCGTCGTAAGTGACATCATGGAAATTGCCAAAAATATCCAAACTAACCACCTTGGTCAGTTAAAACCATTCTATTTCTCCGAAAAGAATCTATATGCGTCCGGTAAGATTGAATCGTCCTACTACATTCGCATCTTAGTAGACAACTCCACCGGTGTTTTGGCAAAAGTAGCATCAAAACTGGCGGAGCAGCGTATTTCCGTACAAGCCGTAACGCAGCGTAATGAAAGTGAAACGACCTCTACGTTAGCTATTGTTACATCGTCCTGCCCTCGTTCGTATATTTCAAATGTAATCGATGCGTTCAATAATCTTCGCGTCGTTCGTGAAATCGGCAGCGTTATTCCTATTATGACTGATTAGGAGGCAATGCAGATGGATACAATTACAGTTAAAGTACCGGCTACCAGTGCCAATTGCGGCCCCGGATTTGACTCTCTGGGGCTCGCCTTGGAGCTTTATAATACATTTACCTTCACGCCCGATAAAACGGCCAGCGCCAACACATATACCTTTTCCGGCTTTGATGCCGATACGTTGGCCAAAGAAGATCAAACTTATAATTTAGTGGGGCAGGCCATGCAAGCTGTATTTCAACAAGCAAGCTCCGAACCTATATATGGTAACGTTCACAGTGAAACGGTAATTCCACCGTCCCGTGGGCTCGGTAGCAGCTCCACGGCCATCGTAGCGGGTTTACTCTTAGCGAATCGCTTGTTGGCAAAACCACTTACAACGCATGAACTCTTAGTCTTAGCCAACGACATCGAAGGACATCCGGATAATGTGGCGCCTGCTTTATTGGGTAATCTTGTGTGTGCCGTCAATGATCCGAAAGAACTTTTATATACAACCGTGGCCTTACCGGAAGAGTTACTTTTCGCCGTAGTGGTACCGGAAGTGTCTGTTTCAACGGAATATGCCCGGAGCGTTTTGCCAAAGACTATTGCTCATAAAGAAGCGGTGGCTAATGTAAGTCATGCCACTTTATTTGTTACGGCCTTATTGCAACATAAACTGGATTACTTGCGCATCGCTTTGGAAGATTATCTTCATGTGCCATACCGCAAAACGCTCATTCCTCATTGTGAGGACGTGTTTGAGGCCTCTCGCAAAGCAGGTGCCTATGGCGCCACTATCAGCGGCTCCGGCTCTACCTTAATTGCCTATTGCCCGCGCTCAACAGCACAAACCGTAGCCACGCGTATGGGTGATGTGTTTAATAACAATAATATTCCATGCCGTACTTATGTGCTGAAAGCCGATACGGTAGGGGCTCGATACATATGATAAATGTTTATAAAATTGCCAAATGAAAGCAATTACTATATAATTATACTGTGAATAGAATGTTACTAAAATCAGGAAACAAGTCTATTCATCAGGACGTAGCTTACTGAGTAGCAAGCTACACATTTATCTTAAGAAAGAGGCAAAACAAATATGAATAATGTTAAGACTGCTGTTTTACTGGCATTGATGACGGGGTTATTGATGGTGATCGGACAGTTGGTCGCCGGACGGGCCGGTCTCATGACAATGTTCCTTATCTCCATGGCTATGAACTTCTTCAGCTATTGGAATAGCGATAAGATTGTACTTAAAATGTACAATGCACAGCAAGTTTCGGGCACGGACAATCCGGAATTATACAATATGGTAGCCGGTTTGGCCAAACGCGGTAATTTGCCGATGCCAAAGGTGTATATCATCAACTCCGATGTGCCGAATGCATTTGCCACAGGTCGTAATCCTGAGCATGCAGCGGTAGCAGTTACGACAGGGATTATGAATCTCTTGACGGATGATGAAATCGAAGGTGTACTGGGTCACGAATTAACTCACGTTAAACATCGCGATACCTTAATCAGTACTGTGGCTGCCAGTCTGGCCGGTGTAATTACAATGATTGCCAATATGATGCAAATGTTTGCTATCTTCGGTAGCAGTGATGACCGTGAAAGAGGCAATCCAATCGCAATGTTGGCTACCATTATTTTGGCACCGATTGCGGCTGCCTTAATTCAGATGGCGATTTCACGTTCCCGTGAATACCTCGCCGATGAAGGGGGCGCCGAAATGAGCGGCAAACCATTAGCTTTAGCTTCGGCCTTAGCTAAAATCGATTATTACGCTAAACATGGCATGTTGCCGGGCGGCGAAGCTCAGCTTGGGCCAACAGCTCACATGTTCATCATTAACCCGTTGGGAAGTGTGAAAGATTTAGCAAGCTCACTTTTCAGCACACATCCAAGTACAGCATCTCGTATTGAAAAATTAAAAGAATTAGCAAGTCGTATGCGTTAGGAGGCAGTCTTATGGAACACACGTTAGTACTCGTAAAACCGGACGGAGTGAAAAAGAAAATTTGCGGTGAAATCTTGGCTCGTTATGAGCGCAAAGGTTTGACAATCAGCGCTTTAAAATTATTGCAAGTACCGCGTGAGTTAGCCGCTGCCCATTACGACGAACATAAAGATAAGCCGTTCTTCCAAGAATTGATTGATTTTATTACGTCCGGCCCGGTTTTGGCTATGGTACTTAGCGGTGATAATGCAGTTGCTGCCGTTCGCCAGTTAAATGGCGCCACAGATCCGTTAAAAGCTAATGCCGGTACTATTCGCGGCGATTACGGTTTGGCTATTAATGAAAATGTTGTTCACGCATCGGATGCGGTAGCAACGGCAGAACGTGAAGTTGCCCTTTGGTTCCCTGAATTCAAAGCGTAATATATCTTTCTTTTTACAAATGAGGTGATTAGTATGAGTGGTAAAGTATATACTAAGACTGGCGATAAAGGTTCTACATCTCTTTACACGGGTGAGCGTCTTTCCAAAGCATCCCTTCGCGTAGAAGCGTATGGTACGGTTGATGAACTTCAATCTGTATTAGGTGTTGCGCGTGCTTTTTCTGAACATGAAGATATTCAGCAGGTTATCTATGATATTGAAAAGGAATTGTGGCAGCTTATGGCGGATGTGGCCAGTCTCGGCCAAGAACCGAATATCACGGATGCTCATATTGAAAATTTAGAAAAGATTATTGACAGCTATGATGCTAAAATGGAACCGCTCACTAAATTTATCGTACCGGGCGACAAAAAAAGTTCCGCCTTATTGCATCAATGCCGTACGGTAACTCGTCGTGCCGAACGCGCTTTATGGCGTCTTGCCGAGTCCGGTGAAACCGTTCACGATGTGGATATTCGCTATTTAAATCGTTTGTCCGATTGCTGCTATATGTTAGCACGTGCCGAATTTGAACTATAAGTTGGTGGCAGTAACTTCATAAAATTTGACACGTGAATACGGTCACCAATATAAAAAAGCTATGTTACCGAATTATTCGCGTAACATAGCTTTTTCTTTTGTTATATAGATAGTTTTAAACTAAGCGATTTAGTAATAACTGACTATTGCTGGTCTATGGTGCCTTTATTGAGCACATCTTCGGGACTTGGATAGTAGAAGAAGACCGTCATGATTTCATAATTAAATTTTTCACGAACTTTCGCCGCTAAAATAGTTTCGAATTCGATGAGATTATTGGGATCGAGAGCGCCGTCTTCAACAAGTACCAATAACTGTGGGTCCACTTCGGGGGCGTTATCCGGCAGTACTTCACGACTTAAGGGAATATTAACGATAACGCGAGCCGTTGCTACGTACTGATCATTTTGATCGGTAACCACGGCACGATATGTATTTTCCCATAAAGTGGCCATTAATTTTACAAACAAGTTTTTCATTTCCATAGGTATACACTCCTTATCAGTCTTTGATTTATTGTATACTTATTCTAGAAATAATTTCAAGGGTTTATGATATACAAAATCCTTTAAATTTAAATGTAAGGGAGAGGATATTTCTCATGTCGATAGTAGAGAGTCGAATTATATTGTGCACCGGCGGGGCACGCAGCGGTAAAAGTGAATTTGCGGAGCGACTCGTTTTATCCTTGCCCGGTCAAAAAGGCTACGTTGCAACGGGTCAGATTTTTGACGATGAAATGGAAGATCGCGTCAGAAAACATAAAGCACGGCGCGGTAATATATGGCATAATTTTGAGATTCCTTATGACATAACCGCTTCATGGTCAAAGATTTTAGACAGCTGCGACGTTATTCTTATTGATTGTTTGACTATGTATGCCACTAATGCTATGCTAAAAAAAGAGCCTCAAAATCAAGCTGAGTGCAATGAGTTGGCAGATTCATTAGTAGCTGAGTTCAAAGAACTCATAGATGCAACGCATAAAGCCGATAAAACAGTAGTTTTTGTAACGAATGAATTGGGTCTCGGAATTGTTCCGGAAAACAGAATGGCTCGATTCTTCCGTGATATTGCAGGCTTATTAAATCAAACTGTGGCCCAAGCGGCCGATGAAGTATATTTAACAATCAGTGGCATTACCACAGAGCTAAAGGCTAAGGAGGTTCATATATAATGGCAAAAAAACTCATGTTCCAAGGAACCAGCTCAAATGTAGGTAAAAGTATTTTAACGACGGCGCTTTGCCGTATTTTTTATCGTCGCGGCTTAAAAACAGTACCGTTCAAAGCCCAGAATATGGCTTTAAATTCCTATGTAACACGCTGGGGCGATGAAATCGGCCGGGCTCAAGTGGCACAGGCGGAAGCCGCCGGCATTGACCCGATAGTACAGATGAATCCCGTATTGTTAAAACCTACAGGCAACCAGTCCTCCCAAGTGGTTCTCATGGGGAAACCGGTTGGTGTATACAGTGCCAAAGAATACCACACCCATTACTCCTTAACAGCTCTCGATAAAGTAAAAGAAAGTTTGGACTTTTTAGATAAAAATTTTGACATGATTGTCATCGAAGGTGCCGGCAGCCCTGCGGAAGTTAATTTAAAGGCTAACGATATCGTAAACATGCGCGTAGCTAAAATGACAAATTGTCCGGTTATGCTCATAGCCGATATTGACCGTGGTGGTGCTATTGCGTCCATCGTGGGAACTTTAGAACTATTGGAACCGGAAGAACGGGATTTGGTAAAGGGCATTGTAATTAACAAGTTCCGCGGTGACATTAATTTATTAAAACCGGCTCTTGATTTTATCGAAGAACGTACGGGTCGCAAGGTAGTGGGGGTAATTCCGGCCATTGACAATTTGGATATTGACGAAGAGGACTCCGTAGCCCTTGAAAGCAAACACACCACCATTAACCGTGAAATTACCATTGCGGTTATGCAAACACCTAAAATTTCCAATTTTACCGATTTTGATGCGTTAGCTTATGAGCCGGATGTAGCAGTACGCTTTGTAAAACCCGGTGACGCTATCGGCGAACCGGATATGGTCATTTTACCGGGTTCCAAAAACACCATGGCCGATTTAAAATATCTCGAAGATCGAGGCTATGCCGAAGATATTAAAGCTCTTGCCAAAAAGGGCGTACCTGTATTCGGTGTGTGCGGCGGCTATCAAATGCTCGGCGAAAAACTCCATGATCCGGACGGTGTGGAAGGAGATATTCCGGAACTTAACGGCCTTGGTTTATTACCGACGGAAACAACTATGACGGGCACGAAGATGACCCATCAAGTTTCGTTTAACACTACTAAATTGCCATTCCTGGGCATCGATTATAGCGGTGAAAATTTACGCGGCTATGAAATTCATATGGGGGACACCCACGGTGTGGGTACTGTGGCTGATTGTTTTGCCATAACGTCTCGCAGCGAAAAACCGGTAGCTGTTATGGATGGTTTCGTCAATGAATCAGGTCTTGTTATGGGGACCTACATTCACGGCATTTTGGATAATGACAGCTTACGTCGTCAAATCTTGAACGCCTTACGGAAGCGTAAAGGGCTCGAACCGCTGGACGAAGTGTTCCATTACTTTGAACATAAAGATGCGGCCTATAATCGCTTAGCTGATATTGTGGAAAAACATCTTGATATGGATTATATCGACAAATTATTAGAGGAACAGGCATAATGGACTGGTTTCTACATAATGCATATTATTTCATTCCTTTGTGGGCCTTTTTACTGGATTGTATTGTGGGTGACCCAAGAAGCCGATTCCATCCGGTGGTCCTCATTGGCGATGTTATTTCTTTCTATGAAAAATTTCTCTACGGCGAGCGTGACAGTAATGGGAAAAAGTTGTTATACGGCGGTTTAACTGTACTTTTAACATTGTTAACAGTGACTGTTATAGGCTTTCTACTGATTTTAATTGCCGGCACAATCAATCCGTGGGTTGGCTATGCCATGCAGGTCATTATCGTATATATTACAATCAGTCCGCGCTCATTGGCGGAAGCAGGGCTTGAACTGGCTCAATTGTTGCGTAAAGGCGATTTACAAGAAGCCCGTCGTAAGGTAGGCTGGATTGTAGGTCGTGATACAACCGAGCTTGATGAAAGTGAAATTACTCGTGCTACCATTGAAACGGTGGCGGAAAATACGGTGGATGGCATTATTTCACCTTTATTGTTCTTTGCTGTTTTCGGTCCTTTAGGTGCCTTATTTTATCGAACAGCCAACACCATGGACTCCATGTTGGGCTATAAGAACGATAAATATATGTACTTCGGCCGTATAGCGGCACGTTTTGACGACGTTTTAAATTGGCTGCCCGCTCGCATAACATTTCTCTTATATACGTTAACTGCCTTTATTTTACGTCATGATTGGCGTAACGCGTGGCGCATTGGTTTACGTGATGCCAAGAAGCATCCGAGTCCGAATGGTGGCTATGCGGAAGCGCCGGTAGCCGGGGCACTTCATATTCGTCTCGGTGGTTATAATAAATACGGCGACACCATGACATTCCGTGCCTATATGGGAGATCCGGACATGAAAATGCGAGGTGTTCATATTCAAAAAACGATTGGCATGATGTATGTTTGTTCTTTACTAGGCGTTGTTATCAGTGCCGTATTAACTAGGATTTTGGTGATATTATGAAGTCATTTTTTATTGGCTTACAGTTTTTAACACGTTTAAAATTGGTCAATCAGACGGAATGGGACATTTACGACTTTGGTAAAAGCGTCGTAACCTTTCCGCTGGTAGGCCTTGTTATCGGTGCCTTCATGGCTCTTATTTATTGGCTGTTGGTACCCTATATACCGATTACGTTATTAGCTTTATTATTGGTTGTGTTCGAGTTTCTTTTTACCGGCGGCTTACATGCGGACGGGTTCATGGACACCTGTGACGGTCTTTTTTCAGGTCGCGATCGTGAACGTAAGTTGGAAATTATGAAAGACAGCCGCGTCGGCTCAAATGGTGTCGTTGGCTTTGTTTTTCTTACTTTATTGAAATGGCAATTAATCGCCCATGTCAATCCAACCATACTTTTACAATTTTTATTCTTTATGCCGATTATCAGTCGCTATTCCTTAGTGCTGAGTATTCGACTCTTTCACTATGCTCGTCCCGAAGGGATGGGGAAGGCCTTTGCCGTATATTCACCAAAGCAAACCCTTCTTTGGACAACACTCATTGCCTTATTACCGGCTGTATATTTCCATTGGCTCTACGCCATCTTCCTCGGTTTAGGAATTTTGATCAATTTAGTGTTAAATTCCTATATTTCCAAACACCTTGGTGGCGTAACCGGCGATACGTACGGCTTTGTCATTGAGTCATCGGAATTATTATTGGTATTGGCCGCTGTTGCTGTTGGTATTACTTTATAGTTATCATTTATAAGTAATATTTTTAGTATCAAAGAATTCTTTGTATTGTAACACGGCCTCAAACAAAACTTTTACAATGTATTTACATTGATTTGTGTTATTTTGTGTATATTAGTATGGAGGAACGACAGGTGTCATATTATGTACGAGCACCAGGGACATGCGGTGAGTTTTTGCAAGGGTCCATTGATGGTCACCCGTTTTTGGTTACCTGTCCTATTAATCGCTATTCCTATGCGTTAAGCGGAGTAAAGCAACCGCTTAGACCTTATTATTGTTCGCTGCAACCAAAAGCAGCTTTAGCAGCCCAAAAAGTTATCAATTCTTTTGTAGCTGAAGGCACCCTGCCCAATAGTCCGGCTGTACAGCGTGCTTGGCGTAGTCCTGTTTATGTGCGTTCCGATATTGCCCAGGGAAAGGGTATGGCATCCAGCAGTGCCGATATTAGCGTAGCCGCCATGGCTACGGCTTTGGCTTACGGACGAGCGCTAACCTTGGAAGAACTAAAAGAGATTTCTTTAAGTATCGAGCCCAGTGATGCTTCTTTTTATCCCGGGGTAGTTCAGTTTGACTATATCAAGGGAAAAATAACCGAGCCCCTTGGCAAGTGTCCGCCTATGAAAATCATGATTTTTGACGAAGGCGGCGAAATTGATACAGTCAGTTTCAATGCGCAGCACGGGCTTCATGACCTGATTGCCGAAAAAGAACCGTACATCAAAGAATCATTGGCTCTTTTTAAAGAAGGGATTGCCACCCATAATGTATCTTTAATCGGCCAGGCCGCCACCTTAAGTGCGTTTGCTAATCAGCGTATTTTACATAAACCATTATTGTATGCGTTGCATGAAATCGGTAATCATTTTAACAGTGTAGGCACGATTATTGCCCATAGCGGCACAATTATGGGACTTTTATTCCCCACCGACGGGGCACCGCTGGCTGATTGTCGCGCCGCTGTCCATCAGGAATTACCGGATTTATTATATTTAGATACCGTCGAAACAACCAACGAAGGTATCACCTTTATGAAGCGTTAGGAGGTGCTCAGCCATGAAAAATACCCACGGTGGTAACATCTATAAAGTGGCGGCCGCTCATAACGTAGCACCACAGGATATTACTGATTTTAGCGCTAATATTAATCCTTTAGGCATGAGCCCCAAAGGGCAAGCCGCTTTGACGGCTCACTTAAATGAAATCATTCACTATCCGGATCCGGAATACACAGAATTTCGCCGGACAGTAAGTCAGGTTATGGATGTACCTGATGAGAACATTCTGGTGGGGAATGGAGCGGCCGAATTATTGTATGCCCTCATGACCCTACCCGGTATCGAGGAAGTATTGGTACCGGCACCGGGCTTTTCCGAATATGCCTTAGCCGCACAGGCTCAAGGTCTTTCGGTCTTAGCCTATTCTATGATTCCGATGGCCGCCGATGGTGAAGTAGAATCGGTAAATGAATCCCATCATTTATTTGGGAGTACTACACCGCATCAACCGATTACCCATTTTGCCGTTCCTTATGAAGATTTAAAAGCCCATCTCAAACGCTGTGCAGAAGAACAAGTGCGAACAATAATCTGTCTCGGTAACCCGAACAATCCGGACGGCAGTTTGCAAACGCTGACGGAAGTATTCGAAATGGCTGCGTTAGCCCAAGCATCAAACAGCTTACTGCTTATTGATGAATCATTTATTGAGTTCACCAATGAATCTCATAGCCTCCGGCCTTATTTGGCGGAATATCCGGCCATTGTTATATTGCATTCACTGACCAAATTCTATGCAATTCCGGGTTTACGCTTAGGCTTATTATTGGGGGACACGAATATATTAAAGAGTATTGCCGTTCATGTACCGACGTGGTCGGTTAATCATTTGGCCCAACAATATGGGATAGAAGCCCTTCAAGACGAAGTGTATCGTCAAAAAACGCGGGCCGTCGTGGCACGTGAAAAAGAGTGGCTCTATGGCGCCATTAATGCATTCGACTTTATAACAGCTTTACCGCCGACGGTTAACTTTATGCTTTTACATTGGCAACCGCAACATCCGAGTCTTGCCGATTTTATGGAATTTTTAGAAAATAAACAGCTTCTGATTCGCAGTTGCGAAGCCTATGACGGGCTTGGGCAAGGGTGGTTTCGGATTGCTGTTAAAGATAGAAACCGTAATGAATTATTGATTTCATATGTAAAGGAGTTCGCCCATGCACACAATTTACTTAGTTCGCCACGGCCAGACGGAATGGAATAGCAGTGGCTTTTATCAGGGATTTACGAATGTTCAACTCAATCAGACGGGCATTATTCAAGCTGAAGCGGTGGCCAAGGAATTAACATCCGTACATTTTGACTCCATTATTGCCAGTGACTTAGATCGTGCCCGTATTACAGCGGAAACAATTTTAGGAAATCGTCAAATTCCGTTTAAAACCGATGAACGGTTGCGTGAAATTAATTTTGGCGACTGGGAAGGCCTCACCTATGACCAGATTGAAGCTAAATGGCCTCATTCCATTTACACCATGTATCGCAGTCCCGATAAAGTTAAAATTTCAAACGGGGAATCTTTCCAAGAAGTGCAGGAGCGCGCTTGGCAAGCCTTGACCGATGAAATGACAGCTATCGGTGAAGATAAAACCATTCTTATTGTGGCTCACGGCGGTACCAATCGTACCTTGATTTGTAAAATGCTCAGCTTACCGCTTCATTTTGCTTGGAATTTCAGCCAAGGTAATACGGCCATCAGCCGTGTGGAATTCTACGGCCTGACAGAAGATGATCATAATACTTTGAGTCTTTTGAACTACACGAAACATTTGGAAACGATTCAGTTATAATAGTTCGGATTATATTATGAGATTACGTTTAGATAAATTTTTAGCCAATAAAGCTTTGGGCAGCCGTAAAGAAGTCCATGCACTCATAAAGCAGGGACTTGTTACGGTGGATGGTGTAGTGGCTAAGAAAAAAGATATGCCCATTGATATTCCGGAACAAACGATTGCGGTAAATGGTGAAATCATCGACAGCCGCCAGATTTATTATGTAAAGTTTAATAAACCGGCCGGTTATGTATGTGCCATGGAGGATGCTCGTCATCCCACGGTTATGGATATTTTGCCGCCCGAGTTTCGCACTATGGGCGTAGGCCCGGTGGGACGCCTCGATAAAGATACGGAAGGCCTTTTATTACTGTCCAATGACGGCGCCTGGGCCCACCGCATTATCAACGGCAAAAAACATGTGCCCAAACGCTATTATTTTGAATATAGCGGTACCCTTAGCGCAGAAGGCTTAGAACGCATTCGCACCGGTATCGTCCTAGGTGACGGTACGGAATGTAAACCGGCTGAAATCATCTTAACCGGTGCAGTGGCCGAAAAATCAGAAGATACGGGCGTCGGTGATGCCGTTTTACTTAAGAGTGCCGAAATTATAATCGAAGAAGGTAAATATCATCAGGTTAAACGCATGATAGGGGCGGCCGGCGGTGAAATCACCTATTTAAAGCGCCTCACAGTGGGACATCTTGATTTAACAGACATCCCGACCCCCGGTGATTTTATGTATCTTGAAGCGTCAGACTACGAAAAACTATAGTCAAAACGCTCATTTTGTGGTATCATGAAATGAAAAAATTTATAGCAAGGGAGTCTTATCATGAACGGCTTATTACGCCTACAGGATTATTTGACTGCGCACCAGTATGATGGCATACTCTTGCTTAGCCAGACCAATCTGAGATATTTTGCCGGTTTTACAGGGACTACAGCCATAGGCTTTGTAACACCGAATACAGCGTTTATAGTAACTGACAGTCGTTATACGGAACAAGCAGAGAACCAATGTGAAGGGTATGAAGTCATCCAATACACCGGTTCTAATTGGGAAACTATAGCGGATATTGTCAAAAATCATAATATTACATTATCTGTCTGTGCGTTCGAAGGCAATTATGTGCCGGTTGACACGTATATGACATTTTCCGATATTTTGGTAGGCAGTAAGTTTAAATCCGTTGATTTAACACCTTTACGGGCTGTTAAACGGCCGGATGAACTTACGCTTATGAAAGAAGCTGCCCGCATTGCCGATGAAGCGTTTGCCGCTTTGTTACCGCAATTAAAACCGGGTATGACGGAACGGGAAGCATGCGTCACTTTAGAAATTGAAATGTTAAAACGCGGCTCTGAAGAACCGTCTTTCGATACCATCGTGGCCTCCGGGCATCGCTCCAGTATGCCACACGGTGTAGCGTCTGATAAAGTCATTGAAACCGGTGATTTTGTTACCTTTGACTTTGGCGCCGTATACCAAGGGTATCATTCGGATATGACCCGCACCATTGTGATGGGGCACGCATCCGATTTACAACGCAAGCTCTATAAAGTTGTGCTTGATGCGCAGCTGAAGGGCCTAGCCGCTGTAAAAGCCGGTACTACAGGTAAAATTGTAGACGCCGCTTGCCGCGACAGTATTGCGGCCGACGGTTATGGCGATTATTTCAATCACGGCACCGGTCACGGTGTAGGGCTCGATATTCACGAAGAACCGGTAGCATCACCGCGTTCCAATACTGTATTAGAGCCTAATATGATAGTTACAGTGGAACCGGGCGTATATCTTCCCGGGGAAATAGGTCTTCGCATTGAAGACAGTGTTATAGTTACTGACGATGGCTATGAGCTACTCACTCATACCTCGAAGGAATTAATAGAAGTAAAAGGTTAAACGGAGGGATTTAAATGATTTCTAGTAATGATTTTCGTCCGGGCGTAACAATTGAGCTCGATGGCAACGTGTGGCAGGTTGTAGACTTCCAACACGTAAAACCGGGTAAAGGTGCTGCATTCGTACGTTGTAAATTAAAAAATTTACAGACCGGTTCTGTAGTTGAACGTACTTTCAATGCCGGTGAAAAAGTGCCTAAAGCACATGTTGATCGTCGTCGTATGCAATACTTATACGAAGCTGACGGCGCTTATACGTTCATGGACAATGAAACGTATGACCAAGTAGAATTGAATCTTGAACAATTGGGCGAAGCTAAAAACTTCTTGCTTGAAAACATGGAAGTTAGCATCGTATTTTTCCAAGGCATCGTAATCGGTATCGATTTACCGGTAGCTGTAGAACTTCGCGTTGTTGAAACTGACCCTGGTATCCGTGGCGATACCGCAACAGGTGGTAACAAACCGGCTACATTGGAAACCGGCTATGTTGTTAAAGTGCCATTGTTTATCGAAGTGGGCGATGTTCTTCGCGTCGATACACGCACCGGCCAATACATTGAACGTGCGTAATATCAATTAATTTTAAAAGCATTTGTCTTTAACGTACGTTGTTCAAGGCAAATGCTTTTTATGCTATTAAAGAAAGGCAGGGTACTATGAGTGATAAGAATGCATTCTTTGAAGGAGTGACTAAAATAAGCGATAATGTGTATGGCACTATTGCTTCCTTGAAAGCGTTGGAAGTGAAGGGTGTCGCTTCTATGAGTACCACTGCAGGCGATGATTTTGCCAATTTAATCGGCATGAAAAGCCAATGGGAAGGCGTTAGTTTACAACGAACATCGGATAATAGTATTACCATCGACTTATATCTTGTTGCTCGTTACGGCTATCGTATTCCCGATGTGGCTTTGCGCGTTCAGGAACATGTAAAAACCGGCATCGAAACATTGACCGGCACACATGTAGAGGGTGTTAATATCTTTATTCAGGATATTGCCTTTGAAAATACAGGCGTTAAGTACATTTAATCGGGAAAGGAGCGATACCAAGTGGACGTAAAATCAAATAATCCGCAATTACAGGTAGATGTGTCCGATGAAGTTCTATTGCAGATAGCTCATCATGCATTAACCTTAATTCCGGGCTATCATTCACTAAACAGTAATTTTTACACCGGTATGGTTGACGGCATTGCGCGCAATTTTGGTCAAAAACGCTTGCCCGGCATTAATGTAAAACATCGCAAAGAAGGCCTTGAGATCAATATATATATTAATGTCCTTTACGGCTATCCCTTGATGACAATGGCTACCCAAATTCGCCAACAAATCAACAAAGATTTAAAAGAATCCTTAGACCTGGATTCAGTGCGAATCGATGTGCATTTTGAAAATATAATCGATCCTAATCAAGTAACAGAGGAGTTAAATAATGAAGCAAAATCGTAATCGCCGCCAAGCGCGGCTGTATGCTTTCCAATCTTTATATGCCAAGGAATTTCATAAGCCTGAAGATTCCGTAATTATGCCGGAAGAAGAATCCGGCAGTACCGGTGCCATGGATATTGCCTATGCAGAAGCGATTATTAACGGTGTAACGGCTAATCAGGAGATTTTAGATAATCTGTTACAGGCCCACTCGCCAAAACGCAAAATAGGGCAATTAGGAGCGGTTGAGCGAAACGTATTGCGCTTAGCAGCTTGGGAACTTACCGTTTCTACCGAAGCCATCGATCCTCGCATTATTATTAATGAAGCCGTACAATTGGCTAAAGATTTCGGTTCCGATAAAGGCTATAAATTTGTAAATGCCGTATTGGATGCCATTGCCAAAGAAAAAGGCTCTTCAAAAGCGTCTCCTACATCCGGGGCGACTGAGTCTAGCGATGCTAAAACCACGGAAGCTAAAACATCCGATAATGCTTCAGACCTTAAGTCCTAAACGAGGCATATCATGAAAGTTTATTTAGGATTAGATACAAGTTGTTATAGTACATCCTGTGCGTTGGTCAATGAATCGGGTGAATTAATTGGCCAAGCCAGAAAACTATTAGACGTAAAACCGGGCGAGCGTGGGCTGCAACAATCACAAATGGTGTTTCAGCATACCCGTGCTTTACCCGATTTAATTGAACAATTGCCGTCAGGTGTCCAACTAGCGGGCATTGGAGTCAGTGCGTTTCCGCGCCGTGAAAAGGATTCCTATATGCCTGCTTTTTTGGTGGGCCGAGGCATGGCAAAAAGCTTAGGTCATCTAAATGACGTTCCCGTCTATGAGTTTTCACACCAGGAAAACCATATTCTGGCCGCTTTACGTGTTTTAAACTGTGTGCCGGACGAATCGTTTTATGCGCTCCATGTATCGGGCGGCACGACGGAGCTATTATATTGTGAACCGGCTGAAGAAACATTTTTTACGGCCCAATTAATAAGCGGGGCTTTAGATTTACATGGCGGTCAATTTGTCGATCGCATCGGCGTAGCTCTAGACCTACCGTTTCCGGCGGGGCCCCATATGGAACGAATCGCCAAAACACTATGCGATGATCCTAAAGCATTAAAAAAGACAGTTAATCGCTTAGAATCTGAATCAAATGGTGATTTTAAAATGCTACCCGTATCGGTAAAAAACGGCGCCATCAGCTTTGGCGGCCCTTGCAGTGAAGCCATGCGCCGTATTGAACGAGCTAACAACGGACATAAGCTTTCCGATGATTACAAGGCGCAAACGGCTTTAACCGTATTCCACTGCATGACTCGTTCACTGCAAAAAATGTTGACCTATCATTGGGAACAGCGCCCGGCCGGTACTTTAATTGCCGTAGGCGGCGTCATGGCTAACAGTTATTTACGCCAAGCTCTGTTTGATTTCGGTCAATCCCGCAAAGTTAAGGTCCTCTTTGCACCGCCTGAATACAGTTCCGATAATGCCACCGGTGTAGCTTACGGAGCCGCTTTACTGGACGCTGAAAACAAATAGAAAATAAATAGTATTGAAGGTTTTTACCATAAGAAATACAAGGTTCACAGGAGGAATTATATGGATGTTTTCTCCATTACCAAATTAAACAATCTAATAAAACGGGTGTTGGAGCGGGAGTATGTACTGAAAAACTGTTATGTAGCCGGTACGATTGCCAATTTAAAACGCCACAGCACCGGCCATTACTATTTTTCACTAAAAGACGATGATGCCTCCGTCGATGTAGCCCTTTGGGCGGGCACGGCGCAGAAAAAAGGCCTCGTCGGTCAATTGGAAAACGGCCTCTTTGTAACCATGCGGGCTACTATTAATTTCTATGAAAAAACCGGCCGCTTAAGTCTCATCTGTAATGATATGGAAATCGGCCAGAAGAGCCCGTATCAACTTGCCTTCGAAGCGCTAAAGAAAGAATTGACGGCCCTCGGCTATTTTGACGAAAGCCATAAACAGCCATTGCCGGTTATGCCTGCTACGATTGGCCTCGTTACATCCGAGTCAGGTGCTGTGCTCCATGATATTTTGCATGTAGCTCGGCAACGTAATCCGTTCGTACAGTTTAAACTCTTTGCCGTACCGGTACAGGGTGATAAAGCCGGTCCCATTATTGCTAAAGGGATTGAACGAGCTGATGCGGATACCGAGGTAGAACTCGTTATTGTAGGACGCGGCGGGGGCTCTATGGAGGATTTATGGTGCTTCAACGATAGAACCGTAGTAGAGGCTGTGTATAACTGTAAGACGCCTATTGTATCAGCTGTAGGTCACGAAACGGACTATACCCTTTGTGACTTTGCCGCCGACGTACGTGGTGCCACGCCCAGTCATGCAGCAGAACTTACGGTCTATCCCGTAAGTTATCTCTTAGAACAGTTAGAAGCGAAAGAAACATACTTGCATCAATACATGAAACAAACGATAGAAACAAAGAAACAAGAATTGCAGGCTATTTTTAATCGCAAATTAGGCATTCCCGCTTTAACCTTAATCCACCAAGAAAGTTCTAAACTCAGTGAGTTACAACATCGTTTAAGCGGTGCTGTGCAACAGGCTGTCGGCAAAAAGCAAAACGATTTGTTACTCCTGGGACAGCAACTGGAATTATTGAATCCGTTGCATTTACTGTTAAAAGGATATACTAAAATTGAACATGGCGGTTCACCGATTCACTCCGTCACCGCTGTAAATGTAGGGGATAGCGTGAATATTACTATGAACGACGGCTCATTAACAGCCAAGGTAGAGGAGATTATAACAAATGGCTAACACACTTAAGAATTACGAAAAAAAATATGCAGCCTTGGAAGAAATTGTACGCACCTTGGATGCTATTGAATTATCCGTTAACGACTTATTAACACAATATAAAAAAGGCCTTACACTCGTGAAAGAGTGCTCCGACATGCTGCAAAGCGTGGAAGGGGAAGTACGCCAAATTATTGAAGAAGTCCGTATCGGCAGTGAAGGTCAGAAATAATTCTTCTGAAATATGCAAAATATTTGCTTATTTACTCAATAATCTATGTATAAAATCTATAAAATGATGTATAATAACTATATTCAAACGAGTCAGTAAAACTGACTTTACAGGCCGTTCAGAGGCAGGAGGATATATGTTAAAAGAGTATTTAAAGGCGAGCAAAACATGGGTGGAAGATTATCTCAAAGAAGTGTTAAACTCGCCCAATACAGAATATGAGAAACTTTATGAATCCATGCGCTATAGTTTACTCATGGGCGGTAAACGGATTCGCCCGATTTTAACGAAAGCGGTTATGGAATCCTTCGGTGTTTCACCGGAACCGTATAAGGAAATTGTGTGTGCCATCGAATTAATTCACACCTATTCCTTAATTCATGACGATTTACCGGCCATGGACAATGACGATTACCGCCGCGGCAATCTGACAAACCATAAAGTATATGGTGACGGGCTCGCTGTTTTGGCAGGTGACGGCTTATTAACATATGCCTTTCAGCTAATCTGTCAAAATAAAGCAGCCACACCGGAACAGCATCTTAAATGCGTGTTAGCCTTAGCCAAGGCAGCCGGACCGGAAGGTATGGTAGGGGGGCAGGCCTTCGATTTATTGTCGGAAGGACGTCACATTCCACTGTCGGAACTGCAAGTGCTCCATCGCGGTAAAACAGGGGCCTTATTCTTGGCGGCTATCGAAATCGGTCTGATTCTCAGCCACGCTTCAGCAGATGTCCATAAAGCCTATATGACTTATGGCGATCAGCTAGGCTTATTGTTCCAAATTACCGATGATATTCTCGATGTAACGGGCACCATTGAGGATTTAGGGAAAATGCCCGGTAGTGATGAAAAACAAGATAAATCCACCTATGTATCCGAATTAGGTGAAGACGGGGCTCGCGCTAAAGCGGATGAAACCGCAGCAGCCGCTAAAAGTGCTTTGGCTTCGGTACCAAACGATACAACCATCTTGGAAGCATTAGTAGACTACCTTGTACATAGGACGAATTGATATGCAATTTTTAAATGAATTATTCGATAATTACATTGCGCTGAGTGCCTTTCTGGGATGGTTTTCAGCACAAGCTTTAAAATTTGTCATCGTGTTACTGCAGTATAGACGCTTCCAATGGGAACGCCTCATCGGATCCGGCGGATTTCCCAGTTCTCATTCGTCGCTCGTAGTCGCTTTATCAACGGCTACCGCTTATATTCATGGCATAACGTCAGACTTATCGGTAATCTGTATTACCTTTTCACTTATCGTCATGTATGACGCGTCCGGCGTACGCCGTGAAGCAGGGCGACAGGCACAAATTTTAAACCAATTAATGGAACATTTCAAAAAGCGTAATATTCCGGTCTATCTGGATGACGGTCATGTGCTCAAAGAGCTCTTGGGGCATACGCCTTTTGAAGTTTTCGGCGGTGCCTTTTTAGGCTATGCCGTGGCCTCCATTATTTACTATAACTTTCTATAACTTTTATAACTAAGAAGCTTACAGGGGCAATCTAAAAGCTTCCCCAGTTGAAACTAAGGAGTTTTATGAGTACTAAAGAACGGTTAGACGTCTTATTGGTGAATCGCGGTCTTTTTGAAAGTCGTGAAAAAGCCAAAACAGCCATCATGGCCGGCCAAATTTTTATGGGCACTGTCTGTGTCGACAAAGCGGGTACTAAGGTGCCGATTGATGCGGATTTGAGCGTTAAAGGCAATACGTTACCTTATGTTAGTCGCGGCGGGTTAAAGCTGGAAAAAGCGTTACAATTGTATCCAATCGATTTAACTGATGCGGTTATGGTTGATATTGGCGCTTCTACTGGTGGTTTTACCGACTGTGCTCTTCAAAATGGGGCCGCCAAAGTCTTTGCCATTGACGTGGGCTATAACCAACTGGCTTGGTCACTGCGCCAAGATAAGCGCGTCATCAACATGGAAAAGCAGAATATACGAACCGTTACGGCGGAACAACTGGGTGAACTGGTTGATTTCATTTCCATTGATGTGGCGTTTATTTCACTGGATAAAGTACTTCCTGTAGCCGTAACGCTCCTTAAGGACACAGGCTCTTTAGTAGCTCTTATTAAACCGCAATTTGAAGCGGGGCGTGAAAAAGTGGGCAAGGGTGGTATTGTCCGTGACCCGGCTACGCACGCCGAAGTGCTGACACGCATTTTAAATGTAGCCGAAGAAGTGGGCTTACATCTTCATGGCGTAACCTATTCACCCATCAAGGGGACTGAAGGTAATATAGAGTTTTTGGGATATTTTAAAAAGACGACGGACGGTGCCTTACCGATTACGCCTGAATTGGTTGAATCAGTGGTAGCCGCCGCGCACGAACTGTAGGTGATGATATGCGAGTAGGGTTTATTCCTAACATGGGGAAAGAGAATATTATTCCTATTTTGCAAGAGGCGAAGAGCCTTTGTGAAAAAAACGGCTTGGACGTATGGCTACCGGCCGATTTGGAGGAGTTTAATTTACCTGAACTATTAGGTGTTCCGACTAAGCACGTATTGCCTAGGCCTGAATTTTTTAAGCATCTTGATATGGCCTTCAGTTTCGGCGGTGACGGTACCTTAATTCACTTAGCCCGTCAAATTTATGAATATGATGTTCCCATTTGCGGTATTAATTTAGGGGAATTAGGCTTCTTAAATCAAATCGAATTAGCCGATATGGAAGACCGCATCAAGAAAATCGCCAACGGTGATTATCGCGTGGAAAATCGTATCCATTTGGCTGCGGAAATCCGCACACCTCATGGTGTAAAAAAATTAACACCGGTCATTAATGAAGTGGTTATTACTCATGAAAAACCCGGCCGTATGGCACGTATAAATTTAGCCATCAACGAAGGGTATACGCAGATGTACCCTGCCGACGGTTTAATCGTAGCTTGTTCTACAGGATCTACGGGCTATAACTTATCGGCCGGCGGTCCGATTATGGCACCTGATAATCATTCCATCATCGTTACACCGGTAGCGCCGCATTTGTTGCAAAGTGTATCCTTGGTGTTAAAAGAGAGTGCCCGCATCGATTTAACCATGCCGAAGCGTCAGGAAAAGCTTCATATTTGCATCGATGGGACGTTCGATTATCAGTTTAGCAGTGAAGACAGTCTTCACATCGAAGCCAGCGCGCTTTACAGCCGCTATGTGCGCTTCTATGACGTAAAATTCTTCGCTACCTTATTCCGCAAATTATCGGCACGAAGAGATGAGCTTTTATGATCAACTATAATCATGTTGTACAGTTCCAACACATTTTTTGGGATGAGCAACTAAAAAGTGCCAAAACAGTCGTAGATGCTACGGCCGGTAATGGCCATGATTTGGTGTATCTGGCCCAACATTGTTTGCCCGGCAGCACGCTGTGGGGCATCGATAAACAGGCAAAGGCCATCGAAGCTTCCACTAAGCGCCTGCATACCGAATGCGGCCGCACAGATATTACGTATCACTTGGTACATGGTACCCATGAAGATATATTGGCAACAGGCAATGCGGCAGCAGCCCATAACGATGGATCTGCGGCGAATACTAAATTTAATACGACCATTACTAATATTGACTTACTAATTTTTAATTTAGGGTATTTACCGGGTAGTGATCATACCATGATGACAAAACCCGATTCAACTATACAAGCCATCAAAGGAGGCTTAGATTTATTAAATCCTAAAGGGCTCATTACTATCGTTACCTATCCGGGTACACCGGAAGGTGAGCGGGAAGACGAAGCAGTATGTGAATTTATAAGTACTTTGCCGCAAAAGTCATATGATGTAGCCAATTGGAAATTAATAAACCAAGCAAACAAACCTCCTATTTTATATATTATTAAAGGACGGTGACCTATGAAACGTTACAGATATAATAAAATCAAAGAAATCGTACAATCTCGCTCTATTGAAACACAGGAAGAATTGGCAGCCGCTTTAGCCGCGGAAGGTATTGAAGTTACGCAAGCTACGGTATCCCGCGATATTAAAGAATTAATGCTCATTAAAATTCCTACCGGTGACGGTCATTATCGTTACGCTTTATCGCCGGAAGAGAATGTACTCCTTATCGGTAATCGCATTAGTCGCCTGTTCCAAGAATCCATTACGCGCGTAGACTTTACCATGAATCAGATTGTATTGCGTACCTTACCGGGTTCCGCTCAATCTGTGGCATTTGCCATTGACCATGCTAAATGGGCTGAGTTAATCGGCACCTTGGCCGGTGATGATACGATTTTATTAATTGCACGCTCCGTTGAAGACGTACAGCCGATTTTAAAACGTATTTCCGATCTTATGAAAGATTAATATGTAACTATTAAGCCTATGCGCCCTTATGCGTATAGGCTTAGTGATTATTAACGGCATCATTTATGTTTGCCTCGTATAATTACTATTTATATTTGCCCAGTATACTTATTATTTATATTGGTATCGTATAATTTATTTATGTGTTATTACCTGTAAAGGGATTAAGGACTTGTAATCTATGCTCACACAAATGGGAATTCGTAATTTTGCCTTAATTGAACAGATGAATTTACAATTTTCGGACGGCATTACCATCTTTACCGGTGAAACCGGTGCCGGTAAATCCATCCTTATGGATGCTTTCAGCATTCTGTTGGGCGAGCGGGCCAGCAGTGATTTTATCCGCCATGGCAAGGATGCCTTTGTTATTGAAGGGGTATTCGATGTAACCGATGATACGGAACTGTTAGATCTTTTAACAGCTAAAAATATTCTCGTGGAAGAAAATCAGCTCATTTTATCGCGCTCTTTTAACCGTCAAGGAAAGTCTACTATTTTGGCTAATGACCAGGCTATCCCACTTAAAGCACTGCGCGAAATCGGCCTTTATTTAGCGGATATTCACGGCCAATATAGCAATCAGCTCTTGTTGAATCCTGATGTGCATCACAAATATTTAGATGAATACACCAAAGAAGGGCAAACGGCCTTTGATACTTATGTAAAGGCCTATAAGAGCTATAAAACAGCAAAATCTCAATTAGACGGTCTGGAAGCCATGGCTGCGGAACGAGCCAGAGAACTGGATATGCTTCGCTTTCAAATTGATGAAATTGAAGAAGCGCAACTGAAACCGGGTGAAGACGAAGCGTTAGCGGCAGAACTTAAACGATTAGACAGCTTTGAACATCTGGATAAAGTATTAGGTGCTTGTTACAATGCCTTCTACAGTGATCGACATGCCATCTTGGAAGCAGTCAACAGCATTAAATCGGAAGTACAGGATTTGGTTCGTTATGACGAGGAGCTCAAAGACTTATCCGAATTGATCAATTCCGCCTATTTTCAATTAGAAGAAGCGGCGCAAGGGCTTGATCGCTATCGTGATTCCATTTCTTATGATGAAGAACGGTACGCCTATTGTCAGGAACGGGATTCCTTAATTTACGGTTTAAAACGCAAATATGGGGAAACCATTGAAGCCGTTTTAGAATTTGAAAACAAAGCGCAAGCCCGATTGGAAGAGTTAGAAGCACAGAGCTATGCTAAAGAAGATTTAGAAAAAGCCGTCCAACAAGCCGAAGCCGATGCAAGAACTAAATTAGCTGAGCTTACTGCGATTCGCGATACAAACAGTGCCATAATTGCCGAACAATTGCAAAAGCAGTTAAAAGACTTAGGGATGAGTAAAGCCAAACTTCAATTTGTCATTGAAAAAAGTGACGAACTATTGCCGTTAGGGGCTAAACGCATTGAACTCTTATTCAATGCCAATGCAGGGGAGGACTTATTGCCGCTCCACAAAGTGGCCTCCGGCGGTGAAATCTCGCGTATCGCTTTGGCCTTTAAAACGGTATTTAATACCAAAACATTTAAGACTTTGGTATTCGATGAAATCGACGTTGGTATTAGTGGCGATATTGCCTTGCAGGTAGCAGCTAAAATCCAACAACTCAGCAACAGCACACAGGTATTTTGTATAACTCATTTGCCTCAAACCGCAAGTATTGCCAAACATCATTATCACCTGTCCAAGCAGGAAGTGGATGGACGCACCGTATCAAGCCTTACCGAGCTTAGCGAGGAAGAACATGTGGAACAAATCGCCCGCATGATGTCCGGTCAAAACTTCTCCCATACGGCTCTAGCTACGGCGAAAGAAATGATTCAGCATTTTAAAAATAAGCATTAATAGCTTTACCTCGGTTATAGTTATAACTATGTATACAGAATACGATTTGACGCCATCAGAAAATAAATGTATACTATTGGTAATCACTTTTGAATTTTGAATTAAATATGCGGAGATAGAGGCGCGATGCTTAAGAGTACTTGTAAGGAGCCCGGCAAGGCTGTGAGATATGAAGAAAGGGAGAATCGCCGAAGCTTGTTTGTGCCGACAAACATAGCTGGTTGTGCATTGAATAAGTGTATGACTGTCATCATTTGATGGAGTGCTAGCTCATTGTTCTGACTATCATAGTTTTGTTATATTCATATGATAAAGCGCATAGTCGTTCAGGTAACCATACCAAGATCAGTGGCAGCTATCCGCTGGTCTTTTTTTTGGGAGGAATGAACATGATTACAGTAATGGTATGTGGTGCGACCGGCAAAATGGGTCGCGAAGTCGTAAAAGCTGTTCATAATGATCCGGACTTACAGTTTATCGGCGGTATCGATCCTAAACAGGCCGGAGAAGATGCCGGTACAGCTGCCGGTATCGAATCATTGGGGCTGCCTTTATACGAAAGCTTAACAGCCGCCTTAAGCGCTAAAAAGCCGGATGTTATCGTTGATTTTACCAGTCCCGCCATTATTTTTGAAAACGCTAAAACTGTTTTAGGCGCCGGCGTTCACATGGTAATCGGAACTACCGGTCTTACCGCTGAACAGCGTGATGAATTAGCGGCCATCGGTAAAGCCAATAATGCCAATTGCTTAGTGGCACCTAACTTTTCACTGGGCGCTGTTATGATGATGAAAACAGCAGCCGATTTGGCACCCTATTTCCCGAATGTAGAAATTATCGAATTGCATCACAATCACAAATATGATGCTCCATCGGGAACGGCCGTATTAACAGCCAAGCTTATTAATGAAGCTAAACAGGCAGCCGGTGCGGTAGGGGCTGAAGATTTAACTCGTGAAAGTTTACCCGGTGCTCGCGGTGCCAAGGTAGATGATGTAACGATTCACAGCGTTCGCTTGCCGGGTTATGTGGCTCATCAGGAAGTTTTATTTGGGGGTTATGATGAAACACTGACAATTCGCCACGATTCACTCAGCCGTTTATCCTTCATGCCGGGCGTAGTTTTAGCTTGTAAGAAGATTGCTGAAAAACCGGGCCTTACTTACGGTTTGGAACATTACTTATAATTTTAAAGATAGGATATGATAGGGTATTTAAAAACCCTTTGTCATACTATTGCTACAATATTTATTTTTATTAAATTGGGAGAGATACACATGAGAAAACCAAATGTTGCTATTTTAGGTGCTACCGGCGCGGTAGGGCAAGAATTTATTAAATTAATCGAAGATCGCCAATTTCCGTTTGAAAATCTTAAATTATTGGCATCCGCTCGTTCAGCCGGCACGGAATTAACAGTATGCGGTAGAACTTATGTGGTAGAAGAAGCTACCGCCGATTCTTTTGAAAATGTTGACATTGCTTTATTTGCGGGTGGCTCCATATCCAAAACTTTGGCACCGGAAGCGGTGAAACGCGGTGCTATTGTTATCGATAACTCCAGCACCTTCCGAATGGATCCGAACGTACCGCTCGTAGTACCCGAAGTAAATCCGGAAGATATCGATACTCATCAAGGCATTATCGCCAATCCAAACTGCTCTACCATTATTATGGCTTTAGGGCTTAAACCGCTCCACGATTTATCGCCGATTAAACGTGTTGTCGTAAGTACCTACCAGGCCGTATCCGGAGCCGGTAAGGAAGGCATTGACGAATTGGATAACCAAGTAAGTGCTCACATTCAAGGGAAACCGATGGAAGCCCATATCTTACCTAGTGCTTCCGCGCCTAAACATTATCCGATTGCTTTTAATGTAATTCCGCAAATTGATGTTTTCTTGGACAACGATTATACTAAAGAAGAAATGAAAATGGTCAATGAAACGCAGAAGATTTTGCATGATGATTCCATTCAAGTCGTTCCGACCACGGTTCGTATCCCCGTATATCGTTCCCATTCCGAGTCTGTTTTGGTAGAAACCGAAGCACCGGTAAGTGTTGCTGATTTTAAAGCTGCCTGTGAAAAATTCCCGGGCCTTGTGGTCAATGATAATCCACAAGAACAAGCGTATCCGATGCCGCTTTACACATCCGGTAAGGATGATTGTGAAATCGGCCGTATTCGCAAAGATTTATACAACGATAAAGGCATGAATTTCTGGATTGCCGGCGATCAAATCCGCAAAGGGGCTGCCTTGAATGCCTTGCAGATTGCCGAGTATTTGGTGGAACACCAATCATTTTAAAGAATAGTTTTAGAGGAGGTTATTATGAAAACCTTAGGTCGCGTATTAACAGCTATGATTACACCGTTTAACGCGGATGGTTCAGTAGATTTTGAAGGAGCGCTCACATTAGCCAAGCATTTACTAAACAATGGATCTGATGGTCTTATTGTATGTGGCACTACGGGAGAAAGTCCCACAATTGACAATGAGGACAAACTTAAGCTATTTGAATTAATCGCGCGCGAGTGTGGTCATTTAGGTTCCATCGTGGCCAATACAGGTTCCAATAATACCCAACGTACAATAGAATTGACCAAGGCGGCTTCTAAAACGGGCGTAAATGCCGTAATGGGCGTAGTACCTTATTACAATAAACCAAATCAACGCGGCTTATTTGAACATTTCAAAGCCATGGCTGAAGCTACTGATTTACCGGTCATCGTATACAATGTTCCGGGCCGTACAGGCGGCAAAATTATGCCCGCTACTATAGCTAAATTGCGTGAAGCTTGCCCAAATATTGCTGCTGTTAAAGAAGCGAGCGGTGATATTAATGTAGCGGCTGAAATTTATCATTTATTGCCGGATGATTTCATGATTTACAGTGGTGATGATGGGTTAACTCTACCGATGCTCGCTGTAGGCGGATGCGGAGTTATTTCTGTAGCGGCTCATGTAGTGGGCAAAGAAATGAATGAAATGATTCAGGCTTATGAAGCAGGGGATGTGGCTAAAGCCAAACGAATCAATAAAGACTTATTCCCTATATTCAAAGCCATGTTTGTAACAACTAATCCGATTCCTGTAAAATACGCAGTACGTCAATTAGGTTTGCCGGCCGGTCCGTTCCACTTGCCGTTATGTGAACCGTCGGACGAAGAAGAAGCCGTAATTAATGCAGCTATTAAACCATACATTAAATAAGCCAGCACTGCATTACAACAACAATAATAAAGAAGAAAATTATAAAAATAAAAAACGAACACTTGTTTCTTAAGCCAAAATTCCGGCAGACAAACAAGTGTTCGTTTTATTTTATTTAATTGAAAATATAAATGACAGACTGACTATTAAATGTGATCGCGAATTAAACCGATAACTTTACCCTCGATAGTACAGGAATCTGTATAAATAGGTTCAAATTCACTATTTTCAGGCTGTAAACGAATTCGATTGGCTTCACGATAGAAGCGTTTAACCGTTGCTTCGTCATCAATACGGGCTACTACAATATCACCGTTATTAGCGGTTTGTTGATTACGAACGATTAGTAAGTCACCTTCATACATGCCGATATCACGCATCGACTCACCGCGTACACGAAGGAGGAAACATTCGGAATTACCAATTAAGGATAAAGGAAGCGGAATAGTAGCTTCCTGGTTTTGAATAGCCGTTACCGGTGTACCGGCTTGAACCGTACCGATTAAAGGAACATTACGTAAACGAGCCTGGAGCATTTCAAATGTTTCGGAAGAGGTAACCTGTTTATCAGCAGACACCTCTACTTTAGGCGCCATTTTAGGCTTAAGGCCAACAACTGTAATAGAGCGGTTCTTATTTACATCACGGGTAATATAGCCAAAACGTTCTAAAGTATTAAGATGACTCTGAACCGTAGAAGTAGAGCTCAATCCCATATACTCACAAATTTCACGAACACTGGGGCAGCGAAATTTAGTTTCTAAACACATGGTAATATAATCCAAAATTTTCTTTTGTTTTGAGTTAATATCGGTAGCAGGTCGTCTCACGGCTATAACCTCACAATCTAAAATACTTAAAATCTGTCATTAACTAAATAGTCATATATTATGAAATGTAATTTATAAAAATTGGCGTACATAAACTATCTCAATGTTATTATAGAACGTATTTACAAATATTGTCAAATAAAAGTTCGATTTTCACCTTGACCGAACATTTATTCGTGTGATATACTAAGCGTGTAAACAAACATATATACCGTTAGTAATGTTCGTTTAAATACTATTTAGAAAGCATAGTTCAATGGGGTGATTGTTATGAAACGCGATTTTTTAATTGTTTTCAGTATGTTCTTAACCTTAACCGTAGGTTATTTTATGAATACGCCAAGCATTGAGTTAGATACGCATAATGTACGCACCGTAACCGTAAAAGCCGGTGATACTGTTTGGGGCATTGCTTCCCAATATGCCAATGATCATATAGATATCCGTGAAATGGTTCACGCTGTAAGCACGTTAAATAAATTAGATGAAACTGCCAGTTTAGAACCGGGTCGTACACTCAAAATACCTACTGTTAAAACACAGAACGATAAAGTATTCAGTGAATACGTAGCTCAGAATGAATAATCTGTTCGATTGTTAATTTCGAACAAATCATTCAAAGTTACTAATTATGTTGACAATTTAATATACATATAAAAAAGAGCTTCCCAGCGGCTGGGAGGCTCTTTTTGTTCGAGTTAACTTAATATCCTCCACACAAAATAGGATAAATTCATCCTATTTTTGTGTTATAATATAGCTATAAGATAAAAACCAACTATTTCAGAACGAGGTGAATTACAATGATTACGGATACAAATAATTTAATTTCTATTACAGAGGCCAATCAAAACTTCTCTAAAGTAACTAAACATGTTGATGAAAACGGACCTGTAATAATTTTAAAAAATAATAAACCAAAATATGCAATCATTCCAATTCAAATGTTACTTAAGGAATCATCAGCCGACTACAATGTTAATCCTCATCGTGATATACTCGAAGCTTCTAAAAAACTATTACAAAAAAATAAGGAAGCTTATAAGGTATTAGCTAATGAAGAAAATTAATTTAGATGAAATTTTATTAATCCATGAACAAATGATTGATACATTTGGAGGCACAAATGGGATTAGAGATAAAAGATTACTTGAATCTGCAATTCAAAGCCCATATCACACTTACAGTGGAATCGATATCTTTAATTCTATAGAAGAAAAGGCTGCTCGTTTAGGTTTTGGAATTATTTAAAATCATCCTTTTATAGATGGTAATAAACGAACTGGAATACACTGTATGCTATTGTTACTATTAATCAATGATATCAACTTAGATTATAGTCAAAAGGAGTTATGGGAAATAGCTTTAAAAATAGCAAATAATGGAACATATGATGATTTGTTAAAATGGATTAAAAATCATAAAATTATATAATTATAATTTTCTTCTACTATTAAATATCGTGCTAATCGGATTATCCACAAATTTATTGGCTTCATTGATATAACGACGTACCATATTAACACTGTGGTGACGTGTTTGCCTCATAATATTACGTTCTTCAACGCCAAAGGACGCTGCCGTTGTTGCAAAACCGTGGCGTAAACTATGAGCACCATACATAGACGGGTCTAATCCGATAAGCTCGACATATTTTTTTACAATCTCCGCAATACTTTTATCACTCAAAGCCGTCTTGCGAATGTCCATTTTCTTCGTAAAACCTCTGAAAATTGGACCGGTTTTAATACCAGTATACCGGAGCCATGCCTTAACGGCCCTTACAGCGCAAAATTCGGCGTTTTCGATATAAGGGATAGCTACAACAGCACCTTGACCTTCTTGGTCGGCCTTAGAGGAGCGCACAAAGATTTCGAGCCCTTGTGGTGAAAATGTTAAGTCTTCCACCATTAAGGCACTGATTTCACTACGTCGAAAAGCGCCCATAAAGCCGATTAGAAGTATAGCTTTATCTCTAAGGAGTTGTATTTCCGGTAAGTTAAGCGATTCCATCTCCTTAAAAATATCCTCCAAATCTTCTAAAAGGATAGGGGTTTTACCTTGCTGATACGTTCCTTTAAGTCGACGAATACCACGCAAAGCTGAACTAACTAAGGATGACTTACAAGGGTTATCCGCTAAGCCGGCAGCATTAAAGTTTTCAGAAATAGCACTAATACGCCTTGATATGGTATTTGCTTTAGCGTGATCGGCTAAATCGTTAATATAGTTAACGACAGTTTCCGGAGAAGCCGGAAAATAATCGACATGACGGGATTCACACCAATAGACGAAATCGTCCCAGTCGGATTCATAAGCATCAACAGTATTATCTGATTTAGAAGACAAAATGCTTAATTTAGCTTTATCAGAGAGTTTGCTGCTGGCCATGAGTATTTCATTGTCACGCAGATAAAAATGTTTGTTAGACGGCATATAGAAGACTCCTTTAAGTGCCTAAAACTGGCTAAAACACTGATTAGGGCTGAATTAGGCCTATTTTTATATAAAAAATTACTTCCGATAATATATCGTTATCGGAAGTAATTATATCATATCACTCTATTTAGTTCAATAGCCGTCTATTTTCAGAAATCTGTATATAAAACTATTATATCTAGATAACTGTAAAAACAGGTATATCTTTACCATTTACATTAAGGGATATAATTTTAGTTTTAATTCCAAAATATTCTTCCATAGATTCTTCTGTAATAATTTCAGGCGTTTTGCCAAAAGAATACTTTAAATGACCAAGCAATAATGTTTTGTCAGAAATTCGCAAAGCATGATCAGGATAATGTGTGTTAATTAAACAAGTTAATTTGTATTTAATGACTAAATCATTGATTAACTTTAATATCTTCGACTGATTTTTAAAGTCTAAATATGATTCCGGTTCATCCAATACGAGTATCTTAGGCTCACCGGCTAAAGCTCTAGCTATAAACACTAATTGTAATTGACCACCACTAAGCTGTGTCGATAATGCATCTTTCAAATGGTAAATACCCACTTGATCCATCGCATTTTTAACAATCGCCTTATCAATGTTTCGCGGTGTTCCAAAAATACCAATATGTTTAGCACGGCCCATCATGACTACTTCTTCAACTGTATAAGGAAAAGATAAACTTTTAGCCTGTGGTACATATGTTATCAATTTACTTTCTTCTGAGTCACCGGTTACTTCATTGTTTAGAATAAAACTACTACCACTTGTCCATTTCATGATACCTGTTATACATTTTAACAATGTAGTTTTACCGATACCATTTTGCCCTAGTATTGTCAGTATTTCTCCTTTTTGTAATGAAAAGCTAATATCCTTTAAGACAAGTTGACTATTTAAGTAACTAAAGCAGCCCTGTTTTACTTCAAGTATTGGAATTTCTCTGTTCTTTATTTCTATATCATTTTCTATAGAAAGCTCTTTTCTATTATCTTGGTTCGTCATTTTATAAGCCCCCTTTCAAATGTTTAAAAAGGAAGGCAAAAAAAGGTGCACCTACTAAAGCCGTTAAAATACCAATAGGAATTTCTGCAGCACTTACCGTACGAGCTAAAAAATCTACCAAGATCATAAACGTAGCTCCTATTAAACAACTTAAAGGCAGTAGCTTCGAATGGTTAACACCTATAATCATACGACATATATGAGGAATTACGAGCCCCACCCAACCGATTACACCGGTTGCCGTAACACAGGCCGCAGTTATAAAAGTCGCTAATACAATTACTACCTTTCTGGTTTTTTTAGGATTTACACCTAATGCCAATATTTCATCTTCACTAAGTGATAAAATATTAATGCGCCACCGCATAAGTAATAAGATTACGCAACCAATAATAATGGGCATCCCTATAATCAATAAGTTCTGATAAGAAGCACTGCTAAAACTTCCCATGAGCCAATATGTAATGGCCGGTAATTTATCATATGGATCTGCTACATATTTAATAAGAGATATTAAAGCGCTCCCTACTGCCGATATAATCATACCTGCCAACACTAAGGTTAATGTTGTCGATTCGCCTCTTAATTTAGACAAATTATAAGTTAGCCAAACGCTCAAAATACCACAACTTAGTGCTATAATCGATGTCATATACTCATTATAAGACATTAAAATCCCCAAACAGGCGCCTAATGCAGCACCTGTACTAACACCAAGTACATCAGGACTTACTAGCGGATTTCTAAAAATACCCTGGAATACGGCACCGGATAACGCAAGCCCCATGCCTACCAGACAATTTAGCAAAACACGAGGCAAACGCAAATTCCAAATAACAGAATAATCTACATTATTAGGCAATTCACCGGTTAAACCGGCCCATAAAATATATATAACTTTATGAGGTTCTAGTACATAACGACCACCAAATAATGATAATGTAAATACCATAAAAAAGACAATAAAACAAATTACTGTAATATACAAATTACGGTTCACTATATTCATTAGACAACCTCTTACAGTGTCGGAATCACCGGATTTACATTACTTTTCAAAATATCGTTAACTTCTTCTTCGGATAAATCATACTTCAAATAATTATGATAGAAAGATTTTAATTCTTGTGACATGGAGTAATCATTAAAAACCTCCGGTTGTAAAACCTTACCTAACCAGCGCATCATAAGAGGTGTTTCTACTGCAGGAGCATCCCAGCGGTAAATCCCCATCGGAGCTTTATATACTTGTTTAGTTTGTAATGCTTTCACCTGACTCCAATCTTGGCCGGTTATCTTGTTATTATATAAATCTTCCGGCATAAGTTTAGAGAAGTTACTAATAACAATAACATCAGGATTCCAAGCCAAAATTTGTTCCATCGTAGTTGGTTTCCATTGACCTGAAATATCTTTGGCAACATTAATACCACCGGCACTTTCTATCATAAGTGTATTGACAGAGTCTTTGGCCGCTACATTTAACTTTTCATCTCTTAAATATAAAACCTTTTTTTTAGGTTGTGCTTTTAATGCTTCTTGTTTACCTTTAAAGTAATCAGCACTTTGAATATGGTAATTTACTAATGCCTCTGCTTCTTTAGGCTTATTAATAATATTACCAACCAATATCATCCCTTTTTGAATGTCTTCCAAAGTACCGTATTTAATTTGTACCGATGGAATCCCTAATTCTTTTAACTTCTTGGCTACTTCCGGCTGATAATCCCAAATAACTACAACATCTGGTTTTAATTTGGCTAACTCTTCATAATTTACATTAAAATTATTATCTACAAAAGTAGCGTTAGCATTTTCCATATTAGGTGCCATCGTTTTTAAGATACTGTCTTCATATGCTTTTTTTGCCGATGGATGCATAGCCGCAATTTTATCACCGGAACCGTCAACTGCATAAACTATAGTCGCCCAAGGAATAGGCACAATTGCAATCTTATTCACATCTTTTGGCATTATAACTTCATTACCTACTAAATCGGTAACTACCTTTGTCGTCTGCACTTTTTCTTCTTTTGATTCCGAATTGCCACACCCCACGACAAATAGAGTAATAAAAGCTATACATAAGCCAATAATTACCAATTGAATTTTATTTCTTAGAACTATCCCCACACCAACAACCTCCTTAAAAACCTACAATAAATAAAAATAAATACCTTAGTTTTTATTGTACCGTTTTGTTTGATACTTTAATAATAACTATTGTTCATATGTTGAATTATAAACAACAAAAAGCAACAATATAAAGAAGTAATATCTTTATATTGTTGCTTTCGTTTAATTTACTAGTCTTACTAAATTCTATTAATTAACTAAAAAACAAATAGTATATTATTTTCTTGTAGAACAACGATCCAACAAGTATGCAATACTTACAAATGGAATACCGCCGCTTTCGCCGAGACCGATTTCACAAGTAGAACTGGAACTTACGCCTAAAGTTACACCTAAGTTTTTAACTTCTTCGGCTAAATCTTTAGTAGATGATTTATTAAGTTCCGGTGTGAAGAAACCTTTTTGACCGGCAAAACCGCAACATGCGAAAGATTTAATATTAAATACTTTGTCGGTACATGCACGCGCTAAGTTTTCAATATAATCGCCTTTATTCAAGGTCTTAATCTTACACTGTTTATGAACGATAACAGATTCATTACATTTTGTTACATTCAAGTTTGGTAAAATTGTGTACAAGAATTCGGAAATATCAAGAATCTTCAAACCTTTAATATGTTTGAATGCATGATTGAAGCAAGCGGAATGGTCGATAACAATCGGATAAACCCCACCTTCACTGGCTTTAGTAAGCGCTTCAGTCAAATCAGCCAAAGCTTGTTTATCGATTTCTTCATAATTTTCAAAACTTAAGCCACAGCATAAGTTTTCAATATGCGGCGGATAAATTACATTGTACCCTGCCTTATCGCACAAGCTTTCAAATACTTGTTGTAAGCTGCGAGTATCATCATAACCTTGGTTTTGACGGAATGCACGATTAGCACAAGTACTGAAGTATACTACATTTTTCTGATAAGCCGGATTGCGTTTATTTGTCAATTTGTACGTATTAGCTTTCGGCATTGTTTCCGGTACATATGGTGTTAAACCGGTAATCTGATGTGCATCTTCGGAAATTTTTGCCAATAAAGACTTAGTAGCTACTTTACCGGCTACACCACCCAAAGTAGCCCCTACTTTAGCGGCTTTTAAGGTATTGCTAAAGTTGTTATAAATAGCATGGGCAATGCCACGGCCCTTCGGATTGATTTTACGCATGGAAATAGCAATTTGCGCTGTATCGATGCCTAAAGGACAAAGCATGGAACACATGGAACAAGCAGCACAGGTATCAACACCATAGTAATCATAGCCTTTTTTAAGTTCTTCAGCCATAGCTGTATTACCTTCTTTAAGTAAGCGCTGTTCTTCACGAAGTAAGGAAATACGTTGACGAGGTGTTAAGGTTAAGTTACGGCTTGGACAATTACGTTCACAGAAACCGCATTCCATACACATGTTATATAATGGATCGATATCGCTCATAGCTTTTAAATTCTTTTTGTAGACATCAGGATTATCAGTAATCATAACATCCGGATTTAATAAGCGTTGAGGGTCAAAAATTTCTTTAATACGACGGTTAACGGCATAGGCTTTTTTACCCCATTCCAATTCAACAAATGGAGCAACCATGCGGCCTGTACCATGTTCGGCTTTGATGGAACCTTCTACACCGGCTACGCGTTCCGCCATTTCTTTTACAAGGCCGGCAAAATTATCCATTTCACGCTGTTCATTGAAGTTTGGTGTAATGATAAAGTGAACATTACCGCTCAAGGCATGACCGAAGATAATGCCGCTGTCTTCGAAATCATACTTTTTGAACAATTCCGTAATCATTTCGATACCATCGGTGAAGTCTTCAATTTTGAAGCAAACGTCTTCGGTGATAACCGTAGTGCCCGGACGGCGAAGACCGGCAGCAATCGGTAATAAACCTTTACGAATTACCCACCATGCATCATATTCCTTAGCATCTTTGGAATATAAGCTTGGAATAACTGTCGGAATGTCTTTCAACTGATCTTTAATGTATTCTAAGTTAGCATCCAAAGTAGCTTCATCATTGCTTTCCGATTGGAATAAAATACAGCTGGTCCCTTCCGGTACATTATGTACGAAGGATGGAACTTCCGGTAACTGCTGTACGCTCTTAAGACTTAAGTAGTCCATCATTTCAGCGGCTACTACTTTATCGCGCGACATATTGGCTAAGGCTACTACGGCACGAGATGCATCGTTGAGTTTAGCAAAGAACAAGAGGCCGCAACCTTTGTATTTAGCGTCATCTACACAATTATAAACAACTTCGCTTACAAAACCGAGGGTCCCTTCACTGCCGATGAAAATATGGTTTAAAATATCTACAATGTCTTCAAAATCAACTAGGGAGTTAATACCATAACCGGTTGTATTCTTAATTTTGTATTTACGACGAATTAAGTCTACTAATTCACTGTCAGCCATGATTTCACTGCGCAAATTAAGTACATCATCAATCAATTTGCTGTGCGTTGCCATGAACTCTTTAACACTTTGCGGATTACCGGTATCTAGAATTGTGCCGTCTGCCAATACAGCACGCATAGAGCGAACCGTTTTATAAGAGTTTTCAACTGTGCCGCAACACATACCGCTGGAGTTATTGTTAAAAATACCACCTACCAATGCTGTTGTAATGGTAGCGGGATCCGGACCGATTTTCTTGCCGTACGGTTTTAACGCTTCGTTCGCATCAGCCCCGATTACACCGCAAGCCAAACGAATGGCATTGCCGTTTTCAAGAACTTGTACAAATTTAAAACCATCATTGGCAACAATTAATACATCTTCAGAAGATGCCTGACCGGATAAGGAACTGCCTGCAGCACGGAATGTAACCGGCGTACCGCAACGATTGGCCAATAATACTAATTGCACTACTTCTGCTTCCGTATTAGCTTTTACAACTACTTTCGGCAAATAGCTGTAGCAAGATGCGTCAATACCATAGGCATAACGCAATAGAAAATCAGTGAATACCCTGTCCGGTGAAATTTTCTTTGCTTCTAATACAAAAGTGTCATAATCTCTCTTCAACTGTAAGCTCATATTAGGACCTCCCACATCGTATTGTGCCACTCAGCACTACTGTACGACTTCATATAGATTTAGGATAGCATACCGAACTTATCATGTAAATCAACCATATAGGTATAACCAATACTCATATGTGAATAGACCTTGTAAAAACCTACAAATTACAGAAAAGTCAAAATTCGCAATGTAACTCAGATTCCACGAAATGAATAATTTTTTTATTTTACAGGTTAATAATTCATAAAACTCATTTTAAAGTTAATTAATAGTAATTCTCATAATATGACGTGTTTTATCCCTCTTTTTATTATTTTGTACACAATGTACTTGATTTATCGTTTACCATTTTACAATTAGCCCTGTTTCAAGGTATAATAAAACGATATAAGAATACATAAAAGTCATAAAATAATTGTACTTACGCTCATACTAAATAGGATATTACGATCCCGGGCGTTAAGTTCCACATCTGTATAACAAGAGATTAAATAATAAAAGAAAAGGAAATTAAATTTATCTAATATACGACGATACTCAATAAGGAAGGTGTAAGTATGTCTAACGCAATAGGAACTCATTTATTAATAGATTTATATACTTGTTTGGAAGACGTAGTCAATTCCCCGCTAATCATTCAGGAAAGCGTGACCAATGCTTTGGAAGCAGCACAACAGCCGATTGATGAAATCAGCTGCCAAGTTCTTGATGACGAAGTGGTGTTATTTGCTGTCTCACCGCATTGCCACATTGCCGTTCATGCCTATCCGGACATGGGCTATGTAGCCGTAGATATTTATACCTTTGACTTGCCGCTCCAAGCAACCTTAATCATGCGCGTTTTAAAACAATCTTTTGGTGCCGAACGCGTTAAAGCAACCAGCATCAACCGAGGCGACTTCGGCTCTATTCGCGATATGAAACCGCGTAAGAAAACATCCCTATCTGCTATGGCTCGCGTTACCCGCACTCGTATGAGCCTAAAACAAACCGGTTCTAAGTTAAAAAACACCGGTAAAAAGGTATTTAACGTTATTGCCAAAAAACGCGATCCCCAACCTCGTGACTAACTGCTAACCGGCTTACTAAGATAAAACCTAATAAGCTATGAAAGCCGATAAAATTAAGATATCAGCAACAAAAAAGCTATTCTCTATATTATAAATATCACATTATAATAGGAGAATAGCTTTTATTCGTTATGTAATTATATATTACAGTAAGGTATCTACCGCAATATTTAAGATAACATCATACGGTGTATCACATAGATAGTCGGCACCGGAGTTTTCCAACTCTTCGCGCGAACCATAGCCATAAGTCACCGCTACCGCACGACAGCCTAATTTTTTAGCGGCTTCCATGTCATACTTACGGTCACCTACCATATACCAACCGGTAATATCTTTTTTGGTACGATTGGAAGAAATTTCTTGCATGGCTGCTAACGCTTCTTTCAAAACATCATCTTTATGAGTGATACCACGGGCTGCATCAGCGCCTTTGATAATTTCAAAGTATTTGGTAAGGCCGAAGTGTTCGATTACTTCATTGGCCAAATGCTGTGGTTTAGCCGTTGCTACCGCCACATAGGTATTCGTTTGACGCAACGTAACCAACATGCGTTCTACATCTTCGTATACACGATTTTCAAACTTACCGATAGTTTCATAACGTTCTTTAAAATAGCCGTACGTTTCCGCTGCTTCCGCATCGTTCATGCCGCAATGCTCGCGCAAAGAATCAACGATAGGCGGTCCGATAAAGAGTGTTAAGATATCATCACCGGGTACCGGTACCCCTTTCTTTTCCAATGCATAGACAACGGATTTTTTAATGCCTTCCGCAGAGTCTGTAAGCGTGCCATCTAAATCGAATAAAACGCAAATCATAGGTTCTTCCTTTCTTTATTAACTCGTTCATTCTTATTAACATAGAATTTGCAATCTATGATACAATAAGGTTACAGATAGATTTAACTAATGAGTTTTGAATCAGATTTTATGTATAAGTATATGTACAGAAAGCTATACTGAGTAGTATAGGAGGTAAAGCTATGGATTTTGAAGAACAAAAAGTTCCCGACAGTATTTTGGACAAGTATACCAAAGTTTGTACCTGTCGCAGCATTTCCCGCAAAACGATAAAAGAAGCTATTAACGACGGTTGTGATACCATTCCTAAAATCAGAGAACGTACGGGGGCCGGTACCGGTTCCTGCGGTGGCAAAAACTGTGGTGTCCGCATCGTTAAGCTGTTGCAGGATATGGGCAAATTACCAAAACCGGGCGCAAAAAAAGATGAGTAATTCATTATCGAAAACCCAGACACATAATTCAATATGAGTCCTTTTCGGGGACTGTTAAAAAGGAGTTAACGCATAGCAACAAGGTTGTTATAGGTTAACTCCTTTTCTGTATCTCAGCAATCACACATTGCTTAATTTGCTTCTTTTTTTAATGCTTCTTTAAGCGTATGCCATGCCAATACGGCACATTTTACACGAGCCGGCATATTGGAAATATTTTGAAGTGCCATGGCATCTTCCAACTCTTCCAATTCAGCTTCATCCGTTACTTCCTTTTTAATCATGCCAAGGAAAAGATCGACTAAGCGAAATGCTTCTTCAACGCTCTTCCCTTTGATGATATCAATCATCATGGAAGCGGATGCTTGGCTGATGGCACAACCGGAACCGGTATAAGCTGCATCTTTTACGATACCATCTTCTACATCGACCTGCAACGTCAAGTCATCACCACAACTTGGATTATGACCATGTTCAGATACGGTAAACGTATCCAATAAGCGCTTATTACGTCTATCCTGATTATGTTCTAAAATTAACTCAGTATATAACTGATCCATCTCCATACTAAGGAACTCCTTCTATGTTTACTGTAACCTGTGTTTAATCTTCAAAGCCCATGGTAGGTCTTACTTTTTTAACAGCGTCCAAGAAGATATCAAGATCTTCTTTACGAGTGTAGACGTACATGCTCATACGGTTCGAGGCCGGTACTTTGTAGTACGCGCCAAGCGGTTGTGCACAATGATGGCCGGAACGAATGCAAACGCCGTAGCTGTCCAAAATTGTAGCCACATCATGAGGATGTACATCATCAATAGTAAAAGCAATAACGCCATGCTTTTCTTTAGGATCTTCGGAACCCAATACACGAACATGCGGAATGGCCACAAGTTTAGGCAATACATAGGCTACCAACTCTTTTTCATAGGCATTGATATTGTCCATACCAAACTGTTCCAAGTATTCGATGGCTGCCTTTAATGTTACGGCACCATGTGCATTCGGCGTACCGGCTTCAAATTTATACGGCACTTCATTGTAGGTAGTGCTCTGTTCTTGCACATACTCAATCATGTCACCACCCAATAAGAACGGTGGCATTGCTTCTAATAAATGACGTTTACCGTACATGACACCGATACCTTGGGACGCACACATTTTATGGCCGGAAAAAACGAAGAAATCGCAATCCAAGGCCTGTACATCAATCATTTTATGAGGTGCCGATTGAGCCCCGTCAAGAACAACTACGGCGCCTACATCATGAGCACGTTTAGTCAATTCGGCTACCGGAAACTCCATACCGAGTACGTTGCTTACATGAGCAACGGCTACAATCTTAGTATGGCTGTCAATTTTATCCATTTCACCATCTTTAAGATGACCACTTTCATCAAGATACATATATTCCAAAGTAGCGCCCGTAGTTTCGGCTACACGCTGCCAGGTTACCAAGTTGGCATGGTGTTCGGCAACGGTAATTACGATTTTGTCGCCTTTCTTTACATTATGCATACCATAGCTGAAAGCAATTAAATTGAGACTTTCCGTAGTATTACGTGTCAATACGATTTCTTCACGGTATTTGGCATTGATAAATCGCTGCACCGTGTCACGAGCCGTTTCATACGCTTCTGATGCTTCCACAGCCAAGATGTGAGCTCCGCGATGCGGATTACCGTTATGATTCTTTAAATGAGTTTCCAAAGCATTAATTACATATTCCGGAACTTGAGTCGTAGCGCCGCTGTCTAAATACACCAAGCGATGACCTTTATGTTCCCTTTGCAATATAGGAAAATCTTTATAAGCTTCTGCAATCGACTTCATAATACACCCTCTTATTCTTCAATTAAATTTTGGCCCGTACGGCTTGCAATACAATCTCTTCTAATTCTTCATCATTAAGTCGATCAATAACAGGTCGCAACATGGATTCTACAATAATATGTTTAGCTTCATCTTCGCTGAAACCACGACTCATCAAGTAGAATAATTTAGTCTTATCGAGCTGACCGGCGCTGGCCGCATGGTTACCTACTACATTGTCTTCTTTACAAAGCAATAACGGTAAAGATACGGATTTAACAGTCGGATCAAGTAATACACAAGTATCTTCTTCCGCACCTTCGGAAGCAATACTGCCGCGAATAAAGTCCAAGGTACCGCGGAATGATTTTTTTGCATTGTCGCCCAACGCACCGAGTACATGAATATCGCTGACGGATTTAGGTGCTACATGGGACATAAGCATGGAAATATCGAATTTCTGATTATTATCGCCCAAGTAAGCTAAATCATGAACAATGTGAGCTTCTTCACCTACAAGATCTTGCGTGTAGTGCAAGAAGCTTTCACCGCTGCCCAATTCTACGTTCAAGTATTCTACTTTACTGTTCGCCGCTAATTGACTGTAACGATGTTCAATCTGCTGTACCCCTTCACTGAGAAGCTGTACTTTTTTGAAAACTACGTTAGCATTTTCAGCTGCTTTTACTTCGGTTAAAAGGTTCAAACCACCGGTTTCGGCTTCCCCTTTAACTACATATAATACTTCCAAAGAAGCATCTTTAGCCACGTCGATAGCCAAACGAGTTCTGTCGCCTACGCTTTTACCTTCGGCATCAATCGTAATAATTACTTTTTCTTTACCGCCGGCAGGCACTGTAATAGCCATGCCTTTAGTAAAATCATCGGTAACCGCTTTTAAAGAAGTGGCTTCCGCTCCTTCAAAATCAGCTTTTAACAAGGCTTTAGCAGTAAGTTCGGTTACAACCCCTTCATTGGCGCTGACCGTTACTGCTGCCGCTGTATCGCCACCGGCAACCGTACCTTCAGTATGATTTACTTGTAACCACCGGAAAGTAGGTCTTGGGAGCTCATTAAATAATACGTTACTCATCTGTACCTCCTATCCGATAGAGCCTTCAAGCTCTAAGGAAATCAAATTATTCATTTCTACGGCATATTCCAACGGTAATTCTTTGGAAATCGGTTCAACGAAACCACGTACCAACATGGCACGAGCTTCTTCTTCACTGATACCGCGAGTCATCAAGTAGAAAATAGCTTCATCGGAAATACGACCGATTTTAGCTTCATGACCCAAATCCACATTGTCGTTTTCGATAGAAATGGAAGGAATTGTATCAGACTGAGAAATTTCATCCAACATCAAAGATTCACAAGAAACGGTTGCTTTAGCGTGTTCTGCTTTTTTACCGATGTTCAATACACCACGGTAAATAGCAGCGCCACCGCTCTTGGAAATAGATTTGGAGTTAATATTGGAGGTAGTATGCGGTGCTACATGCACAACTTTAGCACCGGTATCCAAGTACTGACCTTCACCGGCAAAAGTTACACCGGTAAATTCACAATGAGCGCCTTCACCGGCTAAAATACTCATTGGATATAAGCAGGATACCTTGGAACCGAAGGAACCGGATACCCATTCAATAGTGCCGTTTTTGCCAACCGTACAACGTTTTGTATTCAAGTTGTACATGTTTTTAGACCAGTTTTCAATGGTGGAATAACGAAGTGTCGCATTATCTTTAACAAATAATTCAACACAACCGGCATGTAAGTTGGCTACATTGTATTTAGGTGCGGAGCAACCTTCAATAAAGTGTGCTTTAGCCCCTTCTTCAATGATAATCAAAGTGTGCTCGAACTGACCGGCGCCCGGTGCGTTCAAACGGAAATAGGACTGAAGCGGAATATCTACTTGTACACCCTTCGGTACATATACGAAGGAACCGCCGGACCATACAGCGCCGTGCAAGGCGGCAAATTTATGGTCGGTTGGTGGCACCAATGTCATAAAGTATTGTTTAACAATATCTTCGTATTCATGAAGTGCTGTTTCAATATCAGTATAAATTACGCCTTGTTTTACAAGATCTTCCTGAATGCTGTGATATACAACTTCGGAGTCATACTGAGCGCCTACACCGGCGAGGGACGTTTTTTCCGCTTCCGGAATCCCCAAACGGTCAAATGTGCTCTTAATATCTTCCGGAACTTCGTTCCAGTCACCTTTCATGTCAACTTTCGGTTTAACATAGGTAACAATATTAGCCATATCAAGGCCGCTAATATCCGGAATCCAGTTTGGAATATCCAATTCATTGTAGATGCGCAAAGATTTCAAACGGAAATCAAGCATCCATTCAGGTTCGTTTTTATTTTCCCATATTTCGCGGATAATATCTTCCGTTAAGCCGGCATCGGATTTATAAGAATATTCGAATTCATTCTTTATATCGTAGACGCCACGGTCCATATCCTCCACATATGTTTTCTTTCTAGTTTCCATGAGTGCCTCCTAAACTAACGCTTTGTAAGCATCATAGCCTTTGCTTTCGATTTCAGCCACTAACGATGCGTCGCCTGTTTTTACAATACGGCCATCAATTAATACGTGTACGAAATCAGGTTTTAATTTCTGTAAAATGGAGTTGTGGTGAGTAATGATAAGTACAGCATTATCTTTCGTATGGAAACGATCTACACCGTCAGATACGATACGAACTGCGTCAACGTCAAGACCGGAGTCAGTTTCATCAAGCATAGCCAATTTAGGGTTCAATACGGACATTTGCAAAATTTCGTTCTTCTTGCGTTCGCCGCCACTGAAACCTTCGTTTACATAACGCTGTGCATAGGATGCGTCGAAGGACAATTCATCCATTTTAGTTTTCAATTCTTTTTTGAAAGCCAAAGCACGTACGTTTTCGCCGGTTACAGTTGCTTTTGCGGTACGAATGAAATTTTCTACCGTAATCCCCGGAATAGCAATCGGGTTCTGGAAGGACATAAAAATACCGGCTTTAGCGCGATCGTTAACGGCTTCGTCGGTAATGTCTTCACCGTCAAAGGTAATAGTCCCTTCGGTTACTTCATATACAGGGTTACCCATGATAGCATTGGCCAATGTGGATTTACCGGCACCGTTAGTACCCATTACTACATGAATTTCACCTTTATTAATTGTTAAGTCGATACCTTTTAGGATTTCTTTGCCCTCTATGGACACGTGTAGATTTTCTACGCGAAGTAATTCTGACACTGTACAGTCACTCCTTTTATAAATTAATTATATAGTTAAGTCATAAATAGCTTAATTGCTAAATGTTATAAAAAAAGCGGTATCCCACCAAAGTGAAACACCGCCTTATCAGCAAAATTATTCTACCACTTCGGTAAACAGCAATTCTTACAACATCTATTCCTAATAAACATTATACAATCTAACTGTTTACTGCGCAAGTTAATTTCTACTAAAATACTATGAATTTGTTTATAATTATTGAATATTTTAAATATTATGAAAAAATATGACTCTTATTAGATTTTTTAACATTTGAAAAATCAGACTCACACTGTTTCAATACTAATTAATTATATCACAGTTTACAGTAAAAAGATAGAATTTTTACTATAAATCACTGAAATCCAATGTTGCAAATAAATCATCTAAGGTTTCGGCTCGACGGATTTGGGTTACGCTGCCGTCTTCGTTAAGAAGCAGTTCGGCGGAGCGTAATTTACCGTTGTAGTTAAAGCCCATGGAATGACCGTGTGCACCGGCATCGTGAATAACAATGCGGTCCCCCATATCAATCTTAGGTAATTTACGGTCGATGGCAAATTTGTCGTTGTTTTCACAAAGCGAGCCGGTTACATCATATACATGATCAAGCGGCGCATTCTCCTTACCCACCACCGTAATATGATGGTAAGAGCCGTACAGGGCCGGGCGCATTAAGTTGGCCATACAAGCATCAAGACCGATATAGTGCTTGTAAATATCTTTGCGATGAATCGCGGTAGCTACCAAGTAACCGTAAGGGCCGGTAACCATACGACCGCATTCAAAAGCTAATGAAATCGGGCTGTGACCATTGCCGATAATCATAGTTTCATAAGCTTCTTTGATACCGGCACTTAAGGCTTCATAATCTACCGGCGTTTCTTCCGGACGATAGGCTACGCCGATACCGCCACCGAAATCGATGAAATCAACTTCGATGCCTGTTTCTTTTTTCACACGAAGTGCCAAATCAAACATCAATTCAGCCGTACCGATAAGGCCGGTAATATCAAGCTCATTGGACACAACCATGGTATGCAAACCGAAACGCTCTACCCCATGATTTTTACAATAATTGATGGCTTCAATAATCTGATCGCCGGTCATACCGTATTTAGCTTCTTCCGGTAAGCCGATAATCGTATTACCGCCGTGTTTTAAAGGCCCCGGGTTATAACGGAAGGCCAATCGATTAGGCAATTCACCGTGTTTTTCCAAATAGGCTACATGGGTAATGTCATCAAGATTGATAATAGCGCCCATTTCCATGGCTTTGGCATATTCTTCATAAGGTGTATCGTTGGATGAAAAAATGATATCGTCCCCCGTGATACCGACTTTTTCACATAAAATAAGTTCAGCTAAGGAAGAACAGTCTGCACCTACCCCTTCTTTTTGTAATAAGCGCATGATATAAGGATTCGGTGTTGCTTTTACGGCAAAGTATTCTTTAAAATCTTTCGCCCAGCTGAAAGCTTTAATAAAACGGCGAATATTGTCTACAATCCCTTTTGCATCGTAGATATGAAACGGCGTAGGATACTCCGCTATAATCTCTTCTAAACGCGCTTCCGACACGGGCAATGTTTTTTCATTCATCTATCTCTCTCCTCAATATTAATACATTTTGAATAACTTCTATGTAAGATTATACTTAATTTTATAGGTTGTAGTCAATTCTATAGAAAAAAGGGTGTAAAAAAATGGCAACTAAGCCAAAACTTAGTTGCCATCCTTTAATATTATATTAACATCAGCTATAGCTTATGATTTATTACATCATGCCGCCCATGCCGCCCATTGGAGGCATAGCAGGTGCTACCGGAGCATTTTCTTCTACTTTATCAGCTACGATGCTTTCAGTAGTCAATACCAAGGAAGCGATGGAAGCTGCATTCTGAAGAGCGGAACGAGTTACTTTAGCTGGGTCAACGATACCGGCTTTAACCATATCAACATATTCTTCAGTCAAAGCGTTGAAACCAACACCGGCGTCAGTATTTTTAACGCGTTCAACAACTACGGAACCTTCTAAACCTGCGTTGTAAGCAATCTGACGAAGAGGTTCTTCAACAGCACGTTTTACAAGGTTAATACCAGTCTGAACATCGCCTTCTTCTTTCAACGTTTCAAGAGCAGGTAAGATATCGATAAGGGTAGTACCGCCACCGGCTACGATGCCTTCTTCAACAGCTGCACGAGTAGCGTTCAAAGCATCTTCGATGCGGAGTTTTTTGTCTTTCAATTCAACTTCGGTAGCAGCACCAACTTCGATAACAGCTACGCCGCCGGACAATTTAGCCAAACGTTCTTGAAGTTTTTCTTTATCGAATTCGGAAGTAGTTTCTTCCACTTGGTTTTTAATCTGAGCAACACGCTGTTTAATAGCTTCGTTGTCGCCGGCACCGTCGATAATAACAGTTTCGTCTTTGCTTACGCGTACTTGACGAGCTGTACCGAGGTCTTCCAATTCAACGCTGTCTAATTTGCGGCCCATATCTTCAGTAATTACGGTACCACCGGTTAAGATAGCGATATCTTCGAGCATTGCTTTACGACGGTCACCAAAACCAGGCGCTTTAACAGCAACGGCTTTGAAAGTACCACGCAATTTATTAACTACCAAAGTAGCCAATGCTTCACCATCAAGATCTTCAGCGATGATGAGTAATTCTTTACCTTGTTTTACCACTTTTTCAAGGGTTGGCAACATATCGGCAATAGCGCTGATTTTGCGGTCAGTGATCAAAATGTAAGGGTCGTTCATAACGGCTTCCATTTTGTCAGGGTCGGTTACCATGTAAGGAGAAATGTAACCGCGGTCAAATTGCATACCTTCTACTACGGAAAGGTCTGTCTGTAAGCCTTTGGACTCTTCAACAGTGATAACGCCGTCGTTACCAACTTTTTCCATAGCTTCAGCAATAAGACCACCGATTTCAGTGTCACCGGCAGATACGGAAGCTACTTGAGCAATATCTTCTTTACCGTTAACCTTAATAGATTTCTTTTTGATTTCTTCTACTAAAGTTTTAACAGCTAATTCAATGCCTTTTTTCAAAATCATTGGGTTAGCACCGGCTGCTACGTTACGCATACCTTCTTGAATCATAGCCTGAGCCAATACAGTAGCTGTTGTAGTACCGTCACCGGCTACGTCGTTAGTTTTGGTTGCTACTTCTTTAACGAGCTGAGCACCCATGTTTTCGAATGGATCGGATAATTCGATATCACGAGCAATGGTTACACCATCGTTAGTGATTGTAGGAGCACCGAATTTTTTATCTAATACTACGTTACGGCCTTTAGGTCCCAACGTAACTTTTACTGCATTTGCCAATGCGTCAACACCACGGCCTAAAGCGCGGCGAGCATCTTCATTAAAAAGAATTTCTTTTGCCATGTCTATTACCTCCTGATACTGCCTTGCGGCAGATCTCATTGAATATATAAATTAGAGAATCGTTGTTATTATAGATATATTATTTTTCTAAAATAGCTAAAATATCGCGTTCGCTAATTACGAGATGGTCAACACCATCAATTTTTACTTCTGTACCTGCATATTTGGAGAACATTACTTTATCACCAACTGCTACTTCAGGAGCAACACGCTGTCCGTTGTCATATACTTTGCCGGCACCTACAGCAATTACTTCACCTTCGGAAGGTTTTTCTTTAGCTGTATCCGGTAAAAAGATACCACTTTTTGTTTTTTCTTCTTTTTCAAGGACACGAATTATAACACGGTCGCCTAAAGGTTTCATCATTGTTAATCTCTCCTTTGTACTAATAGATTTAAATTAGTAGTTTTGATTATTTATTTTATTAGCACTCACTAACATCGAGTGCTAACTACAAGTATTATTATAGCCGAATTGAAAATAATTGCAAGTATTATTTTTGATTTTTTGACTTTTTACTAAAATTTTATCTTTTGTCGCATATATTATTTGACTTTTTAATAGAAAAAACGCCGTGCTATACACGACGTTTCTTGGCAGCTGCAATAATCTTTTCACAAGTTGCACTGATTGTTATTCGTTTATCCATGCTATAAGCTCGTAAACGCTCATAAGCGGCTTCCTCCGTTATTTTGTATAAATCTTGTAAGATGCCGGTGGCGCGAGCTATTAATTTACGTTCTTCTAAGCTTTGTTCAAGTCCCTCAATATCCGACTTTAACTGCATGTCTTCCTGAAAACGGTGAAATGCCATTTCTAAAGTAGGTCCCAGTTGATCTTCCCGAACCGGTTTGATTAAATAGCCATAAACACCGGATTCCCCCGCTTTTTTTACAAGATCCTGTTGGCTGTAGGCCGTTAAAAGAACTACGGGACCCCAATTATGATGGCGAATTTGCCGGGCTGCTTCAATGCCATCCAGTTCCGGCATTTTCACATCCATTAAAATTACATCGGGTTGCAATGTTTTAGCCTTTGCTAAGGCCTCCACACCGTTTTTACCTTCCCCCACTACTTCGTAACCGGCCGCTTCCAACTGGTCACGTAAATCCATGCGAATTAAAGATTCATCATCTACAATTAAAACCTTCATACGCGTTGCCTCTCTCTTAATCTCAAACTCTTTTTTCTATATAGGTAACTATTGTAAGCATCGATATCTGTTATAAACAGCTGATGCTATTGTAAGCGTAATGACTCATTCCGGAAATGTTATGGTCACAATCGTTCCTTGATGCGGTGCACTCTTTCGAGCCGCATCAGCTTGCATCTCATCCCGGTGCGCTCGATCTTCAATGGTCATGGTACCACCCAATTCGTTGGTCACTAAATTTTGAATAATTTGTAAGCCTAATCGTCTAGAAGCCTTTACATCAAAATCATCCGGCAAACCACAGCCATTATCCGTCACAGTAAGTGTAATAAGGCCCTTAGTCAGGTATCCCGCCACAACCATAGATCCGGAACTAATGGTTTCTTCTGTTTTTAAACAACCGAAACCGTGTTCAAAGCTATTGGATATTAACTCATTTAGAATTAAGGATACATAACCGGCACGCTGTGATGATAGTAATATGCTGTCACCTATATATTCGCATTGTACATTGTCTTCACTGCGAAAAAATGATCGTTTCAACAAGCGAATTAATTCCTCCGCAATCGTACGAAGTTCAATATAATCCTCTTCATAATGAGATATAACTTCATGGACAAGGGCCATACTTTCAATACGGCTGACGCCTTCTTGAAGTGCTTTTTTAACTTGGTCCGAGTCGGAACGACGAGCTTCCATGCGCAGTAAACCGGCTACGGTTTGCAGATTATTTTTGACGCGATGGTGAATCTCTTTAATAACGGAGTTTTTAACCATTAACTCCTGTTCCTTGCGACGCAAGGCTGTTTTATCTTTTAAAAACAAAAAGCTCCGTTTTGCTCGGGTGCCGGCATTAATCGGTAAGATAGTCTGCTCCACGATAATATCGCCGTAAATTTCTTCGGCCACAGCACCTCGATGATCACGGATTGCCTGTTTAACCCAACTCATCTTCAAGGAACCGCCATAAATTGATGTACCTACCAACCGCCTGTCGAAGCCCAATAAGTCTACCAAATGTGACGCCGCTTCATTGGCATAAAGAATGATGCCTGCTTCGTCAAAAATAATAATGCCGTCCTGATAGGACAATGGCGTATACAGTTCAGCTTGATTTTGCTGTGGCACAATCATTGCCATGTAGGTCGTCTCTGCCAATACATCGGAAGCCGCCATAAGCGGCTCTTCCGTATGAGGCTCTAAGCCGTTATGAAGCATAGCAATACCACCGATGCATTTACCGCCGTTATCCACAATGGGAAAGGCCAATAAGCGTGCCAATTGCCCGTGTTTTCGTTCCATAAAGCCTTTAACCGAACGGCCCGTATGCAATAAATCTTGCCAAAGACCGACTTCATAAGGTTTCAATAAACGGATATCCGGCATAATCTCAGCCTGTGGCCAATCTTTGATATGGCCAAAAACAAGAATCTGCTCGTCCTTAGCCATAGTAAATACACAAACGTCCTGTTGCGGTAGTGAGGCGGCAAATGGCAGTAAGCGAACTACATTACGCATTAAACGCTGCTGCGGTTCGGATAAATCCGTATGCAGTTTTAATGTATCCCGCACTTCACTGTCCTGTAATTTCATAACCATAAGTACCGCTCCTTAATTTAATTATATCGGCATAGATTTCAAAGGTGGTGTTTGGCCCAATGGAATCGATGGTTTTGCATTCAAATGTAAGTCGGCAAATTTGCCGGCTAACGACATATAGTAAGCGCGACAGCCAATCATAGCCGCATTGTCGGTAGCCAAAATGGAGCTTGGTCGATAGAAGGTTAACCCTTCTTTTTCACAAGCCGCGGCTAAAGCATCTTGTAAATGACGGTTAGCAGAAACACCACCGGCCAATGTTACTTTAGTTTGCCCCGTAGCATGAGCCGCTTCGATTGTCTTTTCAACCAATACATCAATGATAGCTTGCTGAAAAGAAGCGGCCACATCTGCTTCATTAATGGCTTCGCCTTTCTGTTTAGCACTGTTAAGGTAATTTAGAACAGCCGATTTCAAACCACTGAAACTGAATTCAAAATTACCTTTTTCCTGCAAGGCTTTGGGAAACTCAATAGCTGTCGGATTCCCATCGGCCCCTACCCGTTCAATCTGAGGGCCTCCCGGATAGGGATAACCCATGACACGAGCAATTTTATCGAATGCTTCACCCGCTGCATCATCACGAGTTTGACCGAGTACTTCAAATGTTTCATAGTCTTTAACTACCACAAGCATGGTATGACCACCGGATACAACAAGACTTAAAAATGGCGGTTCTAAATCGGGATGAGCCAAGAAATTAGCAAAAATATGGCCTTCCATATGGTGCACACCGATTAAAGGAATATCTGTAGCAAAGGACAAGCCTTTAGCCGCGGCCACACCAACTAATAAAGATCCTACCAAACCGGGGCCATAGGTAACACCGATATGATTAATATCTGTTAATGTTACGCCCGCATCAGCCAAAGCTTGATCAACTACGGGAATTACCTGCTCTATATGATGGCGGGATGCAATTTCAGGTACCACGCCGCCAAATTTTTGATGAATCGGCACCTGACTGGATATAACATTGGATAATACTTGGCGGCCGTTTACCAGCACAGCCGCTGATGTTTCATCACAACTGCTTTCGATGGCTAGGGTATATACTTTCATACCGAGGCCTCCTCTTCTTTTATTAATGACATAATGTACGCATCTTCCACGGGGTCTGTGTAATAACCCTTGCGTAGGCCTTTTACGGTAAAACCTAAACGGCGATACATAGTAAGGGCCGCCACATTGGATATACGCACTTCTAAAAATATTTCGTTCATACCTTTTTTGAACAATTCTCTGATTAATTTACGAGTCATCATGGCGCCGTAACCGTCACGACGGTATTCGGGTGCAATAGCGATATTCGTAATCTGCCCTTCGTCGAGTACCAACCAAGCGCCGGCATAACCGATAACTTTATCGTCTACTTCGATAACCATGTACATACGCTGGTCCGTTTCTGCCAGTTCCGTTTCAATAGCTTCCATAGACCAAGGGACTGAAAAACAGGCTTTCTCAATTTCAAAAATAGCTTCCGCATCATGAGCCTCGGCTCTACGCAAATTAATCATGATTTTTAACCTCATCGGCTAACGCCGTAGCCGCTTCGGTAACAACAACCGTTGGATTCGGTACCTTGCCGGCAGCAACCAACTCAGGATGTTTCGCATCCCAAACAACTTCGGCTTCGGAGCGACGAATATAATACGGCACCACATGAGCCGCTTCATCCGGCGCCTCAGCTAAGAAACGGGGCATGGCAGCGAGCAACACACCTGACGCCTTAGGAATCCGTAACGCCGGCGAAGCCAGTTGCAAATTAGGTCCGTAATCAGCCAGGGTATGTCCGAATTTAATGATACCGTCACCGGCTAAGATAACCGGCTCATCAAGCGCCGCTAAGGCTTTAAGTGCTTCATCGCGAGTTTTCACCGTAGGCTCTTGTTCGCATACTAACTTTCCGTTTACCCAACGATAACGACCTTCGTAAACATTCTTCTTTTGCGCATCGACCATAATGGCCAAGACACCGCTAAATTGCCAAAAATTATGAGCAATCCCATCCATGGTCATAACGCCCAGTAACGGAATATTAAGAGCATAGGCTAACGCCTTGGCCGTCCCCATACCGATACGAAGGCCCGTAAAGGAACCGGGACCGATGCTTACAGCGATACCGGTGAGCGCTGTTTTTGCTACGCCGCTTTGTTTAAGTAATAATTCTATATGAGGTACCAACTGTTCCGAGTGCGTGAGACCCGCTTGGACCGTCAATTCACCGATTAGGCGCTGGTCATCCATGACAGCTACGCTCGATACGGCGCTACTCGTTTCAATTCCTAAATACATAGGTTCCTCCAATCTCTAAAAGTTCATCCTCTGAAAGTTCGGCCGTCCGCCATAAACTTAAACGGCTGCCGTCGGTTTCAGCGGTTAAACTGATTTCTAATACTTCTAACGGTAAGGCATCAGGAAACTTATCGGCCCATTCAACGATACTCAAGGTATCCTCCGTAAATTCCCCAAAGCCGATATTTTCAAGCTCCGATTCATCATCGAGGCGATACACATCAAAATGATATAACGTACCGTTCATCGTCTCATATGTATTCATTAAAGCAAAAGTTGGGCTCGTTACTTCCTCCGTAACGCCAAAACCTTCTGCAACACCTTGTGAAAAATGAGTTTTCCCCGTTCCCAAATCGCCGATTAACGCCACACATAACGGTCTACCCTGCTGTGCCATCGTGGCCATAAAACGGCCTAATTGACGCCCTAAGGCTATCGTATCATCTACGGTAAGAGTTTTACATGCCATTACCGCTATTTTATTCTGAGAAGCAATAGTTGTCATTGCCGTCACTCCTTTTTAAAATGGTCATACCCTTTGGCTTCTACTAATTCCTCTTTTCCGTCAGCAGTAGTAAGCCATACTTCACCGATGCCCGCCACTACACGGCCAATACAGTGAATCTGAGGGTGTTTTTTTATGTCTTCAGCTAAACTACTCGGCACTGTGCCTACGAGCTGAAAATCTTCACCCCCATATAAAGCCCAAGCTAAGGGATGAGTTCCTAATGCCTTAGCCGCCTCAATTAATTCATTGTGAAGCGGTATGCCCGTTTCATCAATCAACAGATTAACCTTCGATGCTTTCGCAATTTCATTCAGTTCGCTGCCAAGGCCGTCACTAATATCGTTAAGCGAGGTAGCTCTATGTTCACGGAGCCAATTACCTAAAGTAACCTGTGGTTCCGGGCGTTGATGAACTTTTTTTATACTATTAAAGCCCTCAAGGTCCGCTAATAAAGCGGCCAATCCGGCTGCCGAACTACCGATTGTATTCGTAACAACGACTAAATTACCCGCTTTAGCGCCACTGCGAAGAACAGCTTCACCGGCCGGTACTTCGCCGACTACGGTCACATTAAGTACCAAAGGACCTTTAGTGGTCACCGTATCACCGCCTACAATATTTACGTCGTAGGTATGGCAGATTGTTTTAAAGCCTTCATACACCGCTTCCATATACGCAATCTCTGTATCAGGCGGCATAGCGGCAGCAATTACAGCCTGCCGAGGCGTACCGCCCATGGCCGCAATATCACTGATATTAGCCGCCCCTAAGCGATAGCCCACATCATAAGGGGCTGTCGTTTTATCGGAAAAATGTATACCTTTTACCATCATATCCGTCGTTATGAGTTGGTCATAATCGTGAGTCGTGCGATACACCGCACAATCGTCACCGATGCCGCACACAATGGTTTCAGGATTTATGATTGTATTTGATTTTATCGTATCAATAAAGCCAAATTCGCCACGTTCGGATACTTTCATCGTTCTCCCTCCGTAGGTAACTCATGTTCGAATCTTATTTATTATAGCATATTTTTATACGCAGTGCGTATCATCAGTACGGTTTATTAGTAACGATAAGCACCTTTTAGTAACAGTCAAATTGAACCCAATAAAAAAGCAACGGCTGTACCGAACTACGCGATACAGCTGTTGCTTACATTGAGTGATTTATGTCACTGCCTTTATTTTACAATTTGTTGTTCCATGCGCCCCATAGGTTCGCTCAGATCATAACCGCCGTACAGATTGACAGTCTTACCTTCGACCAATAGCTGTACTTTTTTAACATTGTCAAAGGAGGTAGCCGTATTGATGATGGATGCCAAACGAAGCTGGGCACTCAAACCATCTACCTGGCCGCCGTCAAGGAATTGTTTAGACAAATTAATCTTCGCCAAACCGTCTTTAATGTTTACATCTTTGACCTCAACATTTTTAGGAAATACGGGATAGCTTTGACGGCTGTCTTCATCAAAGAGGAATGAAATCGCGTATTTCAACGTTTTCTTATCACTGTCTACCGTAATTGTCTGAGGGCGTACGCCTCTACCGTCATCACGGGGTACATAAATAACCATTTGAGCCATTTTATCTGTATTAGCGTTGCTCTGAGATTTAGACGTGCTTGAACTTGCTACAGCCTGGTTATTACCAAGTTCGGAACCGCTCGCTGTAGGACTGCATCCGGCTACAACTAACACCATAACAGCTAAGAGGGTGGTAACAAATAATTTTGCATTACGTATCATATCACTTACCCCCTAAAATAACTTTCAATACCTGCTGCCACTTCGTCAGCAAATTGTTGTTGTACATTGTCTTTTTTCAAAAGTGCTTCTTCCTTAGGATTGGAAATAAAACCTAATTCCAAGAGAATAGCCGGCATGAGAGAACGACGCAATACATACAAGTTACCCGGTTGGATACCGCGGTCACCGGCAAAACCGGATTCATCGGCAATTTTTGCCTGAATGCGTGAAGCTAACCGTGTATCATACTGAGTTTTATCATAGTAGTATGTGGAAATACCACCTACATTCGGATTGCTGAAGGAGTTGATATGAACACTTACGAAGATATCGGATTTATTAGCCGTCCCCACATCAACACGCGCCTGTAGTTCATCAGGACCGGAGGCATTCGGACCATACACATCCACGTCAGTAGTACGAGTCATATTAACCTTAGCCCCTTTAGCTTCCAAGGCCGCTTTCAACTTCTTGGAAATAGCTAAGGTAATGTCTTTTTCCATCGTCCCGTTAGGTCCGATAGCGCCGGGATCACTACCGCCATGACCCGGGTCAATGGTAATCACTTTACCGGCAATACCGCCACTGGTGCGATAGTCGATTGTCACTGCCTTAGGTTGACTGGCCGTTGCGATGACGGTCGGCTTTTTAGGTGTTGTAGTGGCCTTTGCTTTAGTATTGCTTGTTTTAGTGGATGTATTCTTAGTCGTTGTTTTTTTGTCTGTTTTTACCGTAGCACTGTTGGTCGCCGTATTTTTAACATTCTTATCGGAACCGTAATATACGCTGCGCGGTGCTACCCCTTTTTGCTGAATATCAATGACCATACGATCGGGACGATTGTTGGCTTTATCTTTTTTTAACGAAAACACATTTACATCGCCTACATCAATTGATTTAGGTGTGTTTAACACAACATTAACATTCTTGCCGTCTTGCGATAATTTCGCATTAGTTACGATATTCTTATCCATCGTAATCGACGTATCATCGGTTTTAAGTTTTACATTTTTAAGTTGTACGGTTGTGGTAGTACCGGCTTTATTAATAGAAGCCGATGCTTCAACCGGTGCTGTCAAACTAAGAACGACACGTACAAACGGAATTGGTGCATCAGAACGCGTTACCCATGTCACATCTGTCACATCCGCCGCTCTGACGCTCATAGCCCATAAAGGCAAAATCATTACTGCCATTACTAAGGCAAACCATATTTTACGCAACAATCTCACTCCTATCAATGGCCACACACTACAATGGCCGGTCAAACTATCTCTAAATATCTTTGTGTTCGTTTTTATATACCCATAAGCAGTACAAAAAGCCTACCTATCAGCTTAAAGCCTTGGGCATGTTTACTTAATTATACCACAAGATTTCAGAGAACCCTTGATTTTGCTGCATTTTCACACATCATTCACAAAACAAACATACGCTCCCCCTACTCTCAAAGCCTATATAGAAGGGTTTCGAAGAGTAACGAGGAGCGTATGTTCTTATTATGAAATTTTAAATTTTTACTTGACAAGATTTCTTAATACGGAAAATTTATTACTTAAAAGTCAATAACAGCGCATGTAATTTGATTTTTGTAACCATAGCTAATATTAACGTTCCGTTGTTACCTGCCAAGTGTTGCCATCCGTGTGAATACGAATTGTACCTTGTCGAGCTGTTGTATAAACCATAACGTTTTCAGCCGCTAAACGATCTAAAGCTTCCCTCGTAGGATGACCATAATCATTGTGTAAGCCTACGGAAATAACAGCTTTTTCGGGACGAACAGAGCGTATAAAGTCCTTTTGAGATGAGCTTGCACTGCCATGATGACCTACTTTTAATATGCGACTGAATAATTTAGTATTTTCTTCCTTAATCAGTTTATTTTCTTCAGCTCTTGATGCATCACCGGTAAATAACATAGAAAATTTACCAAATACAAGCTTACCTACAATACTATTATCATTAGGATCCGGTTGGCCTTTTTTATCCATAATATACTGACCTTCTTCCGGTGCGTACACAACAAACTGAGCATCTTTACCTAAATCAACAGTCATTCCCTTATATAAACCAATTCGTTTTAAATTTTTCTTATCCGTATCTTTTGCATATGTATTATACACAGAAGTTTTATATTTCATACCATTATCATACACATGTTCAATAGGAATCCCTGCATCAATAAGTGCATGAAAGCCACCTAAATGATCTGAGTGCGGATGCGTAATTATTACGTTTTTTAATGACTTCACATTGTACTTCTTTAATTGAGCCACAAGGCTGTCACGATGATCTACATCACCTGTGTCAATCAAAGTATATTCATCGCCCACTTTAATAAGATGTGCATCCCCTTGACCGATGTCCAAGGTATACACGTCAAGGGTACCGGAAACCGCCGAACTGCTACCACCGGAATTAGAGGAACTATTACCAATGATATTAGAGCCTGTTTCAAGAATTTTATTAAAACTATCCCCGATTGTCGTACCGGAAGCAGCACTGCATCCGGTAAGCGCGAAGAAACTTACTAAAAAGGCAAAAACTATGGCTAAATATTTTGCCCAAAATTTATTATTCAATTGCATACTTCACCTAACAAATTAAAACACCAAAAGAACAATGTTACCATAACTATGAGTAGCTAAAGATCAGTCGTTATTTAGCGGCAGCTATTCTCTATGAACTACCGCTAAATAACGGATTATTGTTTATTCCACATCAAAATCTAATAATTCAGTTATGGTATATGGCAACTGACGGCTTACTTCAGACGGCGTGTAACCGAAGTTTCTATCCTCGTAAAGAGCATCTGCGGCCGCGCCATGGAGATATACCCCGGCCATAGCCGCTTCCAATTCTTCGAGGCCCTGGCCTAAGAGCCCGGCAATAATACCGGTTAAGGTATCACCCATGCCACCGGTGCCCATACCTTCATTGCCGCTATAATTTACCGCCACAAGCCCTTCCGGTGAAGCGACTACGGTCGGCGCCCCTTTAAGAACTAAAACAACTTTGTATTTTAAAGCAAATTGACGAGCAATTTCTACACGATTTGCTTCAATTTCTTCCACGCTAAGCCCCGTTAAACGAGCAAATTCACCGGGATGCGGTGTTAAAATGGCCGGGAAATCGCGCTTAGCAAATTCGTCGCCTATAGTATCCATATTGCCGATTGCCCAAAGTGCATCAGCATCGATAACAAGTGGCGCATCCGTAGTTGTTATAAAGGTTTTAGCAAGCGTCATACTTTCTTCACTGCGACCAAAGCCCGGTCCGATAGCAACCGCTTCTTTTTCAGAAGCATGCATGCGTAAATGCAATAAACTGCCGAACGATCCGGTTAACACTTCCGGCATGATTTTAGATTGTAGCATTTTTAAGCAATCCGATGGCACTACAGCTGTTATTTTACCGGCACCGGCGTGTACCGCTGCTTCCGCTGCCAAAAGAGGTGCCCCAATCATACCGTCAGAACCGCCGATAATCAATGTATGTCCATTGGTACCTTTATGAGCGGTTTCTTCCCGTTCCGGTAATAAAGCGGCCACTAAATCCGGTGTAATCAATTCGGTTGGGTAATTTTTGTTTTCATCATCCAGTAAAGCCATTTCCCAGGAAAAGCCAAGACCTTTAACCGCAATATTACCACAATAGGAACGGGCCGGATATAGTAACATACCAATCTTAGGCGCTCCAAAAGTAACAGTTATATCCATGGCCATCGTACCATTGGCAACAGCCCCGGTATTGCTGTTCATGCCGGACGGAACGTCAATGGCTACCAACAAAGTATCGGGATAGGTTTCTACATGAGCTTCTATGCGATCCAAGATTTCCTGAATAGAATCGCGTAATTCGCCGGTTAAACCGGTACCTACCAAACCGTCCACAATCACATCGGCCGCTTCGAAAACATCGCCGTCTTCAATTGTTAAAACCGGAATTTCCAAAGCATCAATAGCCGCCATCTGTTGGTCAAAAAGTTCTGAAGCATGACTATCATCATTGGGGATAACAATACGAACTTCATGACCCCATTCTTCCAACTGTCGAGCCGCCACCAAACCATCTGCCCCATTATTGCCTTTACCGGCAACAATAACAATCTCTAGGGGTGATTCAATCTCTTCAAATGCTTCCACAATGGCTTCCGCCACACCACGACCGGCATTTTCCATTAATACCGCTAATGGCAGACCGCCTTTTTCAACAGCCCATTGATCGATGAATTTAGCCTCTTCCTTCGCTAAGATACGCATAGTAGCTCCTTTCTACATAAAATAAATATCGTCGATGACTTTATATCTTCTTCTAAGTCATGACATCTATAACACCGCTTTTATATAAGCGGGTTAACACTGCAAAATACTAACTTTTTAGAGTACTACTACCGTAGCCACTGCATAGTCTCGGCAATGGCTGATAGATAGTTGCAGGGACGTAAACCCTTTTTGATCGAATATATCTTTAAAAACACCGTTTAACCGTATAAAGGGTCCTCCATATTCATCGCGTAGAATCTCTATGTCCTGAAAAGTCCCCTGCCTGAAGCCAATGCCTAAGGCTTTTACAAACGCTTCTTTAGCCGCATACATACCTGCTAAGGAAGCCGCCTTTTGTTTCCCGCGACTTTCGGCATAGGCAAGTTCATGAGCGGTGTAGACTCTTTTGGCAAAAGAGTCTTTAGCCACGGCTTGTTCGATGCGCGCGATTTCAATAATATCTGTTCCCAGTTTCATATTTCATCAACCTTCGTAACACATTGTTTAGCTAGAATGCCATTAAATTCGCCGTAATTACAATAGTTCGTTGTAGCAGCAATAGTTTACTGAAGCTGCAATCGTTCAACTTTGACTGCGGTTTAACTTCAAAGAAAAAGCTCCTGACAAGCAGGAGCTTCACTATTAACCTCGCAAAGAACGAATCATTTCACTACGATCGTTTGCACCGAATACAGCCGAACCGGCCACTAAAATATCAGCGCCCGCTTCACGCACGAGTGGTGCCGTTTCTAAATTAACGCCGCCGTCAACTTCAACAACAGCTTTGGTATTTTCATAATAAGCAAGTAATTTTTTTGCCTTCTGGATCTTACGAACCGCATGAGGAATAAAAGACTGCCCACCAAAACCTGGGTTAACGCTCATAATTAATATCATGTCCAAATCGGACGCTATATCTTCCAGCATTGATACCGGTGTAGAAGGATTCAAAGAAATCCCGGCTTTCATGCCATGAGCTTTAATTTCCTGTACTAAGCGATGCATATGCGGTGTCGCTTCCGCATGGAATGTAAAATACTCCGTACCGATATCGGCAAATGTTTTCACATAATCGGCAGGATTGGTCACCATCAAATGAACATCAAACGGTAACTTTGTATGGGCACGCAATGCCTTAATTACCGGTGCACCAAAGGTAAGATTCGGCACAAAATGACCGTCCATAATATCGATATGCAATAAATCAGCGCCACTTGTTTCAACGCTTTTAATTTCTTCCTGTAAACGCGCAAAATCTGCGGATAACATAGAAGGGGCAATCTTTACCATAATTTCACCATTTCCTTTGACTGCGAATTTCATCGCGAATGACTAAGTACGATTCATAACGCCCCGCCCCTATCCGACCGTCTGCAACAGCGTCTTTGACGCCACATACAGGCTCATGCTCATGATAGCAGGGACTGAACTTACAACCTGATTCAGCCGCTAAAAATTCAGGATAAAGCGACGGCAAGCGTTCCTCTGAAATCTCACTGAAATCGATAGCACTAAATCCCGGTGTATCCATAATAAAGGAGTCTTCATCCAAACTGTACAGCGATGCGTGACGAGTTGTATGACGACCTCTCTTTATTTTATCACTTACTTCACCGGTTTGAAAAGCAAACGACGGTTCAATAGCATTTAAGAGACTGCTTTTACCTACACCGGATGGTCCGGCAAAAGCACTTACTTTGTGATGAAGTTGTTCTCGCAAAGTATCAAGGCCTTCACCGGTTCGGGTAGAGGTTTCAATCACCGTATACCCGATGCGGCGATATAACTCGGCCAATGTTACGGTGTTTTCATCACGAAGGTCACATTTATTAATACAAAGTACTAAAGGAATATCGGCATGTTCAATCATAATGATTAATTTATTAAGCAATAATTCGTTAATATCCGGCTCATGAGCCGCTACTACCAAAATAACCTGATCAAGATTAGCTACATGAGGCCGCTTCAGTTGATTGTGGCGCGGTACAATGGCTTCAATCGTACCGGCCGGGTCAAAACTGACACGATCCCCTACCAAGAGGGAGTAGCGGCCCTGTTTCAGACGGCCGCGCACTTTACATTCGTGAACCTCGCCATGCTCATCTTGCACGTAAAAATAACCATTCATATTTTTTATTACAATGCCTGTATTCATAGTCCTCCTATAATGTTTGATCTTGTACTAAAGCACCGTTCAAATATACTTGAATCTGTACGCGGCCCGTGCCGGATACATCTTTAACAATGCGTTCGCCCGGTTGTGCATTGCCGTCAAATACGGTACGGGAACCACTGTCATCACTAACCACAATGCGAACGGCTTGATTAGCTTTACCGGACGGTACCGTAATATCTACCGTACCTTTCGTGACATTACTGTTTGAAGTATTAGCAGCCGGTGCCGCTTTTTTAGCTTCCGCCGTCAACGCAACGGATGTATTGGCATCCAGCGAGCTTCCCGCTTCCGGACTTTGCTGCGTAACTACCGCGGTGTCATCACCGGCACCGCTAATTGTTGCATTAAGGCCTAAGGAAGCTAATGCGTCTTTGGCATCTTTAACTGTCATACCTACTAAATTAGGTAATTCTACTTTCTTACTCTTCACACGGTTTACCGTTACGTCTACGGTAGCGCCTTTAGTTACTTTGGAATCTCCCGGAGGTGATTGCATCAAAATAACACCATCTTCTTTACTGTCATCAGTACCTGCGGAAATCTTACCGATCACGAGGCCTAAGTTCTTGAGTCGCGAACGAGCCTGATCGATTGTCATACCCGTAATATCAGGCATCGTAATATCGCCGACGCCCTTACTTACAACGAGATGAACCGTACGTTGTTCCTTAACCTGTTCATTCGCTTCCGGACTCTGTGAAATAACCTGACCTGCCGGTACATCCGGATTAGATACTTCACTTACCGAAACACGCAAATGATTATCTTCCAGAATATGTTTAGCTACCGTTACTTGTTTGCCTACCACATTCGGCACATCTACAGTGGCATTGCTCCAGAAGTTACCGAAGCTTAAGAAGGCCCACACGAAGGCTAATAAGAAAACGATAAACGCACCCAATAAAATATATTTCTGCGGCAAGCGGCTCAGTTTAGCCATCCAACCTTCTTGCGTCGGTTCACCGCCATAATAAACTTCATCGTCATCATCGGTTTCACCATAGGATGTTTCCGGTACCGGTGTCAACACCTGAGTGCCAAAATCATGAGGCGCCCGTCGGCCGCTGTTACTGTTCACAAAGCCTTGCGACATACGTAACGCGGCTATCATTTCCGTAATATTGCTAAACCGGTCTTCCGGTCGTTTCGCTAAAGCCTTAATGACCGCCGCTTCCAATAAAGTCGGAATACTCGGATTATAACGAGTCGGCGGGATTAAACGTTCCCGTACATGCTTCAAAGCCACGCTGATTGGCGTTTCCCCTTCATAAGGAACGCGGCCGGTTAACATTTCATAAAGCACAGCGCCCAAAGAATAAATATCAGTACTGCCGTTAACCGGTTTACCGCTGGCTTGTTCCGGCGATAAATAATGAGCAGACCCCATAATAGAGTTCGTATACATCATGGTAGTACCGGCATTCATGGCGCGAGCAATGCCGAAGTCGGTTACCTTAATGCGCCCCTGCTTAGTAATCAGCACATTATGAGGTTTTATATCACAATGCACAATCCCCATAGCATGAGCGTGTTCGAGTCCTTCGGCGATAGCAATGGTAAATTTTACCGCATTATCAATAGATATGCGTTCATGACGGGTAATATATTCTTTTAAGGTTTCCCCTTCAATGTATTCCATCACTATATAGTGATAGCCTTGGTCAAAACCAACATCATACATGCTTACGATATTGGGATGACTTAATTTACCGGCTGCTTGTGCTTCGCGCTTAAAACGGGCTACGAAATCATCATCGCCGGCAAAGTTTGAATGTAATATTTTTACAGCCACGGGACGGCCTAATAGCGTGTCTTCGCCTTTGAAAACATCAGCCATGCCGCCAACGCCGATTTTAGATATTATTTTATAGCGATTATCAAGGATTAAACCTTGTAATTTAGTTGCCTTCTCTTTCATGTTCTCACCTCGTTCTTAGCCTATAGTACCAATAACTATGGTTACATTATCGCGAGCCCCTTGATCATATACCAAGTCCATTAAATCTTCAATCAAGCGTTCATCTTTCGGTTCATTCCGAAAGGCCGCTTCAATTACGGCTTGTTCAATATAACCGGTGAGACCGTCAGAGCATAAAAGTATTCTATCGCCGGGCGCTACTTTTTGTACGCCTGCGTCAATTTCTACAACAGGCGACACACCAACCGCCCGGGTCAGCACATTGCGTTGCGGATGTTGCAACATATCATCTGCCTTTAATTCACCTGCTTCATAGAGTGCCTGAACCATGGAGTGATCTGTACTGATTTGAATAAGTCGGTCCTCATGAAATACATATAGACGGCTATCCCCTACATTGGCCCAATATAAATCGCTATCCTTAACATAAGCAACAACCGCAGTTGTGCCCATGCCCTCCAAGGACGGTGTTGCTTTAACTCTTTCATATACAGCTGTATTGGCTTTAGCTACGGACTGACGCAATGTCTCAACCGAAACTTCCTGCCAATTCTGTATATCGCAAGCCAGTGTGTCAACTACCATAGTGCTGGCAATTTCACCGCCTTTGTAGCCACCCATACCGTCAGTGACAATACAAAAGGATTCTCCAATGTAAAAGCGGTCTTCGTTGCGTTGACGCACCAAACCGATTTTACTCATGCCTATACTCTTCATAGGGCCTCCTTTACCTGTGATGCAGATTACTCGCTTTCTTTGTTGGCCTGTTGAATTTTCAACTGACCGCAAGCAGCTTGAATGGCATCGCCCATTTCTTTGCGAACCGTTACGGATACTCCGTAGGAAGCCACAATATTTCTAAAAGCTTCCGTTTGACGGCGCGAAGGTTTAAACAATTTAATATGTTCATTTCCGTTAACCGGAATTAAATTGACATTACAATTTGGGAAGGATTTTACCAAAGCTCCCAATTCGTGAGCATTCTCAATAGATGAGTTAATGCCGTCAATTAAAATATATTCAAAGGTTACACGGCGATCCGTTTTTTCATAATACGTCTTAACCGCCGCCAACACATCTGCTAAATTATAGTGTGCGCCAATCGGCATGATTTCACGTCGAATCTTATCATTCGGGGCGTGAAGGCTCAATGCCAATGTAATCGGAATACCTTCATCGGCTAAGAGATAAATATTTTCTACTACGCCGCATGTCGATAATGTCATGCGACGATAGCCGATATCAAACGCTTCTTTTTCATGCAAAAGGCGAAGTGCATTGATTGTATTCGTATAATTTTGAAGCGGTTCACCGGCGCCCATCACAACGATGGAATGAATCCGTTCTTTTAAAAGGGCACCAAACAATAAGACTTGCGCCACAATTTCGTGAGTTTCCAAATTGCGATACAAACCGTCGGTAGTAGACGCACAGAAAACGCAACCCATGGCGCAACCCACTTGTGAAGATACACACACGGAATTACCGTACTGCTGTTTCATCAATACCGTTTCCACACGATTACCGTCTGCCAGTTCAAGCAAGAGCTTCTTAGTTTGGCCGTCAGGTGTTGTCTTCTCCGTTACGATTTTCGGCACGGAGATAGCACAATTCTCACTAAGCCACGCTCGTAACTCGCCCGGCAATTGTTGCATGTCCGCAAAGTCGAATACGTAGCGTTTATATATGTAATCCATTATTTGCTTGGCTCTGAAACGAGGAAATTTTGCCTCTGTTATAACAGCCTGCAATTCGGTTAGGTTCTTACCCAATAGTTCTATCATAGTTATATCCTTATTCTATGAAAATCATAATCAAATACTTTGAAAATCATATGTTAATAATTTACAGGATGGATAGAAGTCAATAGCGGTATTCAGATACAAATCAAAATATCAGTATCTAATATATATTGGCTATTTAGCCACTAAATTCCTTTAAAAACTATAAATTTCACGTAAAATTTTTATAAAGCTTTACGAAGTCGTGCAATAAAGAATCCGTCCATTTCATCACGATGCGGCCACAAGGTAACCATCGGTCCCTCAGCCTCAAAAGGCAAGAACGAAGACGCATCTTCTAACGTAAAATCAGTATGCGTTTTCAGGAAATTCTCCACTACCGCTTCGTTTTCCCCCTTGTTAATCGTACAAGTAGAATACACGAGGACACCGCCCGGTTTTACCGTTTTGGCGGCCTCGGCAATAATCTGCTTTTGCAATTTAGGAAGTTCCGTCAAGGACTCCGGTGTTTTGTGCCAACGCATGTCAAGTTTACGTTGCAAAATACCAAGTCCCGAGCAGGGGGCATCTACCAGTACCCTGTCAAACTGATTGTACCACGTTTCCGGCATTTGGGTAGCATCTTGCAAGTTAAAATCAGCAATTGTTACTCCTAACCGTTTCGCATTAGTCTCCATAAGCCCTAATTTATGCTCATGAATATCATCCGCCGTAATATGACCTTGATTGGCCATACGCGCCGCTAAATGCATGGTTTTACCGCCCGGTGCCGCACAACAATCGAGAACTTTTTCACCCGGCTGCGGATCTACCACATAAGCTACCGCCATAGACGCTTCATCGGTAAACGTAATTAAGCCGTCTTTTACAAGGGGCGCACTTTCCAGTGAACCGGTATGACGTGTAATATGGACCGCTTCCGGCAATTTTCCGGTAGGTTCTGCCTGCCAACCGGCTTTTTCAAAAGCCGCCATACCGTCAGCCACAGAGCCTTTCAAAGTATTGATGCGGGCCGTCAACTTCGGTCGTTCGTTAAACCAAGTACAAAGCCCTATAGTTTCTTCTTCGCCATACGTCTTGAGCCAATGTTCCAATAACCAGGTTGGCTGATTGTAAATGAAAGCCATGCGCTCTATATCATTTTTGGCAAGTTCGTCAATGCTGTAGCTATCGCGATTGCGAATGAAATTACGAAGCACGCCGTTCACAAAACCATCGAGGCCGCGAGCCATTTTTTTGGCCATTTTAACACTTTCATTGACGGCGGCACTGTCCGGTACTTTATCCATGTAAATAAGCTGATAGAGCCCTAAGCGCAAAATTTCCACTACAATCGAGGATAATTTGCGTAACGGACGTTTAACGAGTGCCATAATAATGGCATCTAAATAATTGCGACGTCGTACGACGCCGTAGACGAGTTCCGTGAAAAAACGACGGTCTACATCACTTAATTTATTATCGCCCAGCATCTGCTGAAGTACGATATTAGCATAGGCGCCGTCGCGATTAATCTGCAATAAAGCTTGCACCGCCAAACGGCGTATATTAACTTGTGCTGTTCCTTTATCCATTGATTAATTTCTCCACCACTTCTTTAATTCGATCCGTATCAACCCGCGTATTACAGCAAGGTCCGCAAGGTCGTTCATTCAGAACGCCTACTACGGGAATCGGAAATACATCATTCATGCCACTTACCAAATCCCGTTCACAGGCGATGGCAACAATAGCTTTCGGCCGAATATTTTTAATCATCAAACGCGCCAAGGTACCACCGGTTACAACCACGAACTTACAACCGTAAGTATCGGCAATATCCAGTAAGGTGCCGACCTGACACCGACCGCAACGCTTACAGTTATGTACATCAGTCGTTACTTTATGAACACAGTCGCTTTTTTGCAAACAATGAGGTGTTAACAAAAGCAAGCGATCCGCCGGTACTTTGTACAAATTTAACTCAACCAAATGATTAATCAAATCAATCAAAGACTGGCTCACCTTATCCTTGGAGGCTCCCACCACTTTACCGGCCAGGAGGACCAAAGGGAAAAATGCATAGAGCCAGCGATTGCTGATGCGGAGCCATATAGGATGAATCCGCCAGTGATTCGTTGAAGCTAAAAGCATACTGCCCCACATTATCCAACATAATAGCGGGAATATGGCAAGGAGTGTTTCCACCCCATAGGCAATAGGTAAACCTAAGCGATGTAAGCCGGGCCACAGCAAATATGCCAAGGCCGCCCAAACAAGGGTAATGCCGGCAAACACGGCGAAGGTTAATGTAAAATATAAAGGATAACGCCCCAAAACGGGGTGATCCTGCTGTTCTTGATTACGCATTGAAAATGAGTCCTGCCTTTACTTGGTGACCACGACAAAAATCGCCAGCCGACATGCGTTTCTTATTATCCGGCTGAACTTCCAACACTCTCACTGCTCCCTCACCGGCAGCTACTACAAAATCTTGTTCGTTCACTGCCAAAATAGTACCGGCTTTTTGACCGGCCGATAAATTATGCTGTTTCATATCATCCATTGTCAGCGCTTCAGCTTGCCATACTTTTAAACGCTTGCCGTCTAAAAAGGTAAAACATCCCGGTGCCGGATTCAAACCCCGCACCTGATTTGCCAAAGAAATAGCGCTCTTTTCCCAATCAATAGCACCCATCTCTTTGGTAATTTTCGTAGTATGAGTGGCTTTAGCGTCATCTTGTTTCACCGGCTGTAATTCACCGGCCTGTGCTTTCCTTAAGATATCATTAATGACTTCACCGCCCATAACGGCCAAACGATCAAATAATTCGCCCGTCGTTTCCCCGTCTTTAATGTCGGTTTTCACAACATCCAAAATATCGCCCGTATCGAGTCCGTCATCCATTTGCATAATGGTCACACCCGTTTCGGTATCACCGTTTAAAATGGCCCAATGAATCGGTGCCGCTCCGCGATATTTAGGTAACAAAGACGCATGCACATTGATACAACCGAATTTTGGCAAACGAATGAGCCATGGCGGTAAAATTTTACCATATGCCACTACGACGATAATATCAGGCGCCAATGACTCCAATAGGTTTTGTGCCGCTTCATCACGTAAAGTATTAGGCTGATAAACCGCTACGTCGGCTGCTAGCGCCCACTCTTTAACAGGTGGCATTTGAACTTTTTTACCGCGTCCCTTTTGTTTATCCGGTTGGCAAAAAACGCCTACTACTTCATTAGGACCATCAATTAAAGCCTGCAAAGTAGGTACGGCAAAGTCCGGTGTCCCCATAAATACAACTCGTAATGAATTCATGAAAACCTCCTAAACCTCTACTGCTTCACCGGCGGATTTTTTTGCATCCGCTGCCGCTTCCTCCATAACCTCAGCCGCTTCATCTTTTACACGATATGCAGCTTCTACTTTTTCAATAAATAAAATACCGTCCAAATGGTCGATTTCATGCTGAATAATACGCGCTAAGAAACCTTCCGCTTTCAATTTTTTCTTCTTGTTATGACGGTCGATATAATGAACTTCAATGTCTTGATAGCGCTTTACGTCACCAAAATAACCGGGCACACTTAAGCAACCTTCAAGGCCAATCTGTTCCCCATCGCCTTTAACGATTACAGGATTGATGAATTCCTGCAAGCCCGTACCGTCATCAACTACGATAATACGTTTCGACACATTAACCTGTGGTGCCGCCAAACCGACACCGTCGGACACACGCATAGTTTCCGCCATATCGTCTAAAAGCTGGCGCATTTTTTTATTTACAAAATCTACAGGTTCTGCTACCTGTTTCAAGACAGGATGACCTGCTTTAATAATTTCTAATACCATATTGCCTCCTATTAAACGGGATCCACGTCAATTTGCAGTCCCTCTTGTGTAAAAATCCACGATGTATATATATATTCTTTTATTTTCTCTAAATGATTACCCCGCACCATAATCGCTACGCGATATAAATCGCGCACCTTTTTAATGCCTTCCTGATAGGGACCCATCACATCCAGTTCCCCCGGTACGGCAAACGGTTCCAATGCCGCTACTATACGCTCCGCTATGTCCATGGCTTTCGCTTCCTCTTTATGTTGAATACGAAAATGCATCATAGAACCTAATGGCGGATACCCCAGTAGTTCACGCGCTTTTATTTCTTCTTCGTAAAAACCCACATAATCATGAGCCTTACTCTTTATTATAGCATAATGTAAAGGATTATAGGTCTGAATTACAACTTGACCTTTACCGGTACTGCGCCCGGCTCGTCCCGCCACCTGCGTAAGTAAGTCAAACGTCCGTTCCGATGCGCTGTATAAAGGAATATTCAGTACCGAATCGGCCGTTAAAACACCTACTGCGGTTACCCCTTTAAAGTCATGCCCTTTGGCCACCATTTGCGTACCCAGCAAAATATCATAACGGCCTTCACCAAAGTCGTTTAGAATTTGTTCCCCATTGCCTTTTTTGGCTGTCACATCTTGATCGAGCCGCGCTATACGGGCCCCGCGGAAATTGCGCTGCAATTCCTCTTCCACCTTCTGCGTGCCGGAGCCGAAAAACTTAATCTTATGACTGCCGCAATGGGGACAAACCTTAGGTACCGGTTCATGATGTTCACAGTAGTGACAACGCAGTTCTTCACCTTCACGATGATACACCATGGCGATATCACAGTGAGGACATTTTATGGGTTCACCGCAATCGCGACACATGACAAAAGTACTAAAACCGCGACGATTTAAAAGGATAATCATTTGCTCTTTATTGGCTAAGGTCTGGCGAATTAAATGACTCATGGCACCGGAGAAAACGGAATAATTCCCGTAAACCATTTCTTCCTTCATGTCAATAATCTGTACTTTAGGCAAGGGCTGATGAAAAATTCGATGTTTCAATTCCAGTAAGGTATATTGTCCCTGTTTTGCCAAGTAGTACGATTCAATCGATGGCGTAGCGGACCCCAAAATGAGGGGACAACTATTAGCTTCGGCACGCCAACGGGCTACCATGCGTGCATGGTAACGTACCATGTCTTCCTGCTTGTACGACGTATCATGTTCTTCATCCACGATGATTAAACCGATATCATCAGTGGGAGCAAACACAGCGGACCTGGCACCGATAATAATATGGCTGTCCTTACGTCGTAAGCGCTCCCAGTTATTATACCGTTCACTGATAGTAAGCTTACTGTGAAAAACAACTACTTCGTCACCGAAAGTATCCACGAAACGCTTTACAATCTGATTGGTCAGCATAATTTCCGGCACTAACACGATGGCAATTTTATCTTTAGTCAAACAATCCTTAGCAGCCTTCATATAAATCTGCGTTTTACCGCTGCCCGTTACGCCATGAAGCAAGAATGTACCAGCTTCACTTGCTAGCACAGCTTTTTGAATGGGCTCATAGCATCGTAATTGTTCGTCCGTTAATGGCAAATCCTTGGCTTGACGGGCATCAAACTTCGTTTTTGTCTTACTGTATCGTTCTTCTACGGTAATGCCTTCATAGGTCATAACCTGTTTTATAACGGGTAAAGTAAATCCGTCTTTTTGCAGACTATGAACTGATGCGGTACCCAATTCCTGTAAATAAAAACCAAGTTCCCTTTGACGTTTTCGCTTCGGCGGAATATGTTCCGGCTTAAACCAAGGTTCAACCAGTAACCATTGTTCCTTTGGCCGTTCATAGCTTTTTAATTGCTTTTTATCGATTGTAAATAAACTGAGAGCTTCGGACAACGCACAAAGATAATACTCACTTAAGCGCTTTGCCGTAGCCAGCATTTCAGGCGTAAACCATGGTTCCTTATCCAATACTGCTTGGATAGGTTTAATTTGATACGACGGTACTTCTTCCAGCTCACGATAGCCAATAAGAATTCCTTCTTCACGAGTACGCCCCAAAGGGACAGCTACACGTGTGCCCGGCATAATCGTGCCTAAATGTTCCGGCACGGCATAACTGAACGGACTATTCATTTTTTTAGCCGGTCGATTGATAATAACCTCTGCTACACGCATGCTATCCCTCCTTTGCAGTATTTTTTTATTATACCATTTTTTTCGATATTTTTAAACAATAGACATGGCGATTCGCATACAAATAATGCGTATTTTGAGTGTGGACTCTAAAAAATTCCCTCCCCGAACTTCGTTAACGAAAAAGTTGCTCGCGGAGGGAATTTACTTTGCCTTTTTCAGGCAATTATTTAATTATTCTTTCGTCAAATCCTTATATTCAGGAACCCATTTAACGGACTTTACTGCACTCGGCACTTCTTCTTTGGAAATTGTTGCCACGTTCTGAGCTACAGCCTCATTAGCTACAGCAATGGCAATCGTTTCAGAAAATTCTGTAAGTTTTGATACCGGTGGAATCGTAGCTGCCCCAGGTTTCGTCACATCAATGATACCGCCTAAGGAATGAGCTGCTTTGGAAATCATTTGGTCTGTCAAAAGTTTAGCTCCGGCCGCAATCGCCCCGAGACCAAGGCCCGGATAAATCAACGCATTATTGGCCTGACCGATGTCATACGTAACACCATTATACGAAACCGGTTTAGCCGGAATACCCGTTGCTACCAAGGCTTTACCATCAGTCCAAGTAATAAGCTGTTCCGCCGTTGCTTCCGCCAGTTCAGTAGGATTACTCAATGGGAAGATAATAGGACGTGCCGTATGAGCCGCCATTTCTTTTACAACAGCTTCCGTAAAGGCACCGCTTTTAGTGGAAGTGCCTACCAAAATTGTCGGATGAATGGCTTTCACACAGTCTTCAAGGGTCGTTAATTTCTTCGTATCGCCGCCTAAAGAAGCTTTAACATAGTCATTAGCTTCCAATTCACTGCGTTTACGGGCAAACGGTTTTTGTTCCGGTGTTAAATCATCCATATCGTCGAATAAAAGGCCCTGTTTATCTACCAAGTAGAATTTCTTGATAGCCTCTTTACGTGGTACGCCTTGGTCCACATATTCTTGTAAAACACGATTAGCAATACCGCAACCGGCCGTACCGGCACCGAAGCACATGTACACTTGATCTTTTAATTCTTCGCCGGAGATTTTTAAACCACCTAAAATACCGGCTAAAGAAATAATACCGGTTCCTTCAATATCATCGTTGAAAACAGGATATTTATCTTTATAGGCATTTAAAATATTAGCTGCATTGTCGCGACCGAAGTCTTCGAAATGGAGATATAAATTAGGAAATAATTTTTCAACAGTCTGAACGAATTGATCTACAAATTTATAGTACGGTTCACCGCTCACACGTTTATGTTTATTACCCAAATATAACGGATCATCCAATAGTTCTTGACGATTAGTCCCCACATCGAGCACAACCGGCAATACACGCTGTGGGTCCAAACCGGCGGCCGCCGTATACACCATCAGTTTACCGATAGAAATGGCAACACCGTTAAGGCCCCAGTCACCGATACCCAAAATAGCTTCCGCATCGGTTACGACGATTAAATTAATATCACGGCCATAAGCTGCATTTTTCAAAGCGTCTTCCATATTTTCCGGGTTATCAATCGATAAAAAGGCGGAATTCTGTGGCGTTGTATAATATTCGCTGTAATTGCGAATCGTATCGGCAATACATGGGTCATATACAATCGGCAAAAAATCTTCCACATGCTGGCTGAACAAATAGTAGAACAAGGTACGGTTATGGCTAAACACCTTCATTAGGAAATGGCGTTTATCCACATCGTTAGTTTTCATAGACATAGCTTGATATGCTTGAGCGGCCTGCTCTTCAATGGTCTGAATTTTGTCGGGAATCATACCATTTAACTTAAATAGTTCACGTTCTTCAGCACTGAATGCCGTTCCCTTATTCAAAAAAGGGTCATTAATAATATCATATGCATTTTTCATATAAATCCTCCTTCTGAATTACCGCTAATTCAAAAACAAAAAATTACATACGTTATCAGGGTATTATGAACGCCGATAATTGATAAACTAATTCAGTATCAAAACATGCTATATCGATATATTTAAACTTCTCTTCTTTAATTATACAATAAATATTACCACCATGGTCAAACACCTTTTTAATAAAGAAAACAATTTCACAAATTGCATAAAAAAGTATCCGGCAGAGTAAGTAATAATGTCTATCAAAAAAGCAGAGACCGTATCAATGATACAATCTCTGCTCTATAGATTTGAAATTAAACTCAGCTTGTTAAAATATAAGCCATTTAAAACTTACTCTGTTTAATTTCAGATTATTTAATTATAAACCCGCTTCTTTGCGAAGAACATCAGCTTTATCAGTGTGTTCCCAAGGCAAATCAACATCGGTACGACCAAAGTGACCGTAAGCTGCCGTCTGATGATAGATTGGACGGAGCAAATCAAGCATTTCAATAATGCCGGCCGGACGAAGGTCAAAATGTTTCTTAACGAGTTCGCCGATTTGCTGTTCGGAGATTTTACCGGTACCGAAAGTTTCTACCATGATGGATACAGGTTTAGCTACGCCGATAGCATAAGCAATCTGAATTTCACATTTATCGGCAAGACCGGCGGCTACAATGTTCTTAGCTACGTAACGAGCTGCATAGGCCGCACTGCGGTCAACTTTTGTAGGATCCTTACCGGAGAATGCACCGCCGCCATGACGAGCCATGCCGCCGTAAGTATCAACGATAATTTTACGACCGGTTAAGCCGGCATCGCCTTGAGGACCGCCGATTACGAAACGACCGGTTGGGTTGATGAAGAATTTAGTGTTTTCATCAACAAAACCTTCCGGTAATACCGGTTTGATAACCAATTCTTTAAGGTCCGCTTCGATTTGTTCACGAGATACTTCAGGACCGTGCTGCGTGGAAATAACGATGGTTTCAATACGTTTTGGCACGCCGTCAACGTATTCAACAGTAACCTGAGTTTTACCGTCCGGACGAAGATAAGGTAAAGTACCGTCTTTACGAACTTTAGTCAATTGACGGGATAAGCGATGTGCAAGAGCAATCGGCATTGGCATGAATTCTTCGGTTTCGTTAGTTGCATAACCGAACATCATCCCCTGGTCACCGGCACCGATTTTATCAAATTTATCTGCGCCGCCTTCACGAGTTTCCAACGCATCGTCTACACCCATAGCGATATCGGCAGATTGTTCGTCAATAGCTACATTAACGCCGCAAGTATCGCAGTCAAAACCGTATTTAGCACGAGTGTACCCGATTTCGCGAATTGTTTCACGAACAATATGATTAATATCTACATAACAGTTAGTGGAAATTTCACCCACTACATGAACTTGACCTGTTGTTACAAGTGTTTCACATGCTACATGTGCCGTTGGATCTTGCGCAATAATCGCATCAAGTACGGCGTCTGAAATTTGGTCAGCGATTTTATCTGGATGACCTTCCGTTACGGATTCAGATGTGAAAAATACATGTTTTTCAGCCATTTACCCTTTACCTCCATAAAAAAATTCCTCATCAGCCAAGCGATGAGGAATCAAACCCCATCTTTCGGCATATACCGTCGGACTTAGCACCTTTTCACATGAATGGTTGCTGTAGCTTCACAGGGCCTTTCCCTCCACTACTCTTGATGAGACAAAAATTACTATTAATTTAATTGTGATAGTTTATATCACTGATTCATTATACTATGGAATTACAATTCTGCCAAGGCTGAAATAATTCGCTTAGCGACATCACTTTTTGTCATAAGTGGTAATTGCATAATTTGACCACCCGGATAAATAAAAGTAACTTCATTGGTATCAACGTTAAAGCCTGCATTTTGTTTGCTCACATCATTGGCTACTAGCATATCAAGATTTTTGTTAAGTACCTTTGATTTGCCGTATTCGATGACATTTTGTGTTTCAGCGGCAAAGCCAATGAGCTTCTGATGAGTCTTATTCGCACCTAGACCTTTCAAGATATCCGGATTCTTAACGAGTTTAAGCTCTAAGGTATCCATTTTCTTAATTTTGGTATCTGCCATGTTCTCCACGCGGAAATCGGCTACAGCTGCCGCCATAATAACGGCATCACAATCTTCATAACGACTGTTAACGGCTTCTTCCATATCGCGAGCCGAATCAACAGGCACAAATTCCACGCCATACGGCACCGGCAATGCGCTCGGTGCAGATATTAAAATCGTACGAGCCCCGGCCAAAGCTGCTTGTTCGGCCACAGCATAACCCATTTTGCCGCTGGAACGATTGCCGATATAGCGAACCGGGTCGATAGCTTCCTGCGTACCGCCGGCCGTTACAATTACGGTTTTACCTTCCAGCAAATCACTTTTCATCATATGGAAGGATAACCATTCCACAATCTTTGCCGGTTCCGGCAAACGACCTTTACCGACTATACCGCAAGCCAAGTGACCGCTGTCGGCTTCCAAAATATGCATGCCCAACTCGCGTAAGGTATTCATATTACGCTGTGTTATCGGGTTTTCATACATATTAGTATTCATGGCCGGACATAAGAAAATAGGCGCTTCGGTAGCCAATAGCTGCGTAGTCAACATATCATCAGCAATTCCGGCTGCCATTTTGCCAAGCACATTAGCCGTAGCCGGTGCCACTAAATAGGCATCGGCCCATCGGGCTAACGAAATATGCTCCACATTCCAATCATGTACATCTTCAAACATTTTAACAGCCACCGGATGGCCGCTGATTTCGCCGAAAGTCATAGGTGATACAAACTTGGTGGCGTTTTCTGTCATAACGACTTTAACTTCCGCTCCCAATTTACGTAAGCGGCTAACCACCTCTACAGCTTTATAGGCAGCAATACCGCCCGATACGCCTACAATTATGTGTTTATTTTTCATCCTCTGCCCCTGTTGGAATTAAAATTTAATTATTTAATACCGTCTTTGGTACGTGTAAAACCGATTTTATCTTCCGCAATTTCATGTAATGCTACCGATACCGGATTATCTGTATCGAGACCGGACACTAAAGCATGATCACCATCGGTAAGCTCACGCGCACGTTTCGCTGCCAAAGTAACCAAAGTGTATTTACTGTCTACATGTTTTTCCAAGTCCTTTAATAAAGGTTTTACCATCATAACGCATTACTCCTTTTTCCCACCATACTGTTTATAAATGTACTGGATTTTTTCTTTATTTCGTTTAATTTTGCAAGCTTCAGCCCGTAAAATAGACGCAACTTTTTCAACCGCATCGGGCAACACATCATTTACTACGATATAGTCATAGCGGTGAGCCAACGCAAGTTCCGAACTGGCTTTCGATAAGCGCTTATCAATGACATCGGCCGCATCCGTCCCGCGATCGCGCAAACGATTCGATAAAATATCTAAAGACGGCGGTACGATATAAATAAAAACGGCTTCGCTAAAGCGCTCCTTAACTTGCATAGCACCTTGAATATCAATTTCCAAAATAACGCTCTTACCTTCTGACAACAAGTCCATTACATGTTGTTTTGGCGTACCGTAAAAATTGTCGTACACCTGTGCATATTCAAGAAATGCATCTTCTTTAATTAAACGCTGAAACTCTTCTTTATCTCTAAAAAAGTAGCTAACCCCTTCTTCTTCACCGACACGGGGTGCACGAGTTGTCATCGATACGGAATATACAAGATTAGGCATTTGCTGGCGAAGGGCCGCACAAATTGTGCCTTTACCCGCACCCGAAGGGCCGGATAAGACAATTAAGATTCCTCTATCCGACATAATAACACCTACGCTTCCGTTGTTTCAGACGGTGTAGCCTGTACAATACGATGTGCTACGGTTTCCGGTTGGATAGCGGATAAAACGATTTGACCGCTGTCCATAACGAGAACGGCACGAGTCTTACGACCATATGTGGCGTCAACGAGCACGCTCTTTTCGCGAGCATCTTGAATCATTCGCTTAATAGGAGCCGATTCAGGACTGATAATCGCAATGAGGCGATTTGCTGAAACCATATTACCAAACCCGATGTTTAAAAGTTTTGTATTCATACTTAGTGACTCCTTACTCTACTACCTACTCTATATTTTGAATTTGCTCTCTAATCTTCTCTAATTCACATTTCAATACTACAACGCGGTCAGTAATCTCTAAATCAGATCCTTTTGATCCCATCGTATTTACTTCACGATTCATTTCCTGTAACAAGAAATCTAATTTACGGCCAATCGGTTGATTCTCTTTGAGTGTGTCTTTTAATTGTACCACATGTGAGCCAAAACGTACAATTTCTTCTGTAATATCTGTTTTGTCACTCATAATGGCTACTTCCTGCAAAAATCTATCCATGTTGATATCTAAATCAGTTTTAGCCAAGGTTGCTTCAATGCGTTGCTGCAAACGTGTTTCATATTTCTTTACAGCTGCTGTTTTGTTGGCATCTACGGCTTTTAGCACATCTTCCAGTTTTGTTATACGACTTTCAATTTCGTTTGCTAAATGTTCCCCTTCGGCCGCCCGCATGGTTATTACGCCGGCGAGAGCATCACCTAATGCCTTCAAAGCCGTTTCTTGAAGTTTCGATTCTTCAAAAGGGACATCCTCCAAAAGAAGCCAATCCTGAGATACGGTCATCATATCTCGCAAGGCCACTTTTTTAATATCTTGAGCAAAACCGTTTTTTACCAAAAACTCGCGAATCTGCAATGCCAATGATTCATTCACGGTAAAAACTTTTTCCCGATCCCGTGTATTGCGTAGCGAAATATTGACTTCCACTTTACCGCGTTGCAATACACTTTTAATCTGACGGCGCAGCTCATTTTCAAAAAAATTCAACGTGGACGGCATATTAATATGCAAATCCAAAAACCTTGAATTAACCGTTTTTATTTCAACTGTAATCTGTAACGCCTCATCAGCGGCTATACCACGACCGAAGCCCGTCATGCTGTTCATAATAAAATAGGTCCTTTCCTTTAATTTTCGTCAATTTTCCTTATTTTTAGATTATTTTCTTATTGTTTACATTTTAACATGTTAGGCCTATAGGGTAAAGCGTTCAAATAGGTCATAAGTGTGATATACTTAAATAATAAGTATGTTTAGTAAAGGAGCAATTTATGAATTTAGATGGCTTAACCTTAGCCGTTTTGACCAGAGAACTTTCGGATCAATTAGTGACCGGTCAAATCCAGCGGCTATTACAAATAGATAAAACCACGATCGTCTTAAAAGTTAATACTCACCAAGGTAATAAAGACCTGGTTATTACAGCCGGTAATTTGCCGGCTTGTTATCTCAGTCACGGCATTACGGATTTACCTAAAGAACCGACTGCGCTTTGCATGTTTTTACGCAAACATTTGGAAGGCGCTCGTATTACAGCAATCAAGCAATTGAACGGTGACCGAATTCTGCGCATCAATGCGGATAAGTTGGCTCTTGACGGCTCCCTTATTTCGAATCGAATTTACATTGAGCTAATGGGCAAATATTCCAACTGCATTTTCATTCAAGACGGCCAGATTCTGGAAGCGCTCATTCACGTTACACCGCTCATGAACCGCGAACGTTCCATCGCGCCTAAACTCACTTATGAGTTACCGCCGAACAGCGAACGAGGCAGCCTTTTTGAGTTCAATAACGAAGAAATCGGCGAATTACTTCACAACTTCGGTCAAGGAACCGTAGCCGAAACAATTCGTCGCATTTTTAACGGTTTCGGTCCGGCTCTGTTAAAAGAAGTATGTTATGACGCCGGTGTAACCGAAAAAACGGAGTTTACATCACTTACTGCGGAACAAATTACGTCTATTGCAACGGCTCTTATCAATTTAAAAACGGCTATTAATGATGCCAAGCAATTATATGAATACGAGAACGCAAACCATAAAAAGTTCTACAGCCCTGTGCCCCTTACCTATTTATTGGCGCAAGGCGGTCAGTTAACGGCTACCTACGATTCCATCTCACAACCGCTTGAAGTATCCGTTGTAAAACAAGGCGGCATCAATACGACCACGCGTGAATTGGAACGAACTTTAGAACAGGCTATCAAAAAAGAAGAACTCCGTCACAGTAAGATTGAAACGGAACTTAACGATAGCTCCAAAGCCGATGAATATAAGGCTTTTGGCGATTTATTGATGATTAACGCCTATCGCGATACACAATATGAACCAAATATCACCTTAGACAATATTTTAGTAAACCCTGTTGAACCGATTACCATTTCCCTCGTGCCGGAATTAACCGTTGTAGAGAATGCGCAAAATTATTACAAACTGTATACGAAGTTAAAAAATCGTAAACAAAGCGGTTTATATCAATTAGAGCAAAGTAGTCGTCGCATTGACTATCTTCAGTCCGTTTTATACAGTTTAACCATTGCCGATAGCAAGGAAACGGTTCAAGAAATCTACAATGAATGCGAACAGGCCGGGCTTTTGAAAAAATCTAAAAAGCCGGTTAGTTATAAGGCACCGAAACATAACTTCATGCATTTTCAAATTGACGGCGGTGAAATTTTCATCGGTCGCAACAATCAGCAGAATGAATATTTAACCCATCGTTTCGCCAAGCCTGATGATATGTGGTTCCATACTTTGCAGGTACAAGGCAGTCATGTTATCTTACGCACGCAAGGCGGTGAACCAACCGATGAAATGCTTACCTTAGCCGCCCGCTATGCCGCCTATTTCAGTCGGGCTCGCGAGTCCTCCAAAGTAGCCGTCGATTACACCCCGGTTAAATTTATAAAAAAACCACCCGCATCGCCATTAGGCTTTGTTATTTATACAAATCAGAAAACAGCCGTAATCGACCCGAAAGAACCGGTATTAAACAAAGAAACAAATTTCTACGAATAAGCAAAAAAGCTCTCAGGAAATCCCCTATACCAAGTATAGCAAGGATGCTTCCTGAGAGCTTCTTTATTTCAAGCTTACAATGACCGGCATTGTCAACCAAATCACCAAAAGTAACGCAATTAATCGCGATTGGATTGTTTTAAACTTTCACGGTTTTGACGCAAGCTTTCCAAAGTTTTTTCCAAATTGTTTTCAATATAACGCATTACATCTTGAGCATATTGAATCGAACTGTTTTTCAATTCTTCGGAAGACTGGTTAGCCAAAGTAATAATTTGGTTAGCCTGAGTCTGAGCCTGTTTAACAAGTTCGCTTTCTTCCGTCAATTTTGCAATATAATCTTTGGCCTGAGCAATCAAAGTATCGGCTTGGCGCTGTGCATCTGCCAAAATTTTATCTTTTTCAGCCATAATACGGCGGGATTCTTCAAGCTCCAACGGCAAAGATTCATTAATGGCATCTAAGACACGCATAATTTCTTCTTCTTCAATGACACGTTTGGTGGTCATAGGAATGCGACCACTGGTTTCAATTAAATTTTCCAAATCTTCTAAAAGTTTTTCTGTTTTCATTCTCGCCACTCCTATTAGTACTATTCACTACGATTCGCAAATTTTGCTTCTAACGCTTCTTTTACTGCATCCGGAACTAAGCCGTCAAGACGACCATTAAATCGCGCTAATTCGCGAATTCCCGTGGAACTGACAAATGAATACTTATTATTCGTCATGATAAAAACGGTTTCAATATCGTCATCCAAAAACTTTGAAAATAAAGCTCGTTGGAATTCATATTCAAAATCAGCAAGCGCTCGCAAGCCTCGAATAATCATAATACTGTTTTTTGATTTTGCATAATCAATCAACAGACCTGATGCACAATCCACTTCAACATTAGGTATATGGGCTACGGAGGCTTTAATCAATTCAACTCGCTCATCTTGAGTAAACAAATTATTTTTATTCGGATTAGTTAAAACCGCCACAATCAACTTATCTACAAGCTTACTCGCTCGTTCAAAAATATCGACATGCCCGTTTGTCACAGGGTCAAAACTCCCTGGGCAAATGCCTATACGCACTATATTAGCTCCTTTCAAGCTCATAGGGTACACAATACGTCACCTTCGTATAACCAAAGCGTTGTTCCCTCACAAGGCTCCAACCTTCCGGCAATACAAGCGGTTCGTTTTCATGATGCTCCACAATAAGCATTCCATTTTCTTTTATTAATTGCTGATTTACGACTACAGCCAACGTTGCGGCCACAAAACCTTGTTCATATGGCGGATCCGCAAAAATATAATCAAACTGACGACCGGCTAACTGTTTAGCCGCCGTTTCAATCGATGTTGGTATCACTTCAACCGCGTCTTCCATATGACAATGCTCAATGTTCGCTTTAATAATTCGAGCTGTCCGTTTATCAACGCATACGGCCAGTGAGGCACCGCGACTGACGGCTTCCAATCCGAAAGCGCCTGTACCGGAGAAAAAATCAAGTACGGTGGACTCAATCAAACCGTAACTAGTCAGTATATTAAAAATACTCTCCCGCACACGATCCTGTGTGGGTCTCGTACTCATCCCTTTCGGAGCTTTCAATATATGACCTTTGGCACGTCCTGCAATAATTCTCATACTTCCCTCTTTATGCCTACACTTGTCTTTTAATTATAGTATATAATGTTCCAAAATAAAAGTACATTCCTAGGGAAAAATTATTATAAGAACATTTCATCTTTCAAGTTGCGCCCCATCAGCTCCATAAGTGCTGTTTGAGGCGATTTTTGATGATATAAAACTTCGTATAAAGCTTCTGTTATAGGTAAATCCAATTCTTTTGCTTTAGCGATTTCATACACCGTTTTTACGGCAAAAAAGCCTTCTACCACCATATTGGAATGATTCATTATATAATCCATAGTTTCACCGGCTGCCAATTTCTGACCCGCTGCGCGGTTCCGACTATGGCGACTCATACAAGTGGTAATCAAATCGCCCATACCGGCGAGTCCGGCATAAGTTTCACGCCGCGCCCCCATAGCCACTCCAAATTTGGTCATCTCATGAAGACCACGTGTCAAAAGAGCGGACTTACAATTATCACCAAGCTTCATACCGTCTGCAATACCGGCCGCTAAAGCGATAATATTCTTTGTTGTCGCTGCCAGTTCTACACCCGTCATATCTTCATTCACATAGACTCGGAAATTAACAGTACTTAAAGCCTGTTGCACTTGCTCTGCCGTTGGTACCGTTCGTGCCGCCACAACCGTTGCAGCCGGTAAATCTCGGCCTATTTCCTCGGCATGATTAGGGCCGGATAAAATAGCTAATTGCTCCGTAATATGGCCTACCACCTCGTCAGCCACTTCGGATAAACGTTTACCCGTCTCTCGTTCAATCCCCTTAGAGCAAATAACTACCGTCGTTTTCGAAGAAATATATGGGGCAAACTGCTTCAGTGTATCACGCACATAAATAGACGGCGTCACAATCAAAAGGATATCACTGTTTTCGGCCACTACAGCCGGTACATGACTGATATTTAAATTTTCCGGCAAGGCAACACCGGCCAAATATTCTTTATTTTCACGATCCGCCTTTAAGCGCGTCGCCTGCTCTTCACGGCGACAGTAAAGCCAAGCCTCATTGCCGGCTTGAGCACTTTTACAAGCCAGCGCAGTGCCCCAGCTGCCGGATCCTATAATTCCTATTTTCATTTAGAATCATCACGCTCCGTCCGTTCAACTTTTAATTCCTGACCGCGCAAAAGACGCATAATATTTTCACGATGACGCAAAATTACGAATAAAGCGGCCACCGTACCGAATACGATATACCATAAAGGTTCACCGAAGACAATCATCAAAATCGGTACCAACGCGGCCCCTACGATAGAGCCTAAGGACACATATTTGGTAAAGTACACGATAACGGCCCATGTAGCAAAACAAATAGCCGAAATCAAAGGTACTAAAAATATCAACACCCCGAGCCCCGTCGCTACACCACGACCACCTTTGAAGCCCAAAAATACCGACCAATTATGGCCTACCATAGCTAAAATGCCACCTAAAAGCATCAAATTCGGTTCCGGCGAAAAAATAGCAACGCCTGCCATACCTTTACCGGCATCGCAGAGAAATACCGGTAAAGCTGCCTTCATGCCCAGTACGCGATACGTATTCGTAGCACCGATATTTTTACTGCCGTATAAACGGACATCTGTATTGAAAAATAATTTACCGATAATTAAACCGCTGGGAATGGAGCCTAAAAGATATGCCACGACTGCCAATCCGATAATAGTCATAGTATCCATTAGTCGTCATCATTTCCCTTCTTACCGCGTAATATCAAGCGAATCGGTGTACCTTCAAAACCGAAGGACTCACGAAGTCTGTTTTCCAGGAAACGCATATAGGAGAAGTGAATCAATTCCGGTTCATTTACAAACAGTATAAAGGTCGGTGGTTTTACCGAAGCCTGCGTCATATAATAAATCTTCGGCAAACGACCGCTTCTGGACGGTACCGGATTGACGTTCTGTGCATCCGATAATACTTGATTCAACACGCTTGTAGAAATACGCATGTGTTGCTGTTCCGATACGAATTTAATTAAATCGGCTAAACGATGGATACGCTGTTTCGTCAATGCGGAAGCAAAGAGAATCGGCGCATAACGCAAAAAGCCCATTTCATCGTAAATATCTTCCGTGTAACGGATGGTCGTTTTATCGTCTTTTTCTACTAAATCCCATTTGTTGACTACGATGATAATCCCTTTACCGGCTTCATGAGCATAACCGGCAATTTTCTTATCCTGCTCTGTAACACCGTCCACGCCGTCCAATACGAGAACAACGATGTCAGCTCTATCTACGGACCGTAAAGAACGAACGATACTGTAGCGTTCTACCGGTGCATCGATTTTTGCTTTACGACGCATACCGGCCGTATCGATAAGCACAAACTTCTGCCCCTCATGTGTCCAATGCGTATCAATGGAGTCACGAGTTGTACCGGCTACATCACTTACAATAACACGATCCTGTCCCAATAAAGCATTTGTTAACGATGATTTACCTACATTCGGACGACCGATTAAAGCTACATGGATAGTATCTTCTTCATCTTCAGCCGTTGCCGAATCAGGGAAATGTTTTACCACATCATCCAATAAATCGCCAAGATTCATTAGGTTTTTAGCGGAAATACCGATAGGATCGCCAATACCTAAATTGTAAAATTCATAAATGTTGGCTTCCTGATTTACGCTGTCAATTTTATTAACAACCAATAATACCGGTTTACCGCTGGCACGCAAAATATTCGCTACTTCTTCGTCAGCCGGTACGATACCTTGTTTGCCGTCAACGACAAATAAAATAACATCCGCTTCTTCGATAGCAAGTTGCGCCTGTAAACGCATCATTTTAGGAATTACATGACTGTCGGCGGTGATGAATTCAATCCCGCCCGTATCAATCATGGTAAATTCTCGGTTAAGCCATTCCGCATCAAAGTAAATTCTATCGCGCGTTACGCCCGGAATATCTTCAACAATGGAAATACGTTTATTTACAATGGCGTTAAACAATGTAGATTTTCCCACATTAGGACGCCCTACCACTGCTACTAATGGTTTTGCCATATTGTCACCTCAATTTTTACATAAATTATCACACTATATTGTAACATATATAAAGCAATCCATAAAGAAGGGATAATGCAAAAGGAGCCATAAAGGGCCAAGCCCTTTACAGCTCCTTATATAAGCGCTACGCGCTATTGGTTACAATTATTCAGCGTCGGATTCAGCTGTTGCAACTGGTTCCATTAACTCAGTTAAAGCAAGGCCAAGTTTCTTTTCATCTTTATTAAGAGAAATAACTTTAACTTCTACTTCTTTACCACGAGTCAAGTAGTCTTCTACTTTAGCATTACGCTGTTTAGTGATCTGAGAAATGTGAAGTAAACCTTGGATGTCGTCGTTAACAGCTACGAATGCACCGTAAGCTACCAAACGAACTACTTTACCGGTAAGAACGTCGCCAACTTTGATAGTTTCTTCAGCTACGTCCCATGGGCTCTTAGTCAATGCTTTCAAGGATAAGGAAAGTTTGTTGCTTTCTGCATCAAAGGATTGCAATTTAACTTCGATTTCCTGGCCTACGGACAATACGTCTTCAACGCGTTTGATTTTGTGCCAAGAAATGTCGGAAATGTGAAGTAAACCTTCGATACCGCCGATATCAACGAAAGCACCATAAGGCATAATTTTACGAACAATACCTTTATAGTTATCGCCAACATGAATGTTTTTCAAGGCTTCTTCCAATTTAGCCTGGCGAGCTACTTCCAATACAGCACGACGGGAAAGAACCAAACGGTTTTTCTTTTCGTCGATTTCCAATACCTTAGCTTCGAATTCAGTACCTACTAAGCTATCGAGAGATTTAACGAAGTGTACATCCCCTTGGGAAAGTGGAATAAAACCACGAAGGGATTTAACAGTTACAACAAGACCTGCAGGGATAGCGTCCACACCTTTACAGATGATTGGTTCGTCTTTTTCCTGAGCTTCCTGTACATACTGCCAATCTTCGTCTTTAGCCAAACGAGTGATGGACAAGTAGATAGGATTGTCTTCCTTGATGTGGTTCATAATAACGGCTTTAATCTGATCGCCTTCTTTGAGCACGTCTTTAGCAGAGGCAGGTGCCGGATATGCGATTTCAGTACGATTCAAGGTTGCTTCTGTTTTGTAACCGAAAGAAACATATGCTTTGTCGTCTTCTACGGATACAACAGTACCTTCTACTACAGTGCCTTTCTTAAAGTCTTCTGCCCAGTCAGCTTCGTTAGCTAACAATTGTTCAAATTCATTCATTGTGTCAATGACCTCCTTAATTATCCAGTCGGGTGTCGATGCACCGGCTGTAACCCCTACCGTTTGAACATGGTTGAACCAGTCCAATTGTAATTCAGCAGCGGTCTCTATATGGTAAGTAGTACATCCAACGTCACGACAGACCTCTGCTAATCTGTTTGTGTTGCCGCTGTTCTTACCGCCTACCACAATCATAAGGTCCACCGTTTTTGCAAGTTCTACCGCCGAATTTTGACGTTCTTGAGTAGCTGTGCAAATCGTTTTGAAAACCTTTAGATTTTGAGTTTTTTCCTCTAATATATCTATTATACTTTGAAATTTAAATTGTGAAAAGGTAGTTTGTACAACTACACCCCTATTTTCCACGAAAGGCAGAATTTTAGCTTTTTCTTCAGTTTCTATAACTATGCCTTTGTTTTGTGCCCACAAATTGATGCTAATTACCTCAGGATGCTTTTTTTCGCCTAAAATGACAAGTGACATTCCCGAGTCAATGACTGATTTTGCATCTTGTTGAGCTTTTTTTACATGGGGACATGTTGCGTCCACCACTTTAAGTCCTTTATCGGTCGCTTCTTCATACACCGCCGGTCCCACACCGTGGGATCGGATGATTACCGTGCCGCCGGGAATTTCATCCAGCGAATCCACGGCATACACGCCATGTTCTTCCAAATTGGAAACCACTTGCGGATTATGAATGATAGGACCTAAGGTATAACTGCGCTCTAACTGATCTGATGTGTCTTGAGCCATATTAACAGCTCTCTTCACACCATAACAAAAACCGCAATTTTCTGCAATACGAATTTCCACGCCTGACTCCTTATCGTTTAAAATCCGGATGAGCCGCCCGATAGTCAGCCATAAGACCTTCCAGAGCCACCCTGACTTTATCATTTAATTCGGCAATGGCTTCCGGTGTAGGTTTTGCTTTCGCTACGGGAATCGGTTTACCGATTACGGCAGCCACTTGACCGCGTTTCATCTGATACGATCCCATAATAGCCACCGGCACTACGGGTACACCCGTACGAAGCGCCATCGATGCTACGCCGTCATGGAATCGGCCCAACGTATTATCCTTCTTTTGCCGGGTTCCTTCCGGAAAAATGCCGAGCACTAAATTATTCTTCAATAATCCCATAGCATGACGAATGGCGATTTTATCCACGCCGCCACGTTTTAAAGGAAACGCGCCCAACCAGCGACAAAAGAAATTGGAAATCGGATTTTTAAATAATTCTTCTTTGGCCATAAAGCTTACATGGCGCGGCAATGCACGCCCTACGATGCACGGATCGTTGTTGCTCTTATGATTGGGAGCCACAATGACCGGTCCTTCTTTAGGGAAGTTTTCACGGCCTACCACATCCGCTTTATAAATCCAACCATATACGACTTCAAAAGCCGAGCGCCATAAACAATCTGAAAATTTATCCATGAATACGCTCTCCTTTACTTTTCTGTTGCCGTAATCAATTGTACCATACGAGCAGCGGTTTCATCAAAAGATAAATTATCAGAATTGATAACTATCGCTTCCGGTACACATACAAGGGGTGATTCTTTGCGATTCGTATCCATTTCATCGCGTGCCATTACACTTTCTTTAATCGTATCCAAGGATACGGATTCTTTATCCGGCGTTTCCAACCAGCGCCGTTTGGCGCGAGCTTCTACGGATGCCGTCAAATAAATTTTTAATTCCGCGTTAGGTAAAACCACCGACCCGATATCACGGCCGTCTAATATAACACCCCCTGCACTGGCCATGGCACGTTGCTGTGCCACTAAAAAGTCGCGAACAGCCTTAATGGCTGCAATTTGTGATACGGCACCGTTTACCTCTTGCGTGCGAATTAAGGACGTTACATCCTCACCATTCACAAACACCTTGAAAGCATCTTCGGTAGGTTCCATGCGTAGCGACAAGTCAGGCAATAAAGCTGCTACCGCCGCCTCATCGGTGGGATTTACGCCGGCTTTTAAAACAGCCCACGTAACGGCCCGATACATGGCCCCCGTATCAATATATAAATAGCCAAGCTGTTTGGCTACGGCTTTAGAAATACTACTTTTACCGGCCCCCGCAGGACCGTCAACAGCTACCGCAATACGCTGTTTACTCATCAAAAAACTCCTCTCCGTAATATGCTTAGTCGGCTGCTTCACCATGTACGGCATGCTGTGCCGCCACATAGCCGGTGGCAAACGCCGCCTGCAAATTGAAGCCGCCTGTAAAAGCATCTATATCCAATACTTCACCGGCACCGTAAAGTCCTGAAATCAATTTAGATTCCATTGTTTTCGGTACAAATTCCTTAACCGAAATACCGCCCGCCGTTACAATGGCTTCCGCAATAGGTCGCATCTGTTTAAACGTCAAAGGCATATGCTGTAACACGTGAACTAAGCGTTGGCGCTCTTCACGGCTGATTTGATTAATAAATTTATCCGGCGTAAGATTCGCTAACTCTATAATAACAGGAATTAAGCGCTGTGGTAAGAGGTCTTTTAAACCATTTGCCAATTGTTTTTTGGAATAGGTCACAAAATCTCGCTGAACACGCTGATCCAGCTGCTCCATGGTCAGCGCCGGTTTCAAGTTGATTTCGAGTCGAATAGGTCCTACATTCTTTTTTTTCATTAGCTTACCTACCGTATGACTCAAAGATAATATGATTGGACCGGTAATGCCAAAATGAGTAAACATCATTTCACCGAATTGTTTAGCCTGCACTTTATCTTTAGCCACAGCCGACAATTCCACATTACGAAGACTTAACCCCATTAAATCTTTAACCCACGCTTCCTTCGTCTCCAAAGGTACCAATGACGGACGTAAATCCGTCACCGTATGGCCCACCTCTTTGGCCATAGCATAGCCGTCACCGGTAGAACCGGTAAGCGGATAGGATAAACCACCCGTAGCCAGAATAACGGCATCGCCATAATAGGTTTCTTTATCGGTTACAACGCCTTGGACCTTATTGTCTTTTACAATAATATGCTTAACGGCTTCATTTAAATGTAAAATGCCGCCATAGCCTTTATACACTCGCATAAACATATCGCGCACTTCAAGAGCCGAGTCGGACACCGGAAAAACGCGGCCGCCGCGCTCTACTTTAGTGGCGAGCTTCCATTCATGGAGTAAATCCAATAAATCGCGATTATCAAACTGCTGATAGGCACTCATGAGGAACTTACCGTTCCCCGGTGTTTTGGCGATAAAATCACTGATTGGAGCATCATTGGTAATATTACAACGGCCTTTGCCGGTAATCCCCATTTTTTTACCTATCATGTTCATTTTTTCGATTAACGTTACTTTAGCGCCTTCACGAGCGGCAATAGTAGCTGCCATAAGACCGGCTGCACCGGCTCCCACTACGATGATATGTTTCATGGTCTGCCTCCACCGGAACGACGTTTAGCGCCACGCACTGCGCCGTTACGACCGAACTGTTTTTTATTGTCTTTCGCCGGCATTTTACGACCTTTAGCGCCTTCGCCGGGTCCTTTGCCGAACGGTAATTTGCAGAGTGCTTTTAACTGACGCAGTTCTTCCCCCGTAAGTTTACGATAAGCACCACGTTTTACTCCGGCTAAGGTAAGTCCGCCGTAAGCAATGCGTTTCAAGTTGTACACACTATATTTAAAATGCTCAAACATACGGCGTACCTGGCGATTGCGACCTTCGTGAATGGTAATCTCAACCAACGTAGTGTTCGTCTTGCTGTCAAAACCGTAATCTACGATTTCTGCCGGCGAGGTAGGACCATCTTCCAAAGTAATACCCGCACTCAATGCCTCCAAATGCTCATCCAAAACACGACCTTTGATTTTAACTTCATAGGTCTTGGTCACACCTTGTGACGGATGCATTAAAGCCTGAGCCAAGGTACCGTCATTGGTGAATAACAACAAACCTTCCGTGTTGTAGTCAAGGCGGCCTACCGGATATACTCGATTTTTAATGTCTTTCAAATAATCCATTACCGTAGCGCGTCCCTGTGGATCGCCAACTGAAGTAATGCTGCCTTTCGGCTTGTTAAAAATATAATATTCCAATGCTTCCGGTTCAATACGCTGACCGTCAATTTTAACGCGGTCCACGGCAGGATTAATTTTAACCCCCAATTCCGTAACCTGACGACCGTTTACCTGTACCTTACCGGCCACGATTAGTTCTTCCGCCTTGCGCCTTGATGCATAACCGCAGCGACTGATATATTTTTGCAAACGTTCTTGTTCCATAGTCTGCTCCTTTCCCTTATTCCGTAATCTCACGGGCTTCATGAGCCTCAATCGTATTGTTATTTTCACCGTCAATTGTCGGACTTTCATGGTCTTCGTCGGCTTCAATAGTGTTATTTCTTTCAACAGTAACTGCCACACTGTTATCGACGGCTACTTCACGCTTTAAGGTTTCCACCGATTCTATGCCCACACTGCGCAAAAATGTATCGGTCGTACCGTACAATACAGGCCGGCCGATGCTTTCCTTACGGCCCAGTTCCATAACTAAATCGCGGTTCACTAAATGCTTTAAAACTTTTTCACAATTCACACCGCGCACTTCTTCAATTTCACTTTTCGTAACCGGCTGCTTAAAGGCAATAACCGCCAACGTTTCCATCGCTGCCGGCGACAAGCGGTCTTCCCGTTGGCGAATCTTACTCACATATTCACTGCTCTCCGGCGCACTTACAAGCTCGGCTCCGACGCCGCTTACTTTTAAACGAAGACCTCGTTTATCAACCACCAGTCGATTGGCATATTCCTCCAATAACGCTTCGGCCTCTTCAGTTGCACAATCAAATAGTTCGCCAAGCAGTGTGATAGGCACCGGTTTGGCTGCTGAAAAAAGAACTGCTTCCAAATGGGCGAGCAGCGATGTATCGCTTGGCTGATTCACATCTGTCATAGTTTGTTACTCACCTTTCTAACTAATATACGCTTACTTCTGTAATATCTTAATCTAATCGATTAAATAGCTACGCCTGTATTGCCATAATAAGCATAATCGAAAAATCTATTATAAACTGAGCTAGACAATTTCACTCACTAAGGTTACATCCTTTAACGAGCCGTCATTAGGCCCTTCCGTCACTGAGTGTATAGTAAAAATTTGACGCTTCAATAATTCCAAAACAGCAATAAACATAGTCACTTTGGCAGCCCGCACGGTTACCTCATTAAGCAAAGCTACAAAGCTGAATCGGCGTTGTTGTTTGGCCCTCATAAGCAAAGAATCAATCGTATCTTCCAAGCTGTAAGCCTCTTTTTCCACTTTTACCTTTGGCGGTTCCGGCACCGTTTCATCCACTCTATCAATACAAGATTTAAATAAACTGTACAATTGGGCAATGTCAAAACGAAATACCGTTTCCTGACCCCATTGGCTCAACGAATCGGGCCGGCTAAAGCTCTGACTGCTCGCTTCGGAACGCTCCGTCAATGCCTCAGTCAATTCTTTGATTTGCTTATATTCAAGCAAGTTAGCCACCAATTCGTCACGGGGATCCTCTTCCTCTTCCGGATTGAGCGGTGCGTTTCTTGGCAACAGCATGCGAGATTTAATCTGTAACAGCGTAGCCGCCATAATCAAAAACTCACTGCTGTAATGAATATCAAAGGTCTGCCATTCTTCGAGCTGCGCCATATATTGCGACGTAATTTCCACAATGGGAATGTCGTAAATATCTATTTTATGCTTTTCTATCAAATGGAGTAATAAATCCAATGGCCCTTCAAAAACGGCCAGCTTATACTCATAGAGTTTCATCATATCTCCTTACGATTCGGCAAACAAATAAGAGGGGTTATACGCCCCTCTTTATGTTGTCACGAAGTCTCGATAACCTTTTTTTAATTGTATCATAGAAAAATAACCTTTAACAACCGTCAAAGTATGTAAAAAAGCATATTAAACCTTGTATTTTTACTATATTTCTGCTATCGTATTGATGTTATTATAATATAAAGGAAATGCGTTATGAAAACTCTTATATCATGGTGGCGCAATGCCGTCGTTCAGGCAATTTTGTGGTGTGTCCTCATCTTTGCCGCTTTTTATTTTATTTACGAACCTATTGCCTTTGGCTTTGATTGGGAAGATATTCTTTTGTTATCCCTCCCCTTATTATTGGGGCTGTCCATTTTCCAGCAACTTATGCGCAGTACTTTATGGCATCGTGCCTTCTTGGGGCATGGCCTTTTGGGCATTGCCTGGGCTTTAACCTATCCTTTGTTATATCATTGGTCCTATACGAAGCCCTTTTATTTTTACGAATTCTTCCCGGATTTCTTATTTGGCTTTCTACTCTTTGTGGGGCTCAGCTTACTCCACTATTTCATGGTACACCATCTGCCATACCGCCGATCTTTAAGCATCCTTATCGCACTCATCCAGTGGCTTTTGTCTTTGATTCCGTTAATTCAAATCGGCTACTATATTAACACGTGGCATTGTTTGACGCCGGCCACCTTAATGGCCCTGTATCAAACAAATCCGGAAGAAGCTTTCGGCTTTTTAAAAAGCTCCGCCGGTATTCCAGGCCTAATCGGCATCGGCATCGGCAATGTACTCTTATTCCTGTTTTACTACTGGTCAAACCAAGGGATGAATCTCTTGTCCCGTCGCGATATGATGACAAGATTGCGTTTAGGCATACTCAGCATCGCCTGTCTTGCCTGTGTAATCTACTTGCCTTTTGGTTTTATGAAAACGGACATTGTTAAAAACTGGACTGATGTCGCTACATATATGAAAGAGTTACAACAATACAGTGACAAACATCATGAAATCTACAATGACTTACATCTCGAAACAGATGAAACCGCTGCCACCGGCGCACCGGGTACTATAATCCTCGTTATCGGTGAATCGGCTTCGCGCAATTACATGAAAGTCTACAATCCAAGCTTTGCTTACGATGATACTCCTTGGCAAAGTGAAATGGCAGCCTCAAATCCTGATTTTATCTTCTTTAAAAACGCCTATTCGTCTTATGTACAAACAGTACCTACCTTAGAACGGGCTCTTACGGAGCGCAATCAATACGATGATAAGCCATTCTTGGATTCTGCCAATATTCTCGATGTGGCTAAAAAAGCCGGTTACTACACGAGTTGGTTTAGCAACCAAGGCGTTTACGGTGAATACGATACAGCTATCTCCTTAATTGCCAAAACGGCAGACAGACCTTTATGGGCTCATGAAGCATATATGTTCTCCGATAAGTACGATGGTGTTATTTTACCGCTACTCCAACAAGTAGAACCGTATAAAAATAACTTTATTGTTATTCATATTATGGGCAGTCATATTTATTACAATGACCGCTATCCTCATGAATTCAGTAAATGGAAAGTCGGCGAGGTACCAAAAGGCAAGGAAGCCTATGCCAACAGCCAACTCTATACGGATTGGGTATTACAGCAAATTTATACCTATGCCAAGGATCACTTAAATCTGCAGGCCATGATTTACTTCTCTGATCACGGAGAAAGCCTCAATTATTCCCACAATCCGGATATTTTTGATTTCGACATGGCTCGCATTCCTCTATGGGTTTACTTATCGCCAACCTACGAAGAAGCCTATCCGGAAACGACGGCTATTCTGCGCGACCATGAAAACAAATATTTCACCAACGATTTACTCTACGACTTAGTGTCCGGTATCTTACAGGCACCGACTAATCGTTATGATCGGACTAGAGACTTCTCTAATCCGAACTATCGCTTCAACAAGTATAATTTAACGACTCTTTTAGGTCAGGAACCATTAACCAATGACCCGGAAGCAGCCGCACCGGAGCGATAACAGTTCGAGTTACATTCGAAGCGAATAAAAACAAAAACACACAAAAAGCGAGTCCCCATCAGAAGCGGGACTCGCTTTTATTTACGTTATTATTTTGGTCGGTATTGATTAAACTAAAGGTAATGATAAATGCACAACCGTACGAACCGGTTTTTTCACATTGCGGTCAGTGCTCTTAAAGCCCAAGGCTTTGTATAATTCTTTGGCACTTTCCATGCTAGGCAAGGAATCCAATAGAAGCGTCTTATAACCTTTTTCTTTAGCTTCTTCTACAAGAATGTGAGCAATATTCATACCGAGGCCGGTACGACGAAATTCAGGGCGTACATAAAGACGCTTCATTTCAGCTGTTTCATAGTTAACATGGCGTAAAGCTACGCAGCCGGCCGGTACATCATCTACAAAGGCAATGTATAACGCTTCACGGTCGCCTTTATACTTTTCTTCCAAGCCTTCAAATTCTTTCACATTGGCAGCAACACCTAAGGAACGTACATAATCAACAAATAGTTTCTTTACTTCATCAATATACTCGTGACCATCACGAAGTTCAAAATTCATACGAAATCCTCCTTTAGCTATACCATAGTATGTATCTGTACCAAAATATACATGATTAATTACTCTAAATATATAGTTCGCTATAGGAGGAAAAAAGTCCTTCTTTATTTCAAAAAAAAATAGACTGAATTTTCATTCAGTCTAAATGGTGCCGAGGACCGGAATCGAACCGGTACGGTTGTCTCCAACCGACGGATTTTAAGTCCGTTGCGTCTGCCTGTTCCGCCACCCCGGCATGGGTAGAAAAATATGGAGGCGGCACCCAGAATCGAACTGGGGAATAAAGGTTTTGCAGACCTCTGCCTTACCGCTTGGCTATGCCGCCAAATAAATGGAGCGGAAAACGAGATTCGAACTCGCGACCCCCGCCTTGGCAAGGCGGTGCTCTACCACTGAGCTATTTCCGCATAAATGGTGCCCCAGGACAGAATCGAACTGTCGACACAAGGATTTTCAGTCCTTTGCTCTACCGACTGAGCTACCGGGGCGAACGTGGCGACCCCGATCAGATTTGAACTGACGATCTTCGCCGTGACAGGGCGACATGTTAACCGCTACACCACGGGGCCGTATACGTTACTTTGTTATTATAGGGGTTTCAGCAACAATTGTCAAGCAACTTTTTGAAAAGTTTTTACATGCTTTTGACTGTTTCATTACTTTCGCCGCCCTTAGCAACGAAAATTATTCTACCATTTTTCAGAGTACTTTGTCTAGTATAAATTTAATATTTTATTTCAATTTAATTAAATAGTAAATTGCAATGTGAAATTGAACACTTTTAAAAACCCAGTAACTTATTAACTTCTTCAATGAATACTTCTTGTGGTGTCCGGTAGTTTAGAATTTTGCGTGGTAGTGCATTACACCAATCGGTAGCACGTCGAAGTGTTGCTTCTGAAACATCACGAATGGCAGTTCCTTTGGGAATAATACGGCGCAATAAGCCATTGTGTCGTTCGTTAGAACCACGTTCCCAAGCTGCATACGGATGAGCAAAAAACACTTGTAAATACTCTGTTTCTAACTCAGCAATAGATGCAAATTCAAGACCGTTATCGGCTGTAATTGTCTTGCAGAGTTGCTGTAGTGAGTCATGAGTACTGAAGCTTAGTAACCAGCTCTCTAGCGTATTTTTAATATCAGCTGCTTTAGCTGACGGAGAACGCAATGTTACATAAGCCCGTGTTTTACGTTCCAATAGGGAAATAATCACTTCATCATGCTTATCTTTAATGCCACGGACAGTATCAAGTTCC
>OJAC01000035.1_pt1 | contig 115927 bp, 96 predicted proteins | sample 1588701 | NCBI WGS metagenome assembly OJAC01 (sample SAMN03283256) | human gut metagenome | biome: human-associated habitat; material: feces | host: Homo sapiens | place: USA | collected 2013 | reverse complement strand
AAAACATTTGTTGTCAAGGTTCAGTTTTTGGCTACGAGTTTTATTTTCGTAGCAAGGTTCAGTTTTTGGCTACGAGTTTTATTTTCGTAGCAAGGTGCTCTGGCTACTGAAAAGTAGTCGGGGATTTTTTCTATCATATCTAAAAATTAAGCGCTTATCATATATTCAGATTGACAGTGAAGTAGTTGCTAAAGAATATCCAGATAAGGTGATGCATTTGAGAAAATTGCAGGTATAGGACAACTGATACAAAGAATATGTTGGAAAAGAGGTGAGCATTATGGTGAATCAGTCAGTAATAGATTCCAGTGTTGATCTGGAGCAGTTAAAGGACATTGAGGATTTAATTCCTGATATGGATAAAGCTATTTCTGAGAAAGTGGAAACTTTTCTGGATAAATCCGGCGATCAGCCGTATGCTCACATGAATGAAGGATATGTGGTGGTCGTGGAGATGACAGGAGAAATGGATGCCACAGATGCCATTAGTGATTATCTAAGAAAAAGAACGGAGTTGATGTATTAGATGCAAGTCTTGAAAAAAATATCTTGCGAAGCTACAGATGTTATGTTAATGTGAAGTCAGGGAAAATGAATGTGATACATGGTTTCTGACTTCAAATTCATAACTGTTCAGTACCTTCACAGTTATGAGTCAAAATCCATTAGAAATCGCTTGCAGCGATGGGATTTTGACTTATATGTCTCGGGATTTTGTCATTAACATGACAAAACGCCTCGCGGAATAGTGGAGTGCTGGATTGTGTTGATAATCAATGTGAATAAGTAAGTTGGGAGCGATGTAAAATGGAACAGATGCAAATGAATAAGCCAGATATATACGATGCTGCATTGTATCTTCGATTATCGAAAGATGATATGGAAGAGGGCGGTGCGAAGTCAGAGAGCAACAGCATTGCAAATCAGAGAGAGTTACTTCGGAGCTTTGTAAAAAGCCAGCCGGATATTCAGATCTTTGATATATATGTGGATGACGGATACTCAGGAGGAAATTTTGACCGACCTGAGTTTAAACGAATGACAACTGATATAGAAGCTGGAAAAGTAAACTGCGTGATTGTAAAAGACTTATCCAGATTCGGAAGAGAGTATATAGAAGCCGGGCGATGGATCGAAAAGACCTACCCGGCTTTAAATGTGCGTTTTATTTCAGTTACAGACCAGTTTGACAGTAAAACAGCAGATTTTTCAGAAAAGTCATTTGTTGTTCCAATCAAAAATTTTGTAAATGAAAGCTATTGCCGGGACATTTCCGATAAAGTGCGAAGCCACCAGAAAATCAAACGTGAAAAAGGTGAATTTATTGGAGCATTTGCCCCGTATGGTTACTGCAAAGATTCGGAGAATAAGAACTGTCTGGTGATTGATTCTTACGCAGCGGATATTGTAAGAAAAATATTTTCATGGAAAATTGATGGATTCAGTCTTGGAGCAATCGCTGAAAAGCTGAATGTACGACATGTGCAGTCACCAAAAGAATATAAAAAGGCAAATGGTGAGAATTATAATTCTGGATTTCACAGCTCAGACACACCGAAATGGTCGGCAGTGCAGGTTAAAAGGATTCTGACCAACGAGGTTTACATTGGAAACATGGTACAGGGCAAGCAGGAACGAATCAGCTATAAAGTAAAGCAACGCCTGGATAAGCCAGAATCAGAGTGGGTGAAAGTAGAAAATACGCATCCGGCAATTATCAGGCAGAATGATTTTGATGTGGTTCAGAAACTGCTTCAATATGATGGCAGGGCATCGAAAACATCAGACAGTGCAAACTTTTTTTCGGGATTTGTGTTTTGCGGAGATTGCAAGACACCGATGATACGCAGGGTAAATCAGTATAAGGGGAAGAAAAAAGCCTTTTATATCTGCCAGACAAAAAATAAAGGTGGAGATTGCACCAGACACAGTATTCCGGAAGAGGTGCTGAAAAGGATTGTATTGAAAGAGATTCAGGCATATACGGCACTTTTCGTAGACTATCAGATGATTATGGAAGAACTTTGTGAAATGAAAGTCAGTTACGATCAGGTAATCGGTTATGATACGCAGATTAGTAAGTTGCAGGAAGAATATAACCGTTATTACAGTCTGAAAGCATCTTTGGGTGATGACTTGAAAGAGGGACTGATCAGCAAAGAGGAGTTCGATGATTTTCGGGAAAGTTATGGGAGAAAATGTGAAGAACTGGAGCAGATGATTGAGAATCAGAAAAAGCTGATAAAGCAAATGTTTGAGGGTGGAGTGTCTGCAACCGTTCAGTTGGAGGACTGGAAGAAATCACTGAAAATCAAAGAATTGGATCGCACATTGCTGGCACTGACCGTAGATAAAATCTATATTTATGAAAACAAGCAAATTAAAATTCACATCCGCTATCAGGATATGATTGAGAAGATGAAAGTCATAAGACGGTTTTATGCGGAACACAGGACAGAGTGCAGGAAAGAGGTGGGATAAATGGCAAGAACAGCAAAAAGATATAAGAAAAACACAGAGAAGAAGATTCCTGGTATTCCGGTATGTATGGCTGCAATTTATGCCAGATTATCCGTAGACAATGATGAAAAAAAGTCAGAATCTATTGAAACACAGGTTACGCTGATAAAAGAATTCATTCAGAAGCACAATGAAAATCCGGACAAAGAGTATGAGTTTGCTGTATATGATATTTATTCTGATTTGGGAAAAACCGGAACAAATTTTGACAGACCGGGATTTGAACGGATGATGAATGATGTCAGGGCAGGTAAAATAAACTGTATTCTGGTAAAGGATTTCTCACGATTTGGAAGAAATTACATTGAAACTGGTAACTATCTGGAAAAGATTCTTCCTTTTATGAAAGTGCGATTTATTTCTGTATGTGACAACTATGATTCATTTGCACCGGGTGCTAAGAATCAGGAATTATCCATGAATATCAAGAATTTGGTGAATGATGCTTATGCAAAAGACATTTCCGCAAAAGAACGGGCGGCGAAACGTATTGCACAAAAAAACGGTGAATATGTGGGATCTACAGCTCCATACGGATATTGTGTGGAAAAGATAAATGGAATTTGTAAGTTGATTGTGGAACCGGAAGCTGCAAAGATTGTCCGCAGGATTTTTGAAGAATATGCTTCGGGAGATGGCATACAGAGCATTATTGACAGGCTGTTTGAGGATAGGGTACATCGGATTTCGGACTATAACCAATATCATCATGTGTACTGTCAGGATGGAGAGAATCTTCATCAGTGGGGAAATTCTTCGATACGTGCGGTTTTAAATCGAAATAATTATTATGGTGATCTGGTTCAGAGAAAATACGAATCCAGATTTCAAAGAGGTGAAAAATGGTGTGACATACTGGACCAGAGTCAGTGGATTATTACGCCAAATGCTCATGAGCCGATTATCAGCAGAGAACTGTTTGACAAAGCACAGGTCAGGTTAAAAGTAGCACAACAGAAAGCAACAAAAACTACAGTAGGATGGGAAGAGGATGAAAGAGCATTTTACAATGTATTGTATTGTGGAGATTGTAAGCGAAAAATGTGTACACGTAGATACAGAGGCAATGTGTATTACTTTTGCAATGCTGCCTGGTATCGGGATGAAAGAAAATGTAGTCACAAATCTATTTCCGAAGAGAAGCTGCAGAAAATTGTCCGTTCAGAGCTGACCAGACAGTTTCAGTTATCTGACTTACGGAAAAAGGATATGTCTGCTATAAGCAGTGCAGTATTTCTTACCAAAATCAAAGAAATTCAAGCAGAGATCAGGAAACTGGATGCAGATATGGAAAGACGTTCAGAAAAACTGGCACAGGCATTTATGCAATATAAAGAGGGCGAACTTTCCAAAGAAGCCTATATAGAAATGAAAGATGACCGTAATAACTGGAAAGTGTTCTGTGAAGAGAGGAAGAAGTCTCTGGAGCAGACTATACGTAAACTGGAAAAACAGCAGAAAAAAGAAGCCAGATTTTTACGAAGTCTGTTGGAACTGGATGGGACAACCAGAATCAATGCGGAACTTGCGGAGAGCCTGATTGAAAGTATGTATCTATATGGTGATAACAGACTGGAAATCAACTTCGGGTTTAAGGGGGCGGTAGAATATGAGTAATCAGAAACTGATTATTGGATATTACCGTCTTTCCATGGAAGATGATTCAGAGGGAGAAAGCAACAGCATTATCAATCAGAGAAAACTGGTAAAAGATTATATTTCCAATATTCCGGAACTGGCTTCTATGCCATTTCAGGAGTTCTACGACGATGGATATTCTGGTTCTAGTATGGAGCGTCCGGCAATTAAACAGGTTTTGGAGCTTGCCAGAGAGAATAAAGTGCAGTGCATTGTGGTAAAAGATTTTTCACGTTTTGCCAGAAACTATATTGAGATGGGAACTTATCTGGAGCAGATTTTTCCATTCCTGGGAGTACGATTCATTTCTATCTCAGACCGATATGATTCTAAAGATTATAAAGGAAAGAGTTCAGACATCGAAGTACAGTTTAAAGGATTGATCGCAGACTTCTATGTGAAAGATCAGTCTGTAAAGGTAAAGGCAGCAGTCAACACCAGACGGGGAAAAGGTGAGTATTGTTGTGGTTCTGCACCTTATGGGTATCGAATCAATCCAGAAAATAAGAAAGAACTGGTGATTGTAGAGGACGAAGCGGAAGTGATTCGCAGAGTATTTGAACTGACCAATCAGCGATATTCAAAGATGGAGATTTGTCGGTTGTTTAATGAAGAGGGGGTACTGACTCCCTTGCAGTCTATGAGTAGACGACAGAAATCAGACAGCAAGAAAGCTGCATCAAGAGGACTGCAGTGGACGAGTGATATGATACGGAAGATTGTGGATGATAAAACTTATATAGGCTGTATGGTCTATGGAAAAACAAAGATTCCAGATCCCGGAACTGGGAAAGAAGTACCGGTACCGAGAAATCAGTGGAAAGTGATGGAAAATCATCACGAGCCGATTGTATCAAAAGAAGTTTTTGAAAAAGCACAGTCCCTTCAGATCAGATACACCAAGAAAAGCAAATTTGACAGGGAAACAACACTATTAGGTGGCTATGTAAAATGCGGGAATTGTCGCAGAAGCCTGACTTCAAGCAGTCCGATTCATGGTCATATTCTTTATAGCTGTGCTTACAGTAAAGGAAAAGAAGATACAGGATGTTTCGCCGGGAAAGCGGATAACAAAATGCTGGAGCATATCGTGCTGGCAGAAATAAAGGCTTACTTACGTCAGAATATCAGCCAAGAACAGATGCAGCAATCCATGAGAAAACAGCATGAGGACAGTATAGAAGCCTATAAGACGGAAAGTGCAGATTGTGAAAAGTGTCAAGAACAAATAAAAATCCAGAACCGCCAGAACTATGAGAAGTATCACGAGGGACAGATGAACCAGAACCAGTTTATGGAAGCCAAGAAGCAGTTGGAAGAAGAAAGAGAACGACTGCAGAAACGTGTACAGGAACTGGATGAGTTGATAAACGACGAGAAAGAAATCCTGATGAAAAAGAATGTTCCGGTGGAGCAAATGTTGAAGTATTTAGGCTATGAGAATCTGACACGAGAGATGCTGGAAGAATATGTGCAGGGAATATATGTGTATGATGACGGGAGAGTGGGGGTGGAGTATAAATAGCAACAAATTAGCATATAATAACAATAAAATTGTTGATAAAAAGCAATAATGATGTATAATTATATAAAGAAATGGAAAGGAGATGCAAAAAAAATGTTGTTAAACTTTAAAATGGAAAACTTTAGGTCATTTAAAGATGAGACTTTTTTTACAATGCTTTCAAGTAAACAGAAAACGCATAATGATTATGTGATAGATAAAAGTGTAAATGGTAATAAGTTAAGAGTATTACCAATGACTGTCATTTATGGAGCAAATGCATGTGGAAAATCCAACATTGTGTTGGCAATGGATATATTAAAAAAAATGGTTATGAAAGGAACCTTAAATTGCAAAGAGCTGGAATCTTATAAAAGTATGTTATCTTTTATTAGAGATACAAGTTGGTATGATCCGGTTTCTTTAGAAATTACATTTTCCACTCAAAATAATATTTATAGATACGGAATTAAGTTTACGGATATTGATGTATATAAAATTGAAGAAGAGGTTCTTTATGTTAATGATGACCTGTTCTTTTCACGAGATGATGAAAATCAAATTTATGTGGATGTAAAGAAATTAGTAAAAAAAGGTTATATTAATAAGGATGATGCGGATTTTTCTGAACGCTTGATTCACAAATTGAACCAGACATTGGATAAACAAAAGTTAGTTGTAGCAGGTGCAATTAGCAATTTGTTTGATAAAAAATATTTTGAGGATTTTAATTTATGGTTTGAAAAATTTAATGTTATTATGAATGCAAATGACATGAATTTTAGACAAAAAGACTTAAAGACGATATTTAATAAAAAACCAGATAAAGATATTCGTAGAAATATTTTCGAAAGTGCCTCAGTTAAAGAAGTTATGAATATAGCTGAGTTTGGAAATCAAAAAATTGGATTTATGGCAGAAACAGATAATGATGAATTATCTATGTGTTCAATGTATCAAGTACCATTAAGAAAAGATGAGCAACCACAAAAAAAATATGCAATATCCATGATTGTAGATTCAGAGCTGATGGAATCGAGAGGAACTATCCATTTGATTAGATTGTTACAACCGTTTATAGATGTTTTAGATAATGGCGGGGTCATTGTTTTGGATGAAATGGATGCTTCATTGCATTTTGAAATTGTTGTATCGCTGATAAGAATTTTTAACAATAAAGATATCAATAAAAATAATGCTCAGTTAATTTTCAATACGCATAATCCAATATATTTAGACGGTGAATTGCTTAGACATGATCAAATTGTAATGGTTGAAAAGCGAAGGAATGATATGGTGAGCGAGATATATTCTTTAGCAGATTACAAATTACGTCCAGAAGAAAGAATATTAAAAAATTATTTGAATGGAAAATATGGAGCATTGCCACATATGGATTTGGAAATTGCATTTAAGCACATATTGGAAAGAGAGGCGAATAATCTTGAATCGTCCAAAGAACAATAAAATACGAAGACCACAATTCCTCTGCATTGTAGGATGTGAGGGAAAAAACCAGGAAAGAATATATTTTGATAAAGTAGCAGAATTAGTGAATTGCGTTGAAGAAAGAACGCATGATTTAGTATTTGATTATGCGGAACCATATGGCGGAAATCCTAAGTGTGTGGTAGAACGAACTATTCAGAAATCTATTGGTAAGGAAAACAAAGTATCTGTTTTTGATTATGACGGAAAAAAGGATAAGTATGAAGAAGCAATAGATTTGGCAATAGAAAATAAGATTGAATTAGGATATACAAATTATTGTTTTGATTTATGGCTGATTCTTCATAAAGAAGACTATTTTGATATAGTACAAAATCAGGATGCATATGCTGATAAATTACGACAAGTTTTTGGGTTAGCAGCAGATGCAAACATAAAAAAAGAAAAAAGGGTAACGGAAATAGTCAATCAAATCGGATTATCTGATATAAAGAATGCAATTCAAAGGGGTAAAAAAATATCAGAGGATAATCAGGGTAAAGAGGCAAATAAAACGCCAAAAGAAAACAGATATTATGATAATCCAGATACGCAAATGCATGTGTTGCTACAATTTTTATTTGCGAAAGTAGGAATAAATATTGACGCATTAGGATAGAAAAGATGTAGCAATGACGTTACATCCTCCCCACCTACTTTGTGACAATTATATAACGTCCTCTATACAGAAATATGCGGTTTTAAGCCATTTTGGTGGCAAAAGAGCCGCATATTTTTTGTAGCAATGACTTGACATCCTCGGGGCGATTATGTCTTGCAGAAAGTATTTCATTATAGTTGAAAAATAAGCCTTTTCGTGAAAAACAGTCGTATGTCTGTTATTATTCGGAAAATTTATCACTGTAATGAATATGCATATCTTCCCAGTCCATGAATAATACATAGAACACCCTTCCGTATTGCTGGCTTTTTACGATTCTTCCGTGATCGAGGACAGAAAGATAGGAGCCGTCAGCTTTTCGGAGGTGAAAGTGAATATAGTCATTTTCATTACCACTATCAATCTGTTCCCAGATGCTGGATTCTATCTGTTTCTGTTCATCTTTCAGGATCAGGTTGCGGAAGCGCTTATTGGTGAGTCTGAAGAGCTCGTCCATATCTTTATATCCGGTCATATGAAGGAACTCATGGTTTGCATAAAAGAGTTCGTCATCGTCTTTGTCCGCTCTGTATATGATAAATGCACCCGGAAGGTGTTCAGAGATATCTTTAAATGCGAATCCCAGTTGTTTACGGATTCCGGACTGAAGACCTTCCCTGTAGGCCATACACCCGTTTTTTCCGTGAAGTTTTATTTCATAAAGGGCTGCATCTGCACAGCGCATAAGCTGTGAACGGCTGGCTGCAAATGTGGGATATTCCGCATATCCCAGAGAAATGTTAAATGACTGTTCTTTTCCCTTGTATGAGAATGTCTTTGGAAGTCCGGTAAATTGCTGTAGCAGTTCTTTTGCATCTTCACAGGTATAATTTTGTAAAAGAATACAGAATTCATCCCCGCCGTTTCTTCCCAGTAATGCATCAGATGGAAAAAATGTTTTCATGCTGTCTGCCAGACTCTTTAATGCTTTGTCTCCATAGGCGTGGCCATAGATATCATTAATAAACTTAAAATCATCGATATCAAGGAGTGCAGCCACAAAATGTGCTTTCGGATTTTTATCCATCATTTTTTCTGCTGATTCGTCAAATCCATAGCGGTTGTAAATACCTGTAAGAGAATCCGTGCGTGCCAGTATCTGAAATTTATTTTTGTTTTCGTTTGATACCAGCCATACCCTGATAAGTCCCGACAGAAGTAAGATGATGACAGTAAATATTATACTGGCTTTTGCTATTAATAAATTGTCTTGCCATCCGCTTTCAGGAGTTACTTCAAACTTCCAGTTTTCTTTCCCTATGGTAAAATCATAAGAAACCGGCTGCGTTATCTGACCATCTGACTGGTAAACGGTTTTATAAGTGTCACTCCAGGGAGTTTCTGTTTTGGAAAGTCTGTACTCATATCTAAAACCTGAAAGTGCATGGATCGAGTCGGAAAAAATATCAGGAACACGCAGGATAACAATGGTAAATCCCCAGAAATACGCCTGTCCGTGCTCATCATTCAGGTAGACCGGATTGCGAACAGCAATTCCATAGCTGCCCTGTTTCAATTCAAAGGGTCCCTGTGTAATGATTGTATGGTTGTCTCTTGCATAACAGGAAATTCTGCCACGGTCTTTATCATGGAGCAGATCAATTTTACCTGCCCCATTTCCCTCAGCAGGATAAATATCTGTTACAACACCGTCCGGAGCAAGCTGTACACTTTCAATAGAATCAGATATAAGATTTTCTGCAATCGTATCAAATTGCTTGATATCTCCATTTCCACTGATCAGAACCTGTTTCAGAGTATCTGTGATCGCAATTCCATTTGTAATTTCATTTTTAATACGTTCGCCGTAGGTTGATACATTTAATTGTGCGGTTGTGCGTCTCTGCCATTTTTCGTGAGTGTCTGTTTTGTATACGATGAAACCAACAAGGCACATGCTCAGTAAAAAAACGATAAGAGGCACAAGATTTTTTTTCTTCACCTGTTTCACCTCATTTTTATCGGATATTTTTATGATGGAATATTACAGCACAGAAATGAAAAAACGGAATGAATTTTTTTCAAAACACAGGTACAAAAACATAGGCAAAATCAGACAAAAGTTTCTTAAAGTGAAAATGTTGTAGGTATGAGGAAAACATGTTATGGTATGTATACAATGCGTAAAGAGGAGCAGAAAAAATGAAGTACGAACATATCACAGAGGGCCGTTTCATAGATCGTCCTAATCGGTTTATTGCACATGTGGAGATCAATGGGCAGGTGGAAACGGTTCATGTAAAGAATACAGGCAGGTGCAGGGAGCTTCTGATCCCGGGTACACAGGTTTTTCTGGAAAAGAGCAGCAATCCGGCGAGAAAGACAGCCTATGATCTGATCTGCGTAAATAAAAAGGGCAGGGGCCTGATCAATATGGATTCTCAGATTCCCAATAAAGCAGCACTGGAGTGGGTAAAGGCAGGACATCTTTTTCCGGAAAAGGTTCAGGTAACGCCGGAGAAGACCTATGGAAATTCCAGATTTGATCTTTACGTCTGTTCAGAGAAACGTAAGGCTTTTATAGAAGTGAAAGGTGTCACTCTGGAATCTGACAATATAGCACGATTTCCTGATGCACCTACAGAAAGAGGTGTGAAGCATCTGAAGGAGCTGATCCATTGTATGCAGGAAGGATACGAAGCTTATCTGCTTCTGGTGATCCAGATGAAGGGAGTTGACAGGTTTGAGCCCAATTGGGGGACTCATCGGGAATTTGGAGAAACATTACAGGAAGCGGAAAGGGCAGGAGTGCATATTCTGGCCTATGACTGCCTGGTAGAACCTGACAGAATGGAAATTCATGATCCGGTACCTGTATGCCTTGCTTCTGACTGGAAATAAAAAAGTATTCCCGCAATCAGCAGGTCCTATTCAAAATTCCATTGCCGCAGGCAATCTGGAATGAATTTTGGCTACGTTACTGTGAACAGTAACGTGTGTTTTATACTTCAGAGCAGTAAATAATTGTAGACATGAAAGTATATGAAATGTATAATATGTATCAGAAGTTTTGTTGACAGATTTATAGGCAGATCAGTCAAAAACCTGAGATGACTATGAAAAAAGTTCCTGTAAAAGTTTTTTACGTGGAACTTTTTTTGCATCGTTTCGATGTTTATCCGAATCGGATAAGCCCTCTGCTTCAATTGAGGAAAGATGGCCACTTATATGGGAACCGACACGCAGATTACGAAACAGTAATAAATGGAAAGGAACTGGATATGAGAAAAAATCGAAAGAATGACTCCCATACCCGCAGAAAAAGAATTTTTATTGCAGCACTTCTTCTGGCAGGCAGTCTTATACCGGGAGGATGTGGAATAAAGAAAGAGAAAACATCGGACAGTGAACTGCCGGAGATTGTTATCGGAATAGATTATTTTGAACCTTACAGCTATCAGACGAGTGATGGCGAGTATAAAGGTATTGATGTGGAACTTGCAGAGGAAGCCTTTCAGAGGCTGGGTTATCAGCCTGAATTTGAGAAGGTTGTCTGGGAAGATAAAGAGAAACTTTTGTCAGATGGAACAATAGACTGTCTGTGGAGCTGCTATTCCATGAATGAAAGAGAAAACAAATATCAGTGGGCAGGACCGTATATGTACAGTCGTCAGATGGTGGTTGTAAGAGCCGAGAGTGAAATCCGGACACTTCAGGATCTGAAAGGGAAGAGGATTGCAGTTCAGGCGACCACAAAAGCAGAAGATCTCTTTCTTCATAATATAGAATCAAATCTTCCGCAGGCAGAACAGGTGAACTGTTTTTCTTCGTCGAATGAGCTTTATGCTGCACTTAGAAAAAATTATGCAGATGCGATTGCGGGACATGAGGCAATGCTTGGCAGTCTGATACAGGATGGCAAGGGCGCTTACCGTATGCTGGAGGAAAGTCCTTATAAATCAGAACTTGGAATTGCTTTCAAAAAAGGAACTCACGAAGAATTGGCAGAAAAGCTTGCAGAAACGCTTACAGAGATGCAAAGTGAAGGGATTACAGAAAAAATAGTTACAAAATACGGATTGGATGCGGACGAAACTCTGCCGGGAGGAGAAAGTAAATGAGCAGACAGATAAGAAGGCAGATACCGCAGAAACAGAAGAAAAAGAGGGTCGACAGAAATGTGTGTTTGCTTGTGTTTATTCTGATTTTTTCCGGAATACTGACTTTTCTTCTGCTGACAGCGAGAGATAATAGCAAGCTGAACAGTACTCTGGATGAGACCTTTGATTTTGTAAAAAACCGAATTGAAAGTTATGAGATTTATAACACCAATGATCAGGTGAAAAGCCTGGTACGTCTTTTGGACAAAACAACAGAATTAAGCAGAGTCATAGAACAGGAAGGAAATCTCAGTACAGAAATGCTGGACGAATATGCCAGGGAACAGCGCCTGACAGGAATCCTTGTACTGGATCAGAATCTGAAGGTGATAGAACAGAATGCAAAAGATGGAGATACTATGCCGCTTTGGCAGAAGCTGATCAAAAGTGATTATGTACGTGATATTGCAGAGCATCCGGAAAAGACTTATACCACCCGTCTGAGAAATAAAGGAAAGATCTATGATTTTGCGGCAGTGGCAAGACAGGATGCGGCAGGTATCCTGATCACATATGCGCAGAAGGAGGAAGTAAATGAGCTTAATGGAGATCTGACGATGGCATCGTTATTTTCTGACTTTCCTTTTGAGATGAATGGAAGTGTTGTGATCTGTGATGATGATAAGGTTGTCAGTACAAACAGACAGGAGCTGACTGCCCGCTCTATAGAAGAAGCAAAAAGTCAGTATAAAAATAAATTTGAGGCAGATGAGAATGGAATTGTCCATCTTCGTTCAGAGACAGGAAACTGGTTCGGACGTCGGGAGAAGATCAAAGACTACGATGCATATATCTTTTTCCCGGAAAGTCAGGTGTACATCACACGAAATATTATATGTGTGATTTATGTGCTGCTTGCACTGCTTCTTTTCTTACTTTATCGGGTGAACAGGAGCAGAACAGAAAAGAGAAGTATCCTTCAGGACCAGAAAAGACTTCGGGTGATCAATGCACTGGGGCATGCATATGCCTCTATTTCTCTTGTGAATCTAAAAACAGAGGAAATCGAAATCCTGAAATCTTCAGGAAATATGAAGCCGGATCAGAATGGGGATATGCTTTTCAAAGCGCATCAGGAAGAACTTATAAGGCAGGTGATTGCAGAGCCATTTCAGAAGGCATACTGGGAATTTGTCGATATAAGTACAGTGGCAAAACGTCTGGAAGAACGTGAAACGCTGAGTTTTACAGCTCGGACAGTGGATGAAAGATGGATGACAATGATCATTGTGCCACAGGGATATGATAAAGATGGGAAATTGTGTACAGTTCTGGTTGCAATCCGTGATGCGACAGAAGAAAAAGAACGTGAGATTGCGCAGGATAGGAATCTGAGAAATGCACTTGCGGCTGCGGAACATGCGAACAGGGCGAAGACTGTGTTTCTGAATAATATGTCTCATGATATCCGCACGCCGATGAATGCGGTCATTGGATTTACTGCGCTTGCGACAACACATATTGATAATAAGGAGCTTGTTCTGGATTATCTGAAAAAAATCCATATATCCGGTCAGCATCTGCTCAGCCTGATCAATGATGTGCTGGATATGAGCAGAATCGAGAACGGTTCCGTACGGATTGAATATACAGTTGTACACCTGCCGGATATCCTGCATGACTTAAATACAATTATACAGGAATCTGTACATTCTAAACAGCAGGAGTTTTATATTGATACACAGGATATACTCCATGAAGATATCATTACCGACAAGCTGCGCCTGACGCAGGTGCTTCTGAATATCAGCAGTAATGCTGTGAAATTTACACCGGTCGGGGGTACGGTTAATATTCGTGTTTCTGAGAAATCATGCAGAAGAGACGGATATACAACAGTGGTATTCAGTGTCAAGGATGATGGAATCGGGATGTCACCGGAGTTCAGGGAGCAGGTGTTTGACTCGTTTACAAGAGAACATACCGTTACGGAAAATGGAATCGGAGGAACCGGTCTCGGAATGGCAATCACCAAAAACATTGTGGATATGCTGGGCGGTACGATTCATGTTGAAAGCGAAGTTGGAAGGGGAACGGAGTTTACGGTTATGCTTGAATGTGAAATATCAGAGATGACTGTGAAGGAGGAACCTGATCCGGAGCAAAGAGAGCCCCTTAAGAATGAGAAGCAGAAAATCCGGGCAGAAATCCAGAGGCGTTATGAAGGGAAGAAAGTTCTTCTTGTAGAGGATAATGAGCTGAACCGGGAGATCGCAACAGCGATCATGGAGGAAATTGGTCTGGATGTGGATTGCGTTGAGGATGGTACAGATGCTGTGAATATCATGTCATCTGCAGAAGGCAGAAAATATGATCTGATCTTCATGGATATTCAGATGCCGAAGATGGATGGATACACCGCAACCCGGGAAATCCGTACATTGAATGATCCGAAATGCGCAAATATACCAATCATTGCGATGACTGCCAATGCTTTTGAAGAAGACCGTAAAAAGGCAATCAAAGCGGGTATGAACGCTCATATTGCCAAACCAATCAGTGTAGATATAATTCTGGAAAATCTGGAGAGAATGCACCAAAGCGTGTCTGAAAATTCAGACACGCTCTAATGCTTTTGACGAAAACAGAAAGTACTTATAATAAACCTGCTAAGAAAAGTTAAAAACTTTTCAGCAGGTTTATCTTTCCGTTCCTCTTGGTTATCGTATGTGGCAGAAAAAGAGTCTAAACTGGAACTGGCAGTCTCCATGATCCGGCAGGTTATGCCTGAATTTCACAGCAAAGATCATGTCATCATCCTTTGTGAAAGCTGGTATACTTTGCCACTTTCGTGAAAAATATCGAAACACATATAAAATCAAATGCTATAACAAAGGCCTTAAAACAGATGATTCATTAACAAGTCTATCATTTATAAAGTTGTAAACGGGTGTTTTTCATATAAACACGCTTCTTTCTGATAAATGAGTGGTCTGGGGATATTGCAGATATCCTCTTTTTTTATCATATCATATCTTTTTGTAGTCTGCATTAGCATACTTTGTGGAATCGCCATAGTTACTATAGGATAAAGTATATTGTATACAATTTACTGATTTCACATCCTTTACAGTACAAATATCTGCACTTCATAGAATTTTAGAACGAAACCATAGAAGAAATTTATAAAATTTGCCAATAAAACTGGATAAAATGAGCGTTTTGTGATACATTTATTAAGGAATATGTATTGAACTTATTTATCTGGTTTTATTGGCCCTTTTTTGAGTGCAGAGAGATGGAGGGAACGTATAAGAGCAGATACCATAAGGATATAATTTTTACTATTTTATCATAAGGAAGGTGAGCAATTGGAAAACTATACTAAGTACAAACTGAAAAGCAGTGATGAACTTGCATCAGTGCTTGACGGTAAGGACAACCTGTTTGTGATTGCCTGCAACAAATGTTTCAAAGAATTTGAAACTGTTGACGAACCGGATTGTGACGAATTTCTGAAATTCGCTGCAGATCAGGGAAAGAATGTTACAGGCAGTGCAAAATTTGATTTCTTATGCAACAAGATGCACACAGAAAGAAAATTACAGGATCTGATTCCGGAAGGTACAGAGAATGTAGTAGTAATTTCCTGTGGCCTTGGTATTCAGACCGTTGCGGATCTGGCAGGTAAGCCGGTAGTTGCTGCAAGCAACACCCTTAACTACAGAGGTCATCATGGCATGGCACTTACCAAGAAGAGCTGTGACGCATGTGCGCAGTGTTATCTGAACATTACCGGAGGTGTCTGTCCGATCGTTGACTGTTCAAAGAGTCTTGTCAATGGACAGTGCGGTGGAGCAAAGAATGGAAAATGCGAAGTAGATCCGAATAAAGACTGTGCATGGGAGAAGATTTACCAGAGACTTGCAAAACAGGGACGTCTGGAAGAATTCTTAAACCAGCCTGTACAGGTTCGTGATTTCTCCAAAGTTAATTTCAAAGTGATCAACGACTATGTGAAGTCCATTAGAGAAGACAGACTGGACGGATATTACGGCGGTGTTCATCCGTCAGAACGCAAGGAATTCAGTGAGCATATCGCTCTGAAGAAATTCCCGGATCCGAAGACAGTTGTAATCTCCATGTCACAGCATCTGGGCGCACCGGCCAATCCGATCGTTCAGGTTGGTGACACTGTAAAAGTTGGTCAGAAGATCGGTGAAGCTGCCGGATTTATCAGTGCTCCGGTACATTCCAGCGTAAGCGGAACCGTAGTTGCTGTTGAACCGCGTATGCATGGCACACGCGGAAGCGAAGTGATGGCTGTTGTCATTGAATCGGATGGAAAAAATACTCTGCACGAATCCGTACAGCCACATGGTGAGCTTGACAATCTTACTCCGGATGAGATTATTGATATCATCCGTGAAGCCGGAATCGTTGGTATGGGCGGTGCAGGTTTCCCGACCTGTGTCAAACTTAAACCTGCCAAACCGGTAGATACCATCCTTCTCAATGGATGTGAATGTGAGCCTCTGTTAACAGCAGACCACAGAGTACTCCTTGAGTATGCAGATGACATTATTTTTGGTCTGAAAGCAGTCCTCAAGACAACAGGTGCCGAAAAAGGTATCATCGTTATCGAGGATAATAAGCCGGATGCCATTGAATTAATGCAGAAAAAAGTTGCTGACATCGGAAACATGGAAGTATTTGTTGCAAAAACCAAATACCCGCAGGGTGCTGAGAAAACTCTCATCAAGCGCGTTATGGGAAGAATTGTTCCAAGCGGCGGTCTTCCGGCAGATGTCGGCGTTGTTGTAGATAATATCAGTACAGTAAAAGCAATCTCCGATGCGATCCAGACAGGAATGCCTCTGGTTGAGCGTGTTGCAACAGTAACAGGCGAGAAGATCAAGAATCCTGGAAACTTCGTTATCAAGATCGGTACAAGCGTAAGAGAGCTGATCGATTACTGCGGCGGATTTACAGATGACGATGTTCTGGTTAAGATGGGCGGACCAATGATGGGATTCCCTCTGAACACACTGGATGTACCGATGATGAAAGGCTCCAATGGTATTATTGCCGTTGAACCGGATGAGACAAAAGAACAGCCGTGTATCAAGTGCGGACGCTGCGTAGATGTATGTCCGATGGAACTTTCACCTCTGTATTTCGTGAAATATGCGAAAGATGAGAACTGGCAGGGCATGAAAGACATGAACGTTATGGATTGTGTTGAGTGCAGATGCTGTCAGTATATCTGTTCTTCCAAGATTCCGATCATTAACAGTATCAAAGCCGGAAAAAATGCAGTAAGGGGGATGAAGTAATATGTTGATTACCCAGTTAAAAGCAAAAGAAGCGATTACATCACTGACAGCCGGAAAGAAAGTTTTCATTATCAACTGTCATGGATGTAAGGAAGTTCGTTTTCCGGAAAAAGAAGCTGCCCGACTTCAGAAGGAACTTGCAGCTGAAGGAAATGTGACAGGAATCATGACAACTGATTACATCTGTAATCCGGAAAATATGGAATTACGTCTTAAGAAACATATGAGCAAGATCCAGGAAGCAGATCTGGTTCTGGTATTCTCCTGCGGTGTTGGTGTACAGACCGTTTCAGAATATCTGGAAGACAAGATGGTCTGTGCAGCCTGCGATACATACCCGGTACCAGGTTTCCAGGGCGTGACACCGTTAGAGTACAAATGTGACCAGTGCGGTGAATGCTACCTGAACCTGACAGGCGGAATCTGCCCGATCACAGCATGTTCAAAGAGCCTTGTGAATGGCCAGTGCGGCGGTTCCAAGAACGGTAAATGTGAAGTGGACAGCGAAATGGAATGTGGATGGGAACGCATCTACAGACGTCTGAAAGAGATCGGACGCCTTGACGCGCTGAAATGTCCGACACAGATTCATAACTTTGCAACAGACGATGAATTAAAATAGATTATAATGATTGGAGCAATGTACAATGAAAATGAAAGAATTATTCGACCGTGGTGAATTTGTAGTTTCTGCAGAAGTAGGACCGCCAAAAGGAATCCACGTAGATGAACTGGTAGAAGAAGCAAAAACATACCTCAAGGATGTTCATGCAGTTAACGTAACTGATAACCAGTCTTCTGTTATGCGTCTTGGATCTCTTGCAATGTGTAAAGTTCTCAAGGATGCAGGCATGAATCCGATCTTCCAGCTGGCATGCCGTGACAGAAACCGTATCGCTCTGGAGTCTGATCTTCTCAGCGCTGCAATGCTGGGTATTGACAACATCCTCTGCCTTACAGGTGACCATACAAAGATGGGTGACCACCCACAGGCAAAACCTGTATTCGACCTTGACTCCGTATCCCTTCTTCACACAGTGAAGCTTCTGGAATCCGGTGTGGATCTTGGCGGAAACGAACTGGTTGGTGAGCCGCCAAAATTCTCCAAGGGTGCTGTTGTATCTCCATGCAGCGATTCCGTTGACGCACAGCTTGCAAAAATGGAAAGAAAAGTAGCTGCAGGTGCAGAATACTTCCAGACACAGGCAGTATTTGAGCCGGAGAAATTCATCAAATTCATGGAAAAAGCAAAACAGTTCGGAAAACCTGTACAGGTTGGTATCATCATTCCGAAGTCCGCTGGAATGGCTAAATTCATGAACAACAACGTTGCCGGCATTCATGTTCCGGACGAAATGCTCGAGGAACTGAAAGCAGACAAAGAAAAGACAAAAGCAGGTATCACAGGTGTTGAGATCGCTGCACGTATTATCAAAGAGTGCAAGCCATACTGTCAGGGTGTACATATCATGGCACTTGGCTGGGAATCCAAGATCCCGGATCTGCTGAAACTGGCTGAGATTTAAGAAATTAAATATTACTCTATCTGAGTAATTCAGAGAGCTGTCTGAATTACGGATGCAGAAATCTGCATTCGGGGCGGACAGCTCTTTTTATAGGAAAGGGGCTGTCGGGAAATAGACAGCCCCTTTCCTATCATCGAGTCTGACTCAAATGCTACGATACATTTTTATCCACAGTTTTGTAAAAATTCAATTGCTTCATATACATTAGAAAATGTGACGCTCTTTGTATTTAACCATTGGTTTCTGACATCTGTATCATCTATTCCCGGCAGTCCATCTGGCAATAATGCTTTTACAGTTTTCTTTGAATTTTCTACTGCTTTTTGATAATTGACTGCAATCTTCTCTGTTGCCGCAGAATTTCCTTTTACGTAAGTTGGGATTAATTTTTTAACTTCATTAATAACCTTTTCCTTTTCAGGAACGGTAATGAGTTTCGGAGTATAGTATTTGTAATGCAACATAAACCAATACTCAATACATCCACTAGTCATTAGTAATCTTACCCGTATTCCTTGTTTTTTTCTCAATTTACGAAGTTTCTTTATAATCGTAAACCTATCATTCCATTTTGGAATATCCTTTTCTTCTACATCATAAAAAAACCATATTTCATCTGTTACATCTATGCTGTTTTTATATTTGGGTGATTTTGAAAACTTTGCTTCTGCTTCCTCAAACAGTCCTGTATCTGGTGGCCTTTTTAAAACAGCAACGTCCGAGAAAGTCTTTTTTAAATAATCAGTGTATGCCTGTTCACTTTCACCTTCGCAAAATACATAGATTAGTGGTTTGGCAGATTTTACTTTACGAGGCATTATTCCACCTCCTCAATCTCAATATCAGGAGTTGCACCATATTTACCAAGCAAATATCCCTTCCTGATATTTTCTGTAGTTCTGGTACCTAATCCACTAATACTATAAAGCTCTGATATCCCATCTTCATTGCTTTTGTCTGCAAAGTACAACTGATCCTTACGCAGGATTTCCATATTCATAAGTTCCGTGTTATGAGTCGTAAAGATAAGCTGCGCTCCTTTTGGGTTAGACTGCTTACTCTGGAATTTTGCCACAACAAAATCTACTAACATTGGATGAAGTTCTTTTTCAATTTCATCAACGATAAGAACTCCGCCTTTTTTCAGTGCTGACTCGATTGCAGGTGCAATAGACATGAGTTTTCTGGTTCCGTCTGATTCATCCGATAATTCTAACGGGTATAAAACCGCTTCTCCATTAGCATTGATACCCTGATGTTTCGATATTGCTTTAACCTCATTCATTTTTAATCTTGTTTCTGAGTTGCTCGACGTATCTGCCAGAATATGCATAAACTGAATCAAGGCTGCTTTTATACCGTCTGGTATATTCTCGGGAAAACTTAGATTGTCCTTAATTTCCTTACTGTCAATTTCAAATTGCATACTTTCAATACCGAGATCCGCAGCTTTGGCATAATCCGAAATCGCCTGCAGCATATTGGCATCATTAGAATAATCCAACAGCTGTTTAGGAATATCTGAATAATCCCTTGAAAAATAAAGCAATTCCCGAAACCACTTCATTGCAGTTGCGCAAATAGCGTCATTCATTGTACAAGCCAACGAAAAGAACAACTGATTCGATGCAACGGTTTCGCTGATTAACTTTCTCTTTGCCTTTTCTTCTGTAAAAATAAATGATTGATTTTCTCTTTTAAAAACTAACGCTTTTTGTCCCTTGGGTGCGTGGTATAAATATTCTTTATATATCTTTTTCTTCGTTGCAGCAAAGGAATACCAGTATTTAATTCCGTCTAGAGTATAGATAAATTCAAATTCTGTTGGTTCATCTTCAGAATAATCATTTAAAGCAAATGGTATTACTGGTATTTTTGCGTTTTCGTGCTGTGTTCTTTGTGCATTTTTAATGAATTGCACAGCCAGCCAAAACGCCCGAATTACATTACTTTTACCTCCACCATTTTTTCCATATATAGCAACGCTCGGTAATAAGTTCAACGAACCATATGAAATCAAGCTCTTTTTGAAGGGGCCAAGCCCCGTTGCTTCCATAGATAGCGTCGCCTCATCACGAAATGATCTATAATTCTTGAACCTGAATTCTATCAGCATAATTATCCCTCCAAATTCATTTTCTATTAGTATATACTTATTTCATAATATATTCAAATAATATTATCGAATAATGTGATATTTTTGCTTTGATTTCGAACATAAATCGACAATCATCCGGATGATTCGATGTGATTTTCGAAAATTTATAAAACACCCGCTGCGGACAGATATGTATAATATCTTTTGTAGCGGGTATTTTATTTATACAGAGATATTTTAGAAAGCATGTCCATGGCAAGAACGATAGAACGATAACTGTCTGATATTTTACTTGCGTGAAAGAGCAGAGTATAATATAATAAAAAGAACAAATAGTTCTATAACAACAGAGAAAAAATCCATCCGCGCATCTAAAAAACGCCGGATGGACTACTCACGTACAGAGATTTCGCAGATTGTTTTAATCTGCGAAATGGGCACCGGAAACGTGCATGAGATCAAAGATTAAGAAATGATCCGACCACTGATCTGACCATTTATAGATGAGATAGAAGAAAGCGAATCCAGAATGTTCCGCTTGGTATCCATAGATGGATGGACATATTTATTCAAAGTGATATTTACATTAGAATGGCCAAGCATTTCGCTGACACTCTTGACATCAGCCCCATTGCTGATACAGTTTGTCGCAAATGTATGGCGCAGTGCGTGAAAGTGAGACTTCTTTATATATGCTTTATTCAGATAAGAATAAAACTTATACTGGTAAGTACGTGGTTCCATCGGGGAAAATTTATTCAACACATAACCCCCCTCATCCTTACAAGAGAGAAGAAGTGGAAAGAGAAATTCCGGAATCGGGATCTCACGGACAGAGCAGAGCGTTTTGGGCGGTCCTTCATACAGAATCGTTTTCTGATCCCCCTGCCCGACCTGAATTCTTTGGACAGTCCTGTTAATATGAATCGTTTTTCTCTGGAAATCGATATCTTCCCATTTTAAGGCACAGATTTCCCCGAGTCTCAGTCCCATATACAGGCATATCAGAATGCCAAGCTTGCATGAATCAAGATCTGAGAGCAGATAGCGGCATAGCTTCTGCTGGTCCGTAGCGTTTATTGTCTGCACAGGTTTGGGAACTGTCCGCAGCTTTTCTGTTTTTAAATGAATTTTCGGAGTGCCGCAGTATCGGTTTCCATAAGATAAAATCTGATTCAGTACACAGTAGATACTTTTATATAGACTGGCGGACATCTCCTTTGGCAGGGCTTTCTCTATGATTTCCAGGCTGATTTCGTCTGCTGTCAGACTGCCAAAAATATCCTGGATATGCATATCATAGATGTTGGCATATTTTCTGTAGGTGGAGTACTTGCGATTATCCTTAATATAAATAAGCCACAACTGACCGATTTCATCAAGACTCATATCAGCACTGGCGTTTAGGGGAGCTGTCTGCTCTTTTTGGGAGAGCAGAGTAATCTCAGATTCTTTCTTGCTGTTAAAGAGTTTCTGTTTTACTTCATTATAAGAAGGGGCATATACGGAACGATATTTTTTGCTTCCATTTATATGGATCAGATATCGGCCTTCCCATCTGCCGTCACTTCTTTTTCGTATGTTTTCTCCTCGTCTTGCCAAAATAAAAAACTCCTTTCTAGGGCTCCTGACCACGATTCTGACCCGTAATGGAGATACTTTCCAGCAGTCAGATTGATTTTCTTACAAAAAGCACTAAATAAATTGGTCAGTTTATGTTATAATGAACTAAATAAATCGCCATTTATTGACAAAATGACTTATTCAGCATATTATATTAGCAGTGATTTGATAAGAAATTTAATAAAATTGGGGAGGTTGGCGCGTATGTGTCCATTTCGCAGATTAAAACAATCTGCGAAATCTGAATTCCTCTTTTTGTGTACTTTGGAGGAATACCGAAATGAGCATACATCTTTTCAAACACAATCAGGAAGCATATAACTCAGTTACCGCCATGCTTGAGCGGGAGAAAATGGCAGCAGTCATCCACCCTACAGGCACAGGGAAATCCCTGATCGCATTTAAGCTGGCAGAGGAACATCCATCAGAGAAATTCCTATGGCTTTCACCAAGTGAATATATCTATCAGACACAGCTGGAGAACCTCGGAATGGAATTCGATAACATCCAATTCATGTCCTACAGCCGTCTGATGAAGAACGAAGACAGCATTGAAACCCTGCATCCGGATTACATCATCCTGGATGAATTTCATCGCTGTGGTGCCGCAGAATGGGGCAAAAGCGTCAGGAAGCTTCTGAACGCCTGTCCAAATGCGAAGAGACTCGGGCTGTCTGCGACCAATATCCGCTATCTGGACAACCAGAGAAATATGGCAGAGGAGATTTTTGATGGAAAGATCGCATCCGAGATGACACTCGGAGAAGCTATCGTCCGGGGAATACTCCCGGAACCGAAATATGTGATAGCCATGTATTCATATAAGAAAGAACTGGATCAGTTAAAGAAAAGAATCCAGGCGTTATCGAATCAGGGCCTCATCACAGAGAACCAGAAACTGCTTGAGCAGCTGCGCCGCGCACTGGAACAGGCAGAGGGGCTGGACATTGTGTTTGAGAAGCACATGGAAAAGAAAAATGGAAAATATATCGTCTTTTGTTCCGGTAAAGAACATATGGACGAAATGAAAGGGCAGGTCAGTACGTGGTTTCGCCGGGTAGACCGTGAGCCGCGGATCTATACAGCGTTTTATAACGATACTGCTACAGACAGAGAATTCAGGGAATTTAAGAAGGATAACAGTGCACATCTGAAGCTTCTTTTCTGCATTGATATGCTCAATGAAGGGGTTCATGTGGATGATGTGGACGGTGTGATTCTTCTGCGTCCGACGGTGTCGCCGATCATTTATCTTCAGCAGATCGGGCGTGCATTGTCAGCGGGCAGCGGGAAGACACCGGTTATTTTTGACCTGGTTAATAATTTTGACAGCCTTTCTTGTATTGACTGTCTGAAGAAAGAAATGGAAGAAGCATTTGTGCTGTTTCCGACGACGTATGGGAAGGGGTTCCGCTTTAGTGAGCGTTTCCACATTACGGATGAGACGAAGGACTGCAGGATGCTTTTCCAGAAACTGCAGACGAATTTAAGTTCCGCCTGGGAAACCTATTATATTGCCGCAAGGCAGTATTACCGGGAGAAAGGGAATCTGAAAGTTCCGAAGAGTTATCTGACGCAGACAGGGCTTACGCTTGGAAGCTGGATTCAGACGCAGCGCAGGGTCCGTGCGGGTTCGGTGAACGGGAATCTGAGTGAGGAGAAGGTCAGGAAGCTGGATGAGATCGGGATGGTCTGGGACAGTAAGGACCAGAGCTGGAATGAGGCGTTGAGAGAATTGCAGGCTTATTTTGAGGAGCATGGGAATCTGGATGTTAAGGCTAGATATGTGACGGAGAATGGGTTCAGGCTTGGGAGATGGGTCTGTAATTTGAGGACGAAGGTGAAGAATAAGGGACTGGATCAGGCGCTGACGAAGGAACAGCAGGGAGAGTTAGAGAAGTTAGGGATGATTTGGGACCGGAATGGGGAGAAATGGGAAGAGTACTTCCGGGAGGCACAAAGGTATTATCTGGAGCATGGGGAGTTGGAGGTTCCGGTGAAGTATGTGACGGAGAATGGGGTGCCGCTGGGAAGATGGCTCGCGGAGATTGGGAGCCAGTTTGGTGAGAAAAATGCATGTCGGAGTTCATTGGAAGAGAGACAGTTGGAACGGCTTAGGGAGATTGGTTTTAAGACGGAGAAGAAGACTGTCAGACAGTGGAATGAGAAGTATTCGCTGGCGAAAGATTACTATGAGGAATATGGGAATCTGAATGTGCCGGTTTCGTATAGTGTGAATGGAGTGAAGCTGGGGAGGTGGATCTCGAATATACGGGCGAAGAGGAAACATCCTGAGGGGAGCGGGATGGTGTTGGATGAACATAGGATTAGGCAGTTGGACAGCATTGGGATGGACTGGAAATAAAAAGGACAAATAAAAAGAAAAATATGGAGAAATACAAATGAGTAACAGTATGACAAAGATGAAGAAAAAACTGGAACACTGGGAAATCGTATCCCTGTTATTGATGGTATATGACTTTACAGCGATTCTGGTGTCATATTTTGCAGCACTGTGGATTCGGTTTGACTGTAAATTTGGCGGAATCCAGAAAGACTATCTGCAGACATATTTTCACACAGCATGGATTTATGCAATATTCTGCGTAGTGGTATTCTGGTTTCTGCGTCTTTATAAGAGTATCTGGCGTTTCGCAAGTTATGCAGAACTGATCCGTGTGATTATGGGAACGGTATTTACAGGAGTCGTTCATTTAATTGTAGTGAATGCATGTATACACAGAATGCCGATTTCCTATTATGCGTTCGGTATTATCATTCAGTTCTGTCTGACACTGGGAATCCGGTTTGCATACCGCTTTATCCTGCTGATTAGGGGAAAGAGAAATACAGACGCAGCATATGAGAAGAGAGTCATGCTGATCGGCGCAGGAAGTGCAGGTCAGATGATCTTTCGCGATATTAAACATGCCAAAGAGACAAGTGAGAGAGTTTACTGCTTCATTGATGATAATCCAAATAAATGGGGCAGATACATAGATGATGTTCCGGTATTCGGCGGTAGAGAGAATATCATGGAAGCGGTAGCGAAGTTTGGAATTGAGAAAATTTATGTCGCCATTCCAAGCGCAAAACCGGAGGATAAAAGAGAAATCCTCAGAATCTGCAATGAGACAGGTTGCGAACTGATGAACCTTCCGGGAATGTATCAGCTTTATACCGGTGAAGTATCCGTAAGCAAGATGAAACCTGTTCAGATTGAAGACTTGCTTGGAAGAGATCCGATTAAGACGGATATGGATGAAGTATTCCGGTATATCACAGGAAAAGTGGTTCTGGTTACAGGTGTTGGTTCTATCGGATCTGAGCTTGCAAGACAGATCGCGGCACACAATCCGAAACATCTGATTTTGTTCGATATTTATGAAAACAACGCGTATGACATTCAGCAGGAATTACGGAAGAAATATCCGGATCTGAAACTGGATACGATTATTGGATCCGTTCGTGACAGCAGAAAGATATTCAAAGTATTCGATGAATACAGACCGGAGATCGTATATCACGCAGCGGCGCATAAGCATGTACCTCTTATGGAAGACAGTCCATGTGAAGCAATTAAAAATAATGCGATGGGAACTTATAAGACTGCATATGCAGCGATGGCACATGGATGTAAGAGATTTGTGCTGATCAGCACAGATAAAGCGGTAAACCCAACCAACATTATGGGAGCATCCAAGCGTTTGTGTGAAATGATCATTCAGGCTTTTGACTATAAGATTAAAGAAGGAAAAGCGAATGAGATTCCGCAGCTCTTCACTCATGGTATGGATGACGTGATCGTGGATCCGAAAGTGGCAGAAGGATTAAAGAACGCCCAGACGGAATTCGTGGCAGTCCGGTTTGGAAATGTGTTAGGAAGTAACGGATCGGTTATTCCGCTCTTTAAGAAACAGATTGAGGCAGGTGGACCGGTTACGGTTACACATCCAGATATTATCAGGTATTTTATGACGATTCCGGAGGCGGTGAGTCTGGTGCTGCTGGCAGGAACCTATGCGAAGGGCGGAGAGATATTCGTGCTGGATATGGGCGAGCCGGTGAAGATTGATACGTTGGCTAGGAATCTGATCAGGTTGTCGGGGTATAAGCCGGATGTGGATATTAAGATTGTTTATAGCGGATTGAGACCTGGAGAGAAGCTGTATGAGGAGAAACTGATGGCGGAGGAAGGGTTGAAGAAGACGAAGAATGATCTGATACATATTGGGTGCCCGATTCCGTTTGATGTGGAGGAGTTTTTGGAAGAACTGGATGGGTTGCTGGAGGCGGCTTATAAGAATAAGGATGATGTGAAGGAGAGAGTACAGAAGGTTGTGGCTACGTATCATCCGGCGTAAAAGAAAAATGATAGGGAATGTTTATGAAAAGAAAACTTTTAATAATCGGTGCGGGCGGTCATGGACAGGTTGTTTCAGAAGTCACAGAGGATTGTGGATATACGATAATAGTGAGAAAGCTATTGAAAGAATTTCTGATTTAGAAAATTTTAAAGAAGAATATGCAGATGCCTTTATAGGTATTGGCAATAACAAATTAAGAGAACAGTTATTAGAAAAATCAAAGAGATAGGATTTACTATACCTGTTCTGATACATCCATCCGCTTATGTTAGTAGAACTTGCGAAATACAGGAAGGAGTTATTATTGAGCCTAAAGCAATTGTGAATGTACATTCAACCATTATGGCAGGGGGCATTATAAGCGTTTGTTTTTAGTAGAGGGCTATTTGAAACAGACGATGTGATAGGCAACACTATCGGATGTTTGATAGGGGCATAATTGCTTTGTTGAGGAGTGCAAAAGAAAAATGAAACTATTAATAGTTGGAGCTGGAGGCTATGGTCTATTGGTTAGAGAAATGGCAGAAGCTCAAGGATATAAAGTTGATTTTCTAGATGACAACAGCCCACTTGCAGTGGGGAAGGTTGAGAATCTTGAGAAAATTGAGGGAGAGTACGATGGCTCAATTGTGGCTATTGGTAATCCAGAAATCAAACAGAAGATATTAAGAAGAATGAAGAACTTGGTTACGCTTATTCACCCCACGGCTTGTGTTAGTGTGAGTGCTGTTATTGGCACTGGTTGTGTGATTGAAGCGAATACAGTTGTTAACTCAAATGCTGTTGTTAATGATGGTAGCTTCATTTGTGCCGGTGCTGTTGTTAACCATAATGCAGTTGTCGGTAAGTTTTGTCAGATTGATTGTAACGCCGTTGTGGCAGTGGGAGCTAAAGTACCAGAAAGTACAAAAGTTCAGAGCTGCACAGTATTTAAATAGATTAGATGAAAAAAGAAATAGTTTAGTAAAGTTTCTTTTAAGGAGAGTTTAAGGATTATGAGCTGGAAAAAAGTTGTTGGAATTGTTGCAGCGACACTTGGAACCGCATTTGTAACTACAGCTGTTGTGGCTAAAGTAAAAAAAGATAATAGTCAGTATAAAAATGAGCCAGATCAGAAGAATCCAATGGAGGGCAAAAAGGTAATCTTTGTTGAGGATGAAAATGATAAAGAAAATGCCGATGGTATGAGGGGGCATCTTGAAGCAGTGGGTGTAACTGGTCATAAGGCGGGTGTATATGAAAAGTATGTTAAGAGAGGAATTGATGTAGTTCTATCTTTTGGCGGACTTGTAGTTCTGAGTCCATTATTATTAGGAATTTCAATAGCTATCAAAATTGATGATCCAGGTCCTGTTCTGTTCACACAGAAGCGAGTGGGAGAAAACAAGAGATATTTCAAATTGCATAAGTTTAGAAGTATGAAAATGTGCACACCACACGATAAGCCAACACATATGTTGGAAAATCCGGAACAGTACATAACAAAGGTTGGCAAGTTTATCAGAGCACACAGTTTAGATGAGCTTCCTCAAATTTGGGATATCTTCATTGGTAATATGTCTGTTATTGGTCCGCGTCCAGGTCTTTGGAATCAGGACTTTCTGACAGCTGAGAGAGATAAATATGGCGCTAATGACATCAAACCAGGTCTGACCGGATGGGCACAGATTAATGGACGTGATGAAATTGAGATTCCGGTGAAGGCTAAACTTGATGGCGAGTACGCTCAGAAGATGGGTCCCCTTATGGATGCTAAGGTATTCTTAGGAAGTTTACATGTTTTCGGTGGCGATAATTCTGTTGTCGAAGGAGGAACTGGCGAGATGAAAAAGCAGACTGTTGGTCGTCACTATACAGACGGAATGACTTCTGAAGAGTTGATTGGCCACATTGGCTTTGGTGAGCCAGTTGAAGTAGATATAGAAACTGAGAAGAAAGTTCTTATTACAGGCGCAGGTTCTTATATTGGAGAAGCATTCCAAACTTATGCAACAGAGCATTATCCAGCACTCAAAGTAGATGCGGTAGATATGATTGATGGATCGTGGAGAGAGAAGAATTTTTCATCCTACGATATTATCTATCATGTTGCTGGAATCGCTCATGCAGATGTTGGAAACGTGGATGAGGCCACAAAAGCAAAATACTACGCAGTTAATACTGATCTTGCAGTAGAAGTTTGTGAAAAGGCAAAAGCTGAAGGAGTGAAAAATTTCGTATTCATGTCATCTATGATTGTATATGGAGATTCTGCTCCTTATGGTAAGAGCAAGGTTGTAGATGAACACACTGTTCCTTTTGCTGCAAATTTCTATGGTGATTCTAAACTACAAGCAGATGCAGCGGTACGAGAATTAGCAGATGATTCGTTCCATGTTTTTGTTTTGAGACCACCTATGATTTACGGAAAGGGCAGCAAAGGTAATTATCCTACTTTAGCCAAGTTTGCAAAGAAACTTCCTGTATTTCCAAATGTAGATAATGAACGTAGCATGCTTCATATAGATAATCTATGTGAGTTTCTTTGCCAGATTATGATGGTTAAGGAAGTTAAGGAGAATGCAATTGTTCTTATTCCACAGAATGGTGAGTGGACTAAAACCAGTGAGATGGTTAAAGAGATCGGTGAAGTAACCGGTAAAAAGGTTAGATTGATTGGTGGAATTATGAAGCCAGCTGTCTTACTTGGCGGCAAGGTGCCTGGTAAGATCGGTGGGCTCGTTAATAAAGCATTCGGAAATTCTACTTATGCTCATGAAATGAGTATTTATGAAGGCATTGTTTATCAGACCACATCCTTAAAAGAAAGCATACAGAAAACAGAAGGAAATATGAAAATGAAAAACAAGAAAATTGCAATTGTCTCATCACAGTATTTTTGGCTGCCGGAAGAAGCAGGTCCATCACGTTTTTATTCAATAGCTAGAACTTTTAAAGATAATGGTTATGATGTAGATGTTTATACTAGTAGCTATGAGCATCATGAGAAAAAACAGAGAGATAAATCAATTAGTACAGATTTGAATGTAATTTATATAGATTGCATATCTTACAAGAAAAATATTGATCCTCGCAGAGAAGTCAGCAATATTATGTTTTCTGCAAAAGTTTCGAAAGAATTGGAGAAAAGAATACTGGATTATGAAGCCGTTTATTGTTCGATTCCACCTAATAATATTGGAAAGACTGTGGGAGCAATTTGCAAAAAACATAATGTACCGTTTATAGTTGACATTGAAGACCTTTGGCCTGAAGCTATGTCAACGTTATTCAGCAAGCCGTTCCAAATACTAACGAAGCCATATTATTTCGATGCTGAAAAAACATATGCATACGCTAATGGAGTTGTTGGTACATCTGAAGAGTATACATCTAGAGCTTGGAAAAATAATGTAAGATCAATTCCTAATAGAACAGTATATGTTGGTACCGATATTAATGCTTTTGATGAAGAAGTTGCCAACAATATTACTAAAGTTATTAAGCCAGAAAATGAGTTTTGGGTCATATATACAGGTTCAATTGGTCATAGTTATGCAATTGATAATGTCGTTAGAGCTGCAAGTCAGATAAAAGATAATGAGAGAATTAAATTTAAAATCCTAGGTGATGGTCCGTTGAGAGTAGAATGCGAAGAATTAGCTAAAAAATTGAATTGCAATAATATTGAGTTCCTTGGATATGTCACACATCCTGCCATGGCTGCGTATTTAAGTAAATCTGATGTTACTATTAATTCGTTTGCTAAAGGTGTTGCTCAAAGTATTGTAAACAAGGTTGGCGATTATCTTGCAGCAGGAAAACCAATGATTAATACATTAGAGAATAAAGAGTGCTGTACATTAATAAATGATAATGTTGTTGGAATAAATGTTCCGGCTGAGATCCCAAATGAATTGGCAAACGCTATTAATAAGATGTTCTCGTCCGAAGAAATGCGCGTATCATACGGAAATAATGCACGACTGCTAGCGGAAATGAAGTTTGATAGAAAAACTTCGTATATGGAGATAATTGACTTGATTTCATCTTTGAAAAAATAATTGATGATAGAGTTGATGTTCTAGAATAGGAGCGAACATATTTATGAACAAATCAATATTAGGTCCAGATCCTAAGATAAGTATCATTATTCCTGTGTATAATGTCGAGCAGTATTTAGGAAGATGTATGGAATCAGTCTTAAATCAAACATACAAGAACATAGAAGTTATATTAATTGATGACGGTTCTAAAGACAGATCTTCAAGCATGTGCGATGAATGGAAAGCAAAGGATGATAGAGTTGTTGTTATACATCAAAAGAACGCAGGTGCGGGTGCTGCAAGAAATGCTGGATTGGCAATTGCAAATGGTGAATTGATTGGATTCGTTGATAGCGATGATTGGATTCAGTTAAATATGTATGAAACATTAATTAACGCAATCAAGAAATATCCAGAAGCTGATATCGCTGAATGTAAAACAACTCGAACAGATGGAAGAAAGGAAATTCCTACCGACGGAGAAAAGAATGTATCAGTCTATTTGCAATCGCAAACACAAACGCTTGAAAATTTTTTTAGAATACATGGCGGGGAAAGTAATTATGGTATTTATACTAAGCTAATTAAAAGAAAAGTTCTAGATCAATTTAAATTTGTTGAAGGTACGATTTCTGAAGATGTGATGGCGTCGTATTATTTTTATACTCATTGCGAGAAAGTCGTGAAAATTGATAAGAAATTATATAATTATTTTCAGAACCAGGAAGGTGTAACAAGAAAAAGCGTATCTAAGAGAGACTTAGAGTACATTGATGCCTTTGAGAGAATTCATAAAGATGTAAAAAAGAAATGGCCTGAACTTGCAGAGTATTCACAGATAAATTATGCAAGAGCAAATTTTACAATATTAGGAAAAATGAAACTATGCGGATATGACAAGGCAGACGTGAATCTTACTTGTGAGTTTGCCAAAATGAAAAAAATAGTGCGTCAAAATTTTAAGAAGTTATTGTTTTGGAAAATGTCAGTTAGCAGAAAGATTCTCCTAATATGGGTATGCATATGATCGGAGATTACCTATGAAAAAAATTCTAGTTATTGGAATGACTAGTACGCCAGGTGGTGTAGAGTCTTTTCTTATAAATTACTGTTTAAACAAGAATATGACAGGTATACAATTTGATTTTTTATGCCCGTCAGAAAATAAGATTGCTTATTCGGAAGAGATTGAAAAACAGGGAAATGTGTACTATGTTGTTCCTAAAAGTAAAAATATGTTTTTACATAAAAAACAACTAAAAGATTTTTTCAAGACGTATTCTAAAGAATACGTAGCAGTTTGGGCAAATTTAAATTCATTGATGAATGTGGATTTCTTAAAAATTGCTAGAAAATCTGGGATTAAACATATTATTGTTCACAGCCACAATTCAAGTAATATGGGTGGATTATTACAGAAAATATTACACACGAAGAATAAGTATTTTATTGGTAAAATAGCTACAGAGTTTTGGGCATGTTCTAGCGGTGCGGCAAAATGGTTCTATCCAAATAAGCTCCCATCTACAGTTATAAACAATGCTATAAATGTTGACAAGTATGAATTTGATCAATTAAAGCGCGAAAATATTCGTAAAGAATATGATTTAGACGGATGCAAAGTAATAGGTCATATAGGAAGGCTGCATTTTCAAAAAAATCAAAGTCAATTGTTGGTAATTATGTATCAGTTAATTCAAAAGGATGAATCATATAGATTGGTTTTAATTGGTTCCGGTCCTGATAAGGAGATGCTTGTTAGAGAGATTTCTCAAATGGGATTAGAAAAGTATGTAATCTTTGCAGGAGAGCAAAAAGATATTGGCGGTTGGCTGAGTGCATTTGATGTGTTTGTTTTTCCTTCAAGATTTGAGGGGCTAAGTATTGTTGGATTAGAAGCTCAAGCAAATGGAATTCCTATTATTGCGTCTACAAATGCAATTAATGATGAAGGACTTATTAATTCAAATGTTATAAGAATTAGTTTAGATAACTCTGTAGAGGAGTGGTGTCATGCAATTGAACAGTCAATTGGAGAAGTGAGATGTGAACACTCTATTATAAAGGAAAGGTTTAGAGCCAAATGTTTTGATATTGATGTAGAGGTTGGAAAAATGTCAAAGTATTTTAATGCATTAGAATGATAAAAAATTGTATATTAGAAAAATGAAGAGGGGATTTTTATGGGAAAAGACAAGATAAGTATTATTATGCCTGCTTACAAAGTGGAAGATACTATAGCACGTTGCATACAATCAATAATTAATCAAACATATTCAAATCTGGAAATAATATTAGTAGAAGATGGTTCTCCGGATAGGTGCCCTGAAATATGCGATGAATATATGAGAAATGATGCAAGAATCAAAGTTATTCACCAGAAGAATGGAGGATTATCTAAGGCAAGAAATGTTGGATTATCTAATGCAACTGGTGATTGGATTCTTTTTGTTGATAGTGATGATTATATTGATTATGAATTATGTGAAAAAGTACATGATTGTGCAGTGAAAAACAAAGCGGATATTGTTATGTTTGGGTTTACTAAGTTTAAAGACGGTGAACAGATTAAATGTAGTGTTGTGGAAAGTGTATCTCGTCTGTTAAACAAAGATGAGGCCATGGGGCTTTTATCCGACCCTAATATTGGAAACTTTTCATGGAACAAGTTTTACAAGAGAAGTTTGTTTAATGATATTAAGTATCCAGAAGGTAGAGTTTATGAAGATTTAGCGACTACTTATAAAGTTATTGATAGAGCTTCGCAAATCTGTTTATTGGAAACAAAATTGTATTATTACTATCAATCAGATAACAGTATTACGCATACGATCACTAAAAAGCATGTTACTGATGAATTCGAGCAGAGATTTGAACAGTATAATTTTTTGATAGAACATAATTATGAAGCGGCTAAACTTGTGAGAGAAGAGTTATTTGCTGATGCATTACAATATTGTATTTACTGCCCGTATGAGCCAAGTAATCCTACATATGCAAATGCCTCAAATGTTATATTAGGCTCAAAGGAAGTTAGACAAATATTTGGTGGAACGTATAAGATTATGTACCATATGTACACTATCTCGGTCCATCTATTTAATTTTGTATGTTGTTTATTAAAAAAACGATTAAAAGTTTAGAAGTAAGGTGAAAGAATGGATAAGAAGACTGCCAAGATTGGAATATTAACTTTTCACAAGGCCATAAATTATGGGTCTGTTCTACAAGCATGGGCTTTACAGAATACCTTGAAGATGAATGGGTATGATTCTGAAATTATTGATTACGAACCCAAAGAACTAAGGCATTTATATGAAACAAGCTTAAAAGATGCTAAAGGATTTAAAAGGAAGCTTAAAAGAATTCTTTCTTTTAAAAGAAAAGTATCTATGCAAAGAGATAAGTTTTTGTGTTTTAGAAAAGAAAATTTACATTTGAGTAAAGAAATGTATTTTTACGACTCGGATTTCAGAGGCATTGCGGATAAGTATGATGTGATAATTACGGGAAGTGATCAAGTTTGGAATACAAACATAGTAGATTGTGATCCTATTTTTTTTCTACCATTTCCTTTTAATGGTAAAAAGATTGCGTATGCTTGTAGTGTAAATGATGGTCAGGTGAATGAAAGATTTCCGGCAGATTGGCTTGAAAAATGGCTCAGGCAGTATGATTTCATTTCGGTTAGAGAACAAAGCGGAGTAGAGAAATTATCTTCATTTTTAAATTATAATATGAAGATTTATAATACCTTGGATCCAACATTATTATTGGACAAAGAGATGTATACTTCGTTACTTGGAGATAGAATTAAGGATGAGCGCTACATATTCTTGTATAATATGTGGACAAAAATGGAAGGAATACAAGTAGCTAAAAAGGTATCTGAAAAATTAGGCTTACCGGTATATACGATTACTAATCAAATGGATATGATTAGAATTGTTAAATATAGCCGTAATGGTGTTAAAGTTGACTTACAGCATACAGGGCCTAAAGATTTTCTGAATTATATTTACTATTCGGATTTTATAATAACAGATTCATTTCACGGTACCGCATTCTCTATTATTTTTAATAAAGAATTTTTGACACTTAATACTCATATGGATAATGGGCAGTATAAAAACGATGAACGTCTTATAAGCATATTAAGTAATGAAGCGTTAGTAGAGCGCTTTGTAAAAATAGATGACATTGACTCTTTGGATTTGCATAAGAGAATAGATTATACGAGAGTAAATGAATATAGAGAAGATTTAAGAACGCAATCGCTTGGTTTGCTACTGGATGCAATTGAGGGAAAAATTAATTTGTAAGACGGGAATAAGGAGGTAAGTGTGTGGAATCACGAAATAGATATTTGGCAAAAAATACGCTGATATTTACAATAGGCAATTTTGGATCAAAATTTATTGCCTTCTTCTTGGTACCTCTTTATACAAGTGTTTTACGAACTGAAGAGTATGGAGTGGCAGATCTTATCACCACATTATGCGCAGTGATTGCACCGGTCTTAATTTTAAACATTTCTGAAGCAATAATGAGGTTTAGTCTGGATAAGGATGCCGATAGAGCGGTAATTACAAAGATTGGTATTAGAATTTTTGAAATCTCTATCATTTTAGGCGTATTACTTATTCCTGTGTATAGTTTGTTTGCACCTATTAGAGAGTACTGCATATATATTTTTATATATAATGTTTCAATTGGTGCTAGTACTGTATTTTTGTATGATTTACGAGGTAAAGAGTTATTGCTTCAGTATTCTATTGGAAGTGTAATTCTTACTCTGACATCAGCGTTGTTTAACATTTTGTTTTTGGTTGTTTTTGATTGGGGAGTTCGTGGATACATTTCTGCATTTATTTTTGCAAATATTGTAACTGCAGTGTATGCGGCGGTAGTTGGAAAAAGTTTTAAAGGATATACAAAAACAAGAATAAACACAGCGAAAATGAAAGAAATGGTGAGCTTTTCGGCTTTTTTAATTCCTAATACGTTTATGTGGTGGATTATGAATTCATCAGATCGAGTTATGGTTACAGCTATGGTTGGAAGTGCAGCTAATGGTATTTACGCAATTTCATATAAATTGCCAACACTCATTTCGACTTTAACAGGGATTTTTAACCAAGCATGGGGATATTCCGCTATTAGGGAGAATGGTGCCGAAGATGAGAGTGAATATAATAATGGCGTTTTTAAATCATTAATTTCAATAGCAATGCTAATGGGAATTGGTCTGATTACAATTATGAAGCCATTTCTAAGTATTTATGTAGAGAAATCATATTATGTTGCCTGGAAATATACACCTTTTTTAGTGATTGGTTGTGTGTATTTGACGTTAGGCACGTTTATGTCAACAACTTATAATGTTCATAAAGATAGTAAAGGATTTTTAATTTCGGCAACTATTGGAGCGGTAGTAAACATTGGCTTGAATTTTCTTTTGATTCCAAAATTCCGAGTATATGGTGCTGCTATTGCTACATGTATTAGTTATATTGTTGTATTCTTGTTTAGATATTTTCATACTCGTAAGTATATACGTTTTAATATTAAAAATAATGAATTCATCATGGGGACTATTTTATTACTAAGTTCATCGCTAATAATGTTTATTGATAATTATGTTGGCATAACAATCCAGATTATACTTCTAGTAATTGCTATGATTATTTATGCCAATTATTGGACCACTATTCTGAGAGGAATTATCAACAAGTTTGTGAAAAGAAAGGTGGGTTAATCTATAGTGAAAAAAGAACCTTTGGTTAGTATCATCGTGCCAATATATAATGTTGAAAAATATATTGTTAAGGGCGTCGAGTCATTATGTAATCAGAATTATAATAATATAGAAATTATTTTAGTTGATGATGGATCACCAGATAGATCTCCTGAATTAATAGATGATTTAGCTCAGAGAGATAAACGAATAAAGGCAATACACAAAACAAATGGAGGCGTATCCTCTGCTCGAAATGTAGGAATTAATCATTCAAATGGTGATTACATTATGTTTGTCGATGGAGATGATTGGGTTGATCCGTCATATGTATCATTTTTTGTAAATATGATTGTTGAATCGAACCATTCAATTGGAATGAATTATAATTATTATTATGATTCCGGCAGAACAAATATAGACAGTAATGATTTTACTATTATAGATAAGAATATAGCAGCTGGATCCATATACAACGGAGATATATTTGTAGCAGTTTGGAATAAGATTTATAGTAAAGTTTTTTTAGATAAAAATCAAATTCGATTTAATGAAGCAATATGGTTTGGGGAAGGAATGTTATTTAACATTGAATGCTTAAAATACACAAATGAGATTGCCGTTTGTAAGAAATCCTTGTATCACCAAACTCCAAATCAAGAAAGCGCTATGCGAGCCTTCAATTTAAAGAGTTTTTTATGTGGAATTAAATCAATGGAATTACAGAAAGAAATAATAGATTCTTTTTCTGATAGCGTTAAAAATGAGTGGGAACTGCATTTGTATGGATACAACCATAGCATTATTGACGGGCTTGTAAAAACGAATTCTGTTGATGATAATGAAGAAGTATACAAAAAATATGTTAAATTGTTACGTCGCAATATTGGTATTCCTCTTAAGTATGAAAGGAGATTTAAGAATAAAATTGCGTGTATTTTATATTTTATTTCACCAAGTATTATGTCAAAGGCGATGCTAAAAAGAAATAATAGAAGGCTTAAGAGCGGTGATTAGCTATGTTGTTAAAAATAAAAAAGAATAATATATTATTACTACTATATGTCATGCTGTCTGCGTTTTATACATCTCCTTTATTTAATATCGGATTGTTTGATTATGTTTTGTATGTACTCTTTCTGTTTAATTGGTTTTTCATTATATGGGGGTTATTTTATGCTTTAAAGAATGATGATGCAAAAGTTGTACTTTCTTTGGCTTTAATTATAGTCGTTATTTTTATGGTATGTATGCTGAATGGTACAAGCCTTAGGCAATGCAATGTTATTCTGACATTGATAATTGGCATGTATTACACTACGAGCATATCATACTCAAAAGCTTTCTATCAGTTAATTAGCATAGTTGGATTGATTTACAACGTACTTGCTTTAATAAAAAGCCCGAATTATTTTGTGAATTGGGAAGCATCAGGTCAGGCAACAATGAATCCTAACACAATTGGAATTATGAATTTGTTTTTTGCTATAATTATAAATTCATACATCCATTTGTTTGTGCCGGACCGGAGAAAAAAATATTGCTATATGTTCTATAATGCATTGCTATTATATATATTGTTTATGTATAGAAGCCGAACGGCACAAGTTGCATTTTTGGTTTTTGTGATAGTATTTGTCTTATTAAAACGAGAAATACTTAATAAACCTAAATTACTATTTATAATTACCTGTGGACTATCAATTATGGGTACAATTGCACCTCTATTGTATTTAGCAATGCCGAAACAAATCATGGATTGGATTGCAAATACAACAGGTAAGTCATATTTTTCTGGGCGTGAAATAATATGGGGGCGTTTTTATGCTGCATTAGCAGATTTTAAGACACTTGTGATAGGACCGGGGATGTGGAGAAAAGAACAATATACATCACTTTGGAACAATGGTCGAGTTTACTCGATGCACAATAATTATCTTGATATTATTTTATGTTTCGGTCTTATTGGTCTAATTATTTTTACTCTTTTTATTGCTACACGTATATATGGTTTAAGTAAACGGAAAGTGTTAAATAACTATGTGTGTTTGTCAGGATATTTTTCATTTATGATCTTGGGATATACTGAGAATAACTTTAGTTATGCCTTTTTTGTAATGCTATATAATATACTGATTGGTTTGGCTATATATGCAAATAAGCAGCTAGAATGAGGAACTCAGTTGATTAGAATTTATTAGAAAAATTATAAGAATACATCTGCTGGAGTTTGAAAAATTGCAGTAGCGATTGTAAAGAATATTATGGAGTGTTTGTATGATATCAGCGCATAATGACAATGATATGGTAATCAACAGAAAAAAGTGGATTGATTACCTTAGGGCTATGGCAATTGTGTTAGTTGTGATTAGCCTTAACTTCCTGAAAAAGTAACACTCAAAAAATGGCAGATTGTAAAAAACCTTGAAAAATAGGGATTTTCCTTAATTTCCAGCCCGAAATAGCCCTAAAAGCATCTCAGGCTGGAAATTTACATGTTATTGGCACCTTGAATCTGAAGAAACTTCCAGGGTCTGACCCTATGAAGTTATTTTCAGTGGGTATCATTTTATTGATGATATTTTCTTTTAAAAGCTATTTTATATTTGTGTATAAATCAATAATATCTAAGATAAGAAGGTAAATAAATATGTACGATTATTTAGTAGTAGGATCTGGTCTTTACGGAGCAGTATTTGCACAGCAAGCAAAAGCAGCAGGCAAGTCTGTTCTTGTAATAGATAAGAGACCTAACATAGCAGGAAATGTTTATACAGAAAAAGTGGAAGGCATTAATTTCCACAAGTATGGAGCACATATTTTTCATACTAATAATACAAAGGTTTGGAATTATATTACACAGTTTGCGACATTCAACCGTTTTACCAATTCGCCTGTGGCAAACTACAAGGGTGAGTTATATTCCATGCCATTCAATATGTACACATTTAATAAAATGTGGGGAGTAGTAACGCCGGAAGAAGCTGCTGCTAAGATTGAAGAGCAGAAAAAAGAAATCACAGGTGAGCCACAGAATCTTGAAGAACAGGCAATCAGCCTTGTTGGTAGAGATATTTATGAGAAACTTGTGAAAGGCTACACTGAAAAACAATGGGGAAGGGATTGCAAAGAACTTCCGGCTTTTATTATCAAGAGACTTCCGGTAAGACTTACTTTCGATAATAACTACTTCAATGCTTTGTACCAAGGTATACCGGTTGGTGGGTATACAAAGATGATTGCAAACCTTCTTGATGGAATCGAAGTAAGACTTGGTGTGGATTATCTTGAGAATAAGACTGAGTATGACGCAATGGCAGAAAAGATTGTTTACACCGGCGCTATTGATGCGTACTTTGATTATAAGTTAGGTAATCTTGAATACCGATCGGTCGGATTTGAGAATGAAGTTCTTGATCAGCCAAACTTTCAGGGTAATGCCGCTGTAAATTACACGGATCGAGAGACTCCATGGACAAGAATCATTGAACATAAATGGTTTGAATTTGGTAAAGATGAAGATGGAAATGATATTCCGAAAACAATTATTAGTCGTGAATATAGTTCTGAGTGGAAACCAGGAGATGAACCGTATTATCCTGTAAATGATGAAAAGAATAGCAAGCTTTATTCTCAATACAAAGAGTTGGCTGAAAAAGAAGACAAAGTCATTTTTGGCGGTCGCCTTGGAGAATATAAATACTATGATATGGATGCTGTAATAGATGCCGCACTTGCTATGGCAGAAAAAGAATTAACTATTAAATAGAAGTAGCAATAAATAAGCAAAAATATGATATAGAATGAGCGGCTGTTGTAGAAGTGCTAAGGTTTAGAGGAGTGATAGGCGGTGATCATATTGCGTTACAAAGTATTTTTAGACTCAAATGTGTACGATGGAGCAAACTATTCTTTCAGAAATGCGCTATTTACAGAATACCTCCGGGGTCTGGCCCTGTGAAGTACACCTAAAAAGGATAAAGCAGAGCTAAAAGATCTATAAAAGAAGCATAAACTCTCTTGCCGAGATATAACATTGATGATATAATCCTGAAAAATAAAGGTAAATAACTACTGGAAAAGGAAATGGAATATGGAAGGAAACATGCAGGAATATCTCACAGAAAAAGAAGCCCGTGAGAAACGGCTGGCAGTTTACACAGAAAAGATCCAGGAAACGGTACTAAACAAATCAGCAGAGACGATCCGCTTGTTGGTAGAAGAAAGACATAACCAGAAAATGACCCAGCAGGAGCTTTCAGATATTACGGGGATACAGCCGTCAAACCTGGCGCGTTTTGAAAGCGGCGGCAGGGTACCGACACTGATTGTATTGGAGAAATATGCGAATGCTTTGGGAAAACATATTGAAATAAAGATCTGTGACAACTAACAGATTTTTATTTCATATAATCATAAATGATAATATAATAAAAGATAATAAGATGTTGGAGGGATGAACATAGCAAGAAAATTGAGAACCTGGTTTCCGGGAGCAGTCTATCATATCATGCACAGGGGAGTGAGAAGAAGAGCGATATTTCAGGAAGAGATGGATTATCAGGTGCTTTTGCAAGTATTAAAAAACTCATTGGAGAAGTACAAATGTATCCTGCATGCATACTGCCTGATGACAAACCATATCCATTTGTTGCTTGAGACTGGAGACATGGAGATATGGAAATTTATGAAATATATGTCAGAATGTTATGCCATGTACCTGAATCATAAGTATTCCTACAGGGGCCATGTATTTGAAAGCCGGTATAAATCATGTCTTGTGAAAGAAGATGCATACTTTTTGCAGACCAGCCGGTACATCCATTTAAATCCGGTAAAAGCACAGATGACAAACTATCCGGAAGATTATCCATGGAGCAGTTATCAGACAATGATTGGGCTTTCAGATGACAGGATAAGAAGTTTTCGGGTCTGACCTTATGAAGTATAACTATGGCAAGACCGAGAAAAATGATATCTTTAGAAGAGCAGATAAAGAAGCAGAAAGAGACGGTATTAAAAGTAAAAGAAAAGTATGATTCCGAAATGATGAAACTGAAAGATCTTTATGCAAAAAGGAACGAAGAGAAGAAAAAAGAACTGCTCAAAGCTGTTGAAAGCAGTACAAAAACATATGAAGAGATCATGGCCTTTATCTGTTCTGAGGGCGAAATAAATTAAATTTTGGACTGTTTTGATGAGAAAAGAGCAATTTGAGTGTTACTTTTTCAGGAAGTTCACGATTATTTAAAGCTGCATATACAGGAAAATTGTTGCGACTTAATGTGAAGCTTGCTATAATAGAAGACAGAATGTAGATAAAGGAAGTCTAAAGTGTTAATTTAGGAAAATCTTTTTCTCAAGAAAAATTAGAGTATAAAGGAAAAATGTTGAAGAATCAAATATTTATATCTTACAGAAGATGCGATGGAAAAACAGTAGCAAAGTTTTTGTATGATTACTTGACACATATGAATTATTTAGTTTTCCGGGATGAAGAGTCTGCCCATAATGGACGTTTTGATGAGGCTATTTATAATGCAATTGATGAATGTAAAGATTTTATATTAATTGTAAGTCCTAAAGTAGCTGAATTTGACAACAAAGATAACAGGTGGGTATATAGAGAATTATCATATGCTTTAAAAAAGCAAAAAAATATTGTTCCTATATTTTTGGGAGAAATAGAACTACATTTTGAGAAGTGGCCTGAAAATATTAGAAGCGTTGAATATATAAATGGAATTGATCTCAGCGAGGGAAGGCTTCCATTTGACAAATTAATAGAACTATTAACCGCCAAACCGCATTTTTTTAGAAATAAGTCAAAAATAGTTGAAAATAATAATAAATTCATAAAAAAAATTAATTTAATAATATTACGTGTATGGTTCGGATTACTAATATGGCTAGCATTGTATATTATTATACATTATACGTTCAATGAAACATGGGAAATGCCGCATATTATTTGGAGAATTTGTAAGGCGTTTAAGGAATTATCTATATATACAATATTGCTTTTACAAACAGGAACCATTTTATGCATGAAAGTGATAGTACATTATTTAAAAATAAACAATAGATATTATATTTTGAAAAATTGGGGTGACAGGAATATTGATGATAATGAATTTTATACAGCTTCTTATTTCCTGAATATCGAAATGCAATCAGTTGATTCAAAAAGATATTTAAAAAATGAAAAGAAATTACATATTACAAATGATCAAAAGAATTGCTTATATTATGATCAAATAGCTGGAATGATTATTGCATCAAATGATAGTGAAAATGTAGGATATTTTGCATTAGAATACAAACTATGGCCATCAATTTTTGTATATTGTATAGGAAAATATACAATGAAAAGTGCTGCTATTCAAATTATGAATGAACAGGATTTCGGATATAAAGGTACTCAAAACAATATAGCATATTTTGATAATGATGAAATGGATATTCGGATTATGTATGGACGGGTATGGCCAAAATCAATAGAAATTATAAATAAAGTATCAGTTGGGATAGAAGATATACTTTTTGAACAACAAAAAGAGCAGCAAACAATAATCTTAGAGGGGAAAAATGGGGATAATTATAAAGTAGAAATCTTAGATCAAATCAATTATAAAAATACAAATTATTATGTTGTGATTACATGTGAAAAATATGAAAATATTGATATGCATACACCAATAGTTTTAATGATAAATGGAACATATTATGAAACCGCTGATTCAGATGTTGCAAAAATTGTATTTGCTATTTTTAGAGATAGGCATATTGATGAATATGAATTTATGGAAAGGAGCTGATTCTGTAAAGAAGAAACAATAAGTGTTTCTTTGACAAGATTATTTAATTGTTTATCAGATAACTGGATTATATCTGCACTTTCTGAGATGATAGAAATCGGTTAATGACAAACCAAGAAGTCAGCAACAATTTTCTAAAGATTGGAGAAAAACATATGAAAGTTTTTATTAGCTATTCAAGCAAAGATAAAATTTTTGCAGAAAAACTATCAAGAGATTTATTAAAATTAGATTTAGATGTCTGGCTGGATAAGTGGGAGATTAAAGTGGGAGATTCATTAATAAGTAAAATTAGCTCTGGGTTATCCGAAAGCGACTATCTTATTATCATTCTTTCCAATAATTCAATACTATCAGAATGGGTAAATAGAGAGTTGAATTATAGTTTGCTTGAGGAGATTAACAATAGTCAAATAAAGGTTCTGCCTGTAATTATTGCCAACTGCAATGTACCTGTTTTTTTAAAAGACAAGTTATATGCTGATTTTAGAAAAGATTATCAATCTGGTTTTAATGTACTTGTTGAAGTTCTTACACAATCAGAAGTTAGTCCTGCTGTTTTGATAAAAGGAGTGGACTTTTTGTCATCAGAAGACAAAAAGTCGCTGTGTATGGAAATAGTTGTAGCCAATGATTCAAACAAAGAAGTATGGCTAACTGAATTACAGTTGCATTCACTAACAAAGCTTGCGGGATGTGGTTCTTCACCATTTTTATTTACAGCGAATTACAGGGTTGTCGTTTCATGCCTCTTGAAAGTACAAGATAAGTACTATGATTTGACAGGTAAGGTTTTTGAAGGAGATGAGAAGAAATATTCAAAAAATGTTTCCGGCAAATTTGATTATATTGACTCGTCAGGTAGCCAAACTTGGGATATCCAGATGGTTATTCCGATTAGACTTAGAGTCTCTGCAAAAGATAGACTATGTATAAGGATGATATTCTTGAAGTCAAAGAAAAAATTAATTAAAAAATCTGGAAGAACAGGGAGTTGTTATATAGGTGGTGTAATTCTGAATGAGTTAAATGTTAAGCTTTTAACAGAACAAAATAAAGAGACATCTTACACCTTACAGGACAAAGACGATTTTGTTAAGTTTATAGCAAATAATTAGTAATATCAGAATGAACTTTCAAAGTCTGTTGCTTAATAATTATATCTGTTGTTTTCTGCAAAGCTGTTTATTCTCTGAAAAGAGGTATTCAAGATGAATGTTAAAGCAAATAAATATAGAAAATCAGACAATTAATCTTTTATCAGAAGAAGAACTGAGTAAGAAAATAGAGGTGGTTGGAAAAAAACTGTAATTTTATACTTGGTGGGAACTGGAAACAAACGGTAAATTTTCAAAGAACGATAAAATCTTTTTCACTACGGACGATATACTTATAGTAGGATTCGATATAGACAGCGGGTATGTAGAATAATTCTGGCAGAAATGGGAGATATAAGTAGGTTTGATGATGTGAAGGACATCCAAAAGCTAAGCAGGATGAGGCTAGTAACGTGTAGATCAGCGCAAAGCAGAACATCCGGAATGCTGGAATGGACGTGCAACCCGCAACTGGAGTCTTCCAGATACTGTTTATCTGAATCCAGATAAAATAAGTGGGCAGGAAGAAAGCAGCTGTTGAAGATGCTTCTGCTTCAGGCAATCATCAAGTACAGATAAAGATCAACCACAGAGGATGCAAGAGACTTCGGCACGGATTGTTCCGGATGGCAATGTCTGCAGTGTCACATACAGACGAATTTAAGCAGTTGCAAGAGTACTATACAACCAGAAGCAATAAACCATTGAAAAAGATGCAGTCACTGATTGTGATAGCATGCAAGACACTGAGAGGAATTTATACCATCTTGAAGCCAGAGGCAGTAAAGACACGATAGTTGCATAGGAAACACAAACAGGTAATGTTTCCAGAACTCTGTCGAGTGGCTGAAGGCACGCATTGGATATTGGACAGGATTCTGGAACAGAAACTCGTAAACGATGGAGTCCGAAAAGGACTGCATCTATAAAAGACCAACAGGAAGTAGAAGTGGTGTAGTTCATTGAATAAATCAGTATCATGATAGGTGAATGCAGGTCAGTAATATAAAAAAACAAGAGCTGTAGCCGGCATCGTTTTTTACCGTGGGTCATGACCTTGTTTGGGTTCTGTGTATGGTAGATGGAATGAAGGAAGTTGGGATACGATCCCCTTTAGCTATGGAAGGTTCATTATCATAGTTGGTCAGAGGGAAAATAGCCTTTATAAAATAAATAACAGGGATGCTTTATAAACTGTACCCATTTATCAGTTATTCGATACATGATACTACGATATCCATCATTTTCGGCTCTTCTTTTGGGAGTAAATAAAAATCGTCAAAGCCAGTAAAATGAATAGATTTGGCTTGACAGAATAGGAAGTGAAGAATATGACTTTTAAAGATTTGTTTAGACGCTGGGGATTAAATAGTATTAAATTAAATGTTGGTTTTGCAGAGGTAGAATTTGGAGCAACGGAAGATGATCAAACAGCAGCATGGGATATGTATGTTGAACTGATTACCCGCATTACAACACAATCGTTGGATGATACAGATGGTGATGAGGAGACAGCATTAAACAGTATCTATCAGTTGTTTCCAATTACAAGAGAAATTTTGAAGAGTAAAGGACGTAATGCGGAGAATTTTTCAAAAATTGCAATAATAGTGCTGAACCAAATAATACGACCATTTACTGCAAAGTGGCATAAAAAGAAATTAAATGGAGCATTTTCAAATCAAGATGAGTGCATATTATTTAGAACGGAACTAAAACAATTACAATCAGAGCTTATTTGCTACAGTAAATTGCTGGCAGAGGTGGCTAAGGTAGAAGATTTATCTTGTTTTTTAGAAGATTGACTAGCATTGGGGTCCGACCATATGAAGTACAACTAAAAAGGATAAAGCAGAGCTAAAAGAACTATAAAAGAATTATAAAATCGGAAATAGAGTGGAAAGAGAGGAGAAAAAAGCCAGAGAAAATTATCTGAAAATTATAGTGCGAGTTTATTGACAAAAGAGATAATACACATTGGAGTCAGACCTCATGACAGACTAATAAAAAGAATGAAACAGCTCTAAAAGTTGTATAAAAGAAATATAAATTTCCTTGCCGAGATATGATATAGATGATATAATTCTGGAAAATAGATATAGAAGGAAGGGGAGTATACTATGCCAGAATTAAGTAGATTTGAGGGAATGGTTATTAAAATGTTATTTAATGATACTGTTCAGCATAATAAACCACATGTTCATGTTACTTATGGTGAATACCGGGCTTCGGTAGGAATTGATGGCGAATTGCTTGCAGGATCTCTTCCACAGAAACAATTCAGAATGCTTGTAGGATGGTTGGCGTTACATGAAGAAGAAGCTTATGCTGCATGGAATAAAGCAGTCAGAGGAGAACATTTTGATAAGATTAAGCCATTACAATAGGAGGAATGGGTATGTTTTCGTTAAATGGAATTGTATATGCCAGTGAAAAGATAGAAAATATTCAAATAGTATCAGCGAAACCATTGGATGATATGATGATGATTCTTACATTTTCTACAGGTGAGCAGCGCCTTTTTGATGCTACTATTTTAACAGGTCCAGTGTTTACACCGTTGTCTGATGAACATATTTTTAAAAACTGTAAAGTGGTAGATGGGGTTGTTACATGGCTGGATGAAGAAATCGATTGTGCGCCTGAATATATGTACACAAATAGTTATGAGTATCCTTCTTTAAAGTCTGCAATCTGATTAAGAGAAATGTGAACTTCCGGTAATTTTTCCACCTAAAGAAAAAAGAACGAAATAAAATCATAAAAAATCCCGGTTTTCTGCGGCTTTCCATTGCAGATAGCCGGGAAATATAGTACAATTATTTTAGGCGGATAACCGCCTAAAAGGAGGGCGCTATGTATCTGGATTTTTTAGTGAAAGTACCAACCGTAAAAGGCAAGATCACACGGAGAAAAAAGTCAAATGTTGTATATATAGAGTATGAGTATGACCGGGTTTATGATCCATCCCGGAAGTATACTTTTCCCAAAAGAGTAACAATCGGAAAACTGTCAGATACGGATCCGGAACTCATGAAACCGAATCAAAATTTCCTGAAATATTTCCCCGATGCAGAGCTTCCGGAAAGCAAAAACAGGACTTCCAAAAGCAGCTGTCTCAGGGTAGGAACATATTTTGTACTGCGTAAGATCATAGAAGAATGCAGCTTGAACGATATCCTTGGAAAGTATTTTGGATCACGTGATATGGGGTTGTTTTTAGATATGGCTGTTTATTCGATCATAGCAGAAAACAATGTAGCGCAGTACTATCCGGATTATACATACAACCATCCACTTTTTACGGAAAAAATGAAACAATACAGCGATTCAACCGTATCAGATTTCCTGAATTCAGTAACAGATGATCAGAGTACAGGATTTCTGAATACATGGAATGAGTCACGGAATTACCGTGAAAAGATTTATATTTCTTATGATTCAACGAATAAAAACTGTCAGGCCGGGGATATAAAAATGGTTGAATTTGGGCATCCGAAAGTAGATATGGGAGAGCCGGTATTTAATTATGCAGTTGCGTATGATACTCATAATCAGGAACCATTATTTTATGAAAAATATCCAGGAAGTCTGAATGATATCTCCCAGCTTCAGTTCATGCTGGATAAAGCATCCGGATATGGTTATAAGAAGATCGGATTCATTCTGGACAGGGGATATTTCAGCTGCGAGAATATACAATATATGGATAAATGTGGGTATAGTTTTGTTATCATGGTAAAAGGGATGTCTGCCCTTGTGAATGAACTGATCCTGGAAAATAAAGGGACATTTGAAAATAAGCGGGTAAACAATATCTATGAATATGGAGTTTACGGAAAGACAATACGGCACAAACTGTATGCAAGTGATAAAAAAGAGCGTTATTTTCATCTGTATCATAGTATTTCCAAAGAAAGCGCAGAACGGATAGAGATTGAAAATCGGATCAACCAGATGACGCAGTATCTGAAAAAGTACCAGAATAAAGTAAAGGAATTCGGTCCTGGATTTGAGAAGTATTTTAACCTTCATTATGATGAAAAGAGCCAGGCTTTTATACTACCGGAAGAACGGTGCAGTGTGGTAGAAAGAGAACTGGATCTGGCAGGATATTTTTGTATCGTTACATCGGAAAAGATGAGTGCGAAGGAAGCAATCGAACTGTATAAGAGCAGGGATGTATCGGAGAAACTATTCCGCGGAGATAAATCATATTTGGGGAATAAGAGCATCCGGGTGTATTCAGAAGAATCAGCAAGAGCGAAGATATTTGTTGAATTTGTAGCCATGATAGTGCGCTGCAAGATGTATATAAAACTAAAAGAAGAAATGAAAAAACTGGATAAGAAACTGAACTATATGACTGTACCGGCGGCAATAAAAGAGCTGGAAAAAATAGAAATGGTACGTCAGTTAGACAATATATACCGTCTGGATCATGCAGTAACAGCGAAGCAGAAAGTAATATTGAAAGCCTTTGGACTGGATGCGAATAGTATAAAATACTTTGCGTCAGAGCTGAGTAAGGAACTGAAAGAAGCAGAATAAGGAAGGAAAATAAAGATGGCAAACGAAGTGAAGGTGGTCGGAAGTCCGAACAGTACTGCAAATAATTAAAAAAGCTGTCTGGATTCCGGATGTATTTGCATCCGGAACAGACAGCTTTTGTTGTATCAGCATCTAACCCTTAACCGCACCTGCGGAAACACCTTCTACAATGAATCTGGAAAGAAGAATGTAGACAATGATGACCGGGAAGATGGAAAAGGCGATCATTACATACACCTGTCCCATGTCAAACTTCAGGAAGTCTGCACTTCGAAGCTGTGCGATCAGTACAGGAAGTGTTTTCTTTTTATCTGAGTGAAGGACCAGCGCCGGAATGAAGTAATTATTCCAGCTCTGTACAAAGGTAAAAATTGCCTGCACAGCGATAGCCGGTTTCATAAGCGGGAATACGATTTTGTTAAAGGTATTAAATTCACCGGAACCGTCAATACGTGCTGCTTCCACAAGCTCCAGAGGAAGGTTGCTTTCCATGTACTGTTTCATATAGAAGAAAGTAACAGGAGCAGCAATACTTGGAACGATCAGTGGGACAAAGGAGTCGTCCAGACCTATTTTTCCCAACAGCTGAAGGAATCCAAGAGCAGTTACCTGAGTTGGGATCATCATGACTGCAAGGATAAATGTAAACATAAATTTTTTTGCTTTAAAATTGTATGCATGGATAGCGTAAGCAGTCATTGTTGAAAAATAGGTACATAAAACAGCAGAGCAGGTAGCAATGAAAATACTGTTGAACATACCATTCCATACAGGGAGTGTTCCTGCGAGAAGATTTTTCCAGTTCTCAATGAGATGTCCTCCGGGAATGGCTGTGAATCCCTTTTTCAGTGCGCCATTAGATCTGGTGGCATTGATAAACAGTACATAAAACCAGAACAGGCAGAAGAAGGAAATGATGATCAGTACGATATAGGCAAGAGTACGCTGACCTTTCATGCTCATTCCTTTTTTATTTTTGGAGTTTTTTTCATTCATTCTTCTCACCTCCATCAGTCTTTTATCTTGTTAAAGCGGAATACGATCAGGCTGAGCACTCCTGTGATAATGAACAGGAATACGGATAATGCACCACCCATTCCGTAGTTCTTGCTGAACAGATGCTTGTTCAGGAACATGATCAGTGTCATAGTGGAACGCATGGGGTCGCCGGTTCCGTTTGTCAGGATCTGAGGTACATCGAACATCTGCATGCCGCCGATCAGGGATGTGATCATAACATAGATCAGGATTGGACGAAGGAGTGGAAGAGTGATCTTTCTGAAAATCTGTGAGGAAGTTGCACCGTCTACTTCAGCTGCCTCGTAAAGCGAGGAGTCAATTCCCATCATACCTGCCATAAGAAGAATAGTTGTATTTCCGAACCACATCAGGAAGTTCAGGACTGCAACAAGGGTTCTGGCACTCCAGGCATGGCTGAAAAAGGAATATGCCTGTTTCAGTATTCCTGACTGCATCAGCATTGCATTGATGGGACCGCCGTCTGCAAATAAGGTAAAGAATAACATTGCAAAGGCGGATGCCATGATCAGGTTTGGCAGATAAATAACTGTTTTGAAGAAGCGCTGTCCCTTAAGCCGGAGGCTTGGATTGGAGAACCAGGCAGCCAGGAGCAGGGAAACCAGGATCTGTGGGATAAATCCCATTACCCACATGATCATTGTGTTTTTAAAATAAATCCAGATATCGCCACCCTGAAAGAGCTTTGCATAATTGGCAAGTCCCACAAAATTCGGTCCTATCTGCGTTAATCCAGATCTGTAATTTTCAAAGAAACTGTTATAAATTGTACTGATAAGCGGAACGAGCTGGAATATGAGATATACTACTACAAATGGTATCAGGAAGATATATCCCCATTTGTTATAGCTGACCGCTTTATGGTTATTATTCTTTGCCATTATCTTCCTCCATAGTCTGCTGTAATCCAAAGTGTGCCTGCCTGATGGTCAGGCAGGCACACAGGTTTCAATGTTTGATTAATAGGAAAGTTCCGGATATTTTTCTACAACTGCCTTATAGAACAGGTCGAGAGCTTCATCATAAGATGCGTTGCCTTCGAAGTAGTTCTTCATGGCATTCTGGAATTCTTCGTTGCAGCCCTGATCATAGATACTCATGTTACTCAGATCAATCTTATCAGCGCCTGCACAGAACATAGCCAGAGGATTCTGTCCACCAAGAACTGCATCGCCGTAGCTTTCATCTTTAGCCATTTCTTCCATGGCAGGTTTATTGTTTACGAAGTCATTATCAGCAGTAACGATTTCTTTCATAACGTCAACGTTAGTTGTCATCGTTCTCATGATATCAGCAACTAGTGTGGGATTGTCTGTGCCTGCAGCTGCTGTGATCCATGTTCCGCCCCAGTAGAAGCCCTGTGGCCCTTCTGTTGCAGCCCAGCCGCCATCTTTACCAACTGAACCATCCTGGTCAGCGCTCATGGAGAAGTCGATGAACCATGCAGGTCCGAAATATGAGAATACATTGCTGTCTTTGAAGAAGCCCTTGCTCCAGTCATCACTCCACAATTCATAGGTAGCTGTTTCTCCGGCATCAACCATTTCCTTGGACATATCTACCCAGTTTTTGATATTGTCATCAACAGTGATCTTTCCGTCAACAACCCATGGGGAAGTTACATTATTAGAGAATACACGGTAGGCATCATTTACAGTGGAAGTCATCTGATAGCCTTTTTCCTTCAGCTCTTCAGCTGTTGCCTTAAATGTATCCCAGTCTGCAACTTTCTTCTGAACCTCTGCCGGATCATCGCTTCCGAATACTTCTTTTGCAATATCTCTTCTGTAGATCATAGCACCCGGGCAGCCCTGCCAGGAAAGACCTTTTAAGTTGCCATCCGAATCTGTCATAACATCTTTGGTGTACTGATACTGGTCTGCAACTTCCTCATCTGTGATTCCCAGATCTGCCACAGACATTGTATAATCTGTATTTACATATTTCAGTGCATAATCGGCTTCAACAAGGAAGAGATCGATTTTGTCATCTGCTGCTGCATCAGCCTGTTTCAGAAGAGTCTCATCCAGATTATTCTGATATGCATTGTCATCAGAAGGAGTAATGTTCCATACAACATCAACATCTCCGATCTTGCCATGAGTTCCGTCAACTTCTTCATATCCGGGATAGTGGTCAGTCAGACGGGATTTGAATTCTTCATTCCAGCAATAAATGTTTAAAACTTTACCTTCGTCAGCGGCTGCATCTTCAGCCCATGTTGGAACTGCTGTAAGACCGGCAAGCATAGCTGCTGTTAATGTAATTGCCATAGCTTTTCTCTTCATCATGTTATTACCTCCTTGTGATAATTGTTTTGGGTTGATTGTAACTTTTCAGCAGTCCACCAACTGTGAAGATACTGAAGATTTTCTTATTTTGCCAGATTTCTGACTGATGCACCGGGGAAAAGTCTTCCATCAACGGTGAATTTATCGATGATCGTTGTTTTAGGATTTTCGATAAGATCAATCAGCTTCTGTGCGGCAAGCCGTCCAATCGTTTCTGTGTCCTGACACAGAGTTGTCAGCCGTGGCTCCAGGATGCGTGCAAAAGTAAGTCCGTCATAGCCTGCAATGGAAATATCATCTGGTATTCGAAGTCCACGTTCGTGGATTTCATTGATGCCACCCAGTGCGGAGAAGTCATCCGGATAGAGGATACAGGTAGGAGGATCTTTCAGATCCAGAAGCTCTGAAGTTGCTATTGCTGCAGCTTCTGCATCTCGATAAGGAATGACTGGCATATATTCATCAGGTATATCGATTCGTTTTTTCTGGAGAGTTCTGTAAAAACTTCCAAGTCTGTTTCGTGTGACAGAGGAATCTTCTCCGTGAATATAGGCAATCTTTCTGTGTCCCCGTGCAAGAATATAAGAGACAAGTTCTTCCATTCCCTGAATGTTGTTGGAAACAACAGCAATTCTTCCATCAAATACATGATCGATAGTGACTACCGGTATCTCGGACTGTACCAGGCGCTGTACCTCTTCTGTAAAAAAATTGATACAGGCGATCACCACTCCATCGACTCCACGGTAACGGCAGTGCTCATAATAACTGAGATGCTGACCGGAGAGGTTTCCACTGGTAAAAGTGATGTCATATCCTCTGGATTCGGCAGTGCGTTTAAAGCTTTCCAGTACATGATTGAAATAATCATGGGTGAGGCCACTCATGGCTTCGTCTACAAAAAGTACGCCAAGATTATAACTGCGTCTGGTCTTTAGTGCTCTTGCTGAGGAATTTGGAAGATATCCCATTTCTGATGCAGTCTTCAAAATAAGCTGTCGGGTTTCTTCGCTGATATCCGAATAACCATTAAGTGCTTTGCTGACGCTTGCAACAGATACGTTACATTGTTTTGCGATGTCTTTCATGGATACCATATTATAGTCCAGCCTTTTCTGTTTTTACTTCTAAAACGTTTTCGCAAGCTAATCGTACTTTATTTTCAGATAAAATTCAAGTATTTCTGTTATATTTGTATAATTTATCCCTGTTGCACAAAAAAGAATTTATAATAATTTATTAATTTCACAAAAAACAGGCTTTAATATAACGAAAAGTTTCGCAATGATCTTACGGAAGTTAAAATAACAGTTGTGAAATATTTTGACTGCTAAAAATGTAGTTGATTTTTTTGAAAAACTGAATTATACTGTGATAAATCCAATCTAAACTATATAATAAACATATAAATTCTGAACGTATTCGTTTTCGCAAGTCTGTTTTCGGCCTTTTCTTCACAAGTGTTTATTTATTCTTTTTAAGGAGGCTTTTCAATGAAATTCGGATATTTTGACGACAAGGCGAAAGAATATGTTATCACTACACCACATACACCATTACCCTGGATCAATTATCTGGGAAGTAATGATTTCTTTTCACTGATCTCCAACACCTGCGGAGGATATAGCTTTTATAAAGATGCAAAATTGTTGCGAATTACCAGGTACCGTTATAATAATATTCCTGCAGATTCCAACGGAAAGTATTATTATATTAATGATGACGGAGTAATCTGGAATCCGGGAACTATGCCGTCTGCAACAGAAACAGATACTTATGAATGCAGACATGGTCTTGGATACAGTCGCTTCTGTTCTTCGAAAAATAATCTAAAAGCAGAGCTTCTGGTTTTTGTGCCCTCTGATGCTTCATGTGAGATCAATTGTCTGAAACTGAAAAATAACTCTGAAACTGAAAAAAATATTTCTCTGTTCTCATACGTGGAATTCTGCCTCTGGAATGCAGTGGATGACGCATCGAACTTCCAGAGAAATTTAAGTATCGGAGAAGTGGAAGTACAGGGGAGTACGATTTATCATAAGACAGAATACAGAGAAAGAAGGAAACATTACAGTTTCTTTACAGTAAATACACAGGTGGACAATTATGATACCAACAGAGATGCTTTTCTGGGAGCAGGAAACGGGAATGCTTTTCCAGAAGCTGTATGTAAGAAAAAATGCAGTAACTCTATTGCAAGCGGATGGTATCCCATTGCTGCACATCAGATAGATCTGACTCTGCTGCCGGGAGAGGAAAAAGAATTTGTTTTTATGCTGGGATATTGTGAAAATCCGGCAGATGATAAATGGGAAGCTCCCGGAATTATCAATAAAACCTCTGCAAAAGCATTGATTGAAAGATTTAATACAATGGAAAAAGCGATGCAGGCCTTTGCAGAACTGAAAAATTACTGGGAAACATTGCTGGCACGCTTTGCAGTCGTCAGCGAGAACGAACATATTGACCGCATGGCAAATATCTGGAATCAATATCAGTGTATGGTAACCTTCAATATGTCCAGATCAGCATCTTATTACGAATCAGGAACAGGACGGGGGATGGGGTTTCGCGATTCTTGCCAGGATCTTCTGGGATTTGTGCATCTTATCCCGGAGCGGGCAAGGGAAAGGATTATTGATATAGCATCTACACAGTTTCCGGATGGAAGTGCATATCATCAGTACCAGCCGCTGACAAAACAGGGGAATCTGGATGTTGGAAGCGGATTTAATGACGACCCGTTATGGCTGATCGCAGCAGTAGCAGCATATATCAAAGAGACTGGTGATTATGGGATACTTGATGTGCAGGTACCCTTTGATTGTAAGAAGGGAACAGAGGTACCGCTTTTTGAACATCTGGAGAAATCTTTTTATTACACAGTAACCCATCTTGGTCCTCACAAACTTCCTCTGATCGGAAGGGCAGACTGGAATGACTGCCTGAATCTGAACTGTTTTTCCAGTGAACCTGGAGAATCCTTTCAGACAACAGGGCCGTCGGAAGGCCCTGTGGCAGAATCTGTATTTATTGCAGGTATGTTTGTGAAATATGGAAAAGAATTTGAGGAACTCTGTGAGCGGACCGGGCACACAGAACTTGCAAAAGAAGCAGGGAAAGCAGTGGATGAGATGTATCAGGCAGTGCTGGATAATGGATGGGACGGAGAATGGTTCCTGCGTGCCTATGATGCACAGTCTGAAAAGGTTGGTTCAAAAGAATGCGAAGAAGGAAAGATTTTTATTGAACCACAGGGATTCTGTGTTATGGCAGGAATCGGCAAGGAAGAAGGAATAGCAGAAAAAGCTCTGGACTCTGTGAATGAATTGCTGGAAACAAAGTATGGAATAATGATCCTTCAGCCGGCTTATACAAGATACCATCTGGAACTTGGGGAAATTACTTCTTATCCGCCTGGATATAAAGAAAATGCAGGAATTTTCTGCCACAACAATCCGTGGATTTCCATTGCGGAGACTGTGCTTGGAAGAGGAAACAGGGCATTTGAGGTTTATCGTAAAATATGTCCATCTTATATTGAGGAAATCAGTGATATTCACCGGACAGAACCATATGTATATTCGCAGATGATCGCGGGAGCTGATGCACCAGGATTTGGAGAGGCAAAAAACAGTTGGCTGACAGGAACTGCAGCGTGGACATTTGTAAACCTGTCACAGGCGCTTCTTGGTATTCTGCCAGGATATGATGGTTTGATCGTAGACCCCTGCCTTCCGGAAACGTTTGGCGATTTTAAAGTGAACCGTCATTTTAGAGGGGCGGATTATCATATTGAAATCCATAAACCGAAAGGTGTGCAGAAAGGAGTCAGATGGATTGAGGTAGATGGTGAGAGGATAAATGGAAACCAGATTCCTATGGTCAATGGCAGAAACGAATACCATGTAATTGTACAGATGGGATAAGTGATAAATAAAAGTCCCCACCCATTGCTTATTGCCTGATGCAATTAAAGCAGAGGGTGGGGACTTATTTGAACAGGTTAAAGTAAAATACCTGTTTTATTTATTTTCTTCCTGAACTTCGATTTTACGAATTGTCTTGTTTTTGATTTCTTCTTTGATGGATGTAAGGAATTCACCAAGATCTTTCATTCCTTCATCACCAAGGTAACGGCTTCTTACGGAAACCTTGCCTTCTTCTTCCTCTTTGGCACCAACGATGAGCATGTATGGAACTCTTGCAAGGCGTGCTTCGCGGATCTTGTAGCCCATCTTTTCAGAACGCTGGTCAACAGAGCAGCGGATTCCGTTTTCTTTTAACTGAGCTTCAACTTTGGCAGCATAGTCGTGGAATTTCTCGGAAATTGGAATCACACGAACCTGTTCCGGGCAGAGCCATGTCGGGAACATACCTGCATATTTCTCAATGAGCCATGCCAGTGTTCTCTCGTAGCATCCCATGGATGTACGATGGATGATGTATGGACGCTGTTTTTCACCGTTTTCATCGATATAATACATGTCGAACTGTTCAGCCAGAAGAGCATCCCACTGAATCGTGATCATAGTATCTTCTTTTCCGTATACGTTCTTGGCATTGATATCAACCTTAGGTCCGTAGAATGCAGCTTCGCCAACATCCTCTGTAAACGGAATGTTCAGTTCTTCAAGCATCTGACGGATATGAGCTTCTGTCTGATCCCACACTTCTGCATCACCGATGTATTTCTCTCTGTTGTTAGGATCCCATTTGGAAAGGTGATAGGTTACGTCCTCCTCTACACCAAGAACCTGCAGACAGTACTGTGCAAGTGCGATACAGTCTTTAAATTCTTTTACCATCTGGTCAGGTCTTACAATCAGATGACCTTCGGAGATCGTGAACTGACGTACACGTGTCAGACCATGCATTTCCCCGGAATCCTCATTACGGAACAGAGTGGATGTTTCACCGTAACGAAGAGGCAGATCACGGTAGCTGTGCTGTTCTGCTTTGTATACATAATACTGGAACGGACATGTCATAGGACGAAGTGCAAATACTTCCTTGTCAGTCTCCTCATCACCGAGAACGAACATACCGTCTTTGTAATGATCCCAGTGTCCGGAAATCTTGTAAAGGTCGCTCTTTGCCATTAACGGAGTTTTTGTTCTGATATATCCGCGTTTTGCTTCTTCGTCTTCGATCCAGCGCTGAAGCTCCTGCATCATGATCACACCGTTTGGCATGATAAGTGGAAGTCCCTGACCGATCACGTCTACAGTTGTGAAGATCTTCATCTCACGGCCAAGTTTGTTGTGGTCACGTCTTTTTGCTTCTTCCATCTGTTCCAGATGTTCTTTCAGTTCGTCCTTGGAAGCATAGGCTGTTCCGTAGATACGTGTGAGCATTGCATTCTTTTCGCTGCCTCTCCAGTAAGCGCTGGAAGAGGAGAGAAGCTTGAATGCTTTTACACCTTTTACGCTCATAAGGTGAGGACCTGCGCAGAGGTCTGTCCAGTCTCCCTGGGAATAGAAAGAGATTTCGGAGCCTTCAGGAAGATCTTCGATAAGTTCTACCTTGTATGGTTCATTTTTCTCCTGGAAGTATGCGATGGCATCTTCTCTTGATTTTGTGAAGCGTTCAATCTTAGCGCCTTTTTTGATGATCTTTTTCATTTCTTTTTCGATTGCATCCAGGTCATCACGGGAGAATGGAGGGCAGTCGAAATCATAGTAGAATCCTGTATCAATAGAAGGTCCGATAGCAACCTTTGCATCCGGGAATAAGGTCTGTACTGCCTGGGCAAGTACGTGGGATGCTGTATGGCGGAGAACTGCAAGTCCTTTTTCATCTTTTGCTGTCAGGATGTTTAATTCGCAGTCACTGTCAATAACTGTTCTCAGGTCTACAACTTCTCCGTTTACTTCTCCTGCACAGGCAGCACGTGCAAGTCCCTCGCTGATGTCGTAAGCAATGTCGATTACGGATTTTGCTTCAGCGTATTCTTTTTTTGAGCCGTCTTTTAATGTTACGATCATGATGATTATCTCCTTTACGTTAGTATGGATTTGTTATAGTTGCTGTTCACTGTTGATATCCCACGGAGCGTGTTGTTGAGAACGGAGTGAACAGTAACAGGTTTTTGTACTGCGAAGGGGTAAAAGAAAGAATAAAAAAATCCCCTACAGTACGGTTAAATACTGTAGGGGACGAGATAACATTACTCGCGGTTCCACCCCGGTTGTTCTGATACATTACTGATGGATAAATCATCTGATCAGAACCGCTTCATTCGATGGTAACGGAATCACCGGACTGTATTAAAGTCACTCAGAGGTGGTCTTCGGCTGGTTCGCGATGAAATGCTTGCACCGGTATACATTTCTCTCTGTAACGTTCCTCAGCGTACTCTTCTCTTCAACGTTTTGATCCTTCTTATCTTTTCTGCCGCCTATTATAAACTCGCAAAGTGGGTTTGTCAATCAGTAAAATGCAAAAAGTTGATTTACGAAAATAGAGATTAATGTTATACTGACGAAAGTGAAAAACAATAAAAAACATGAAAGGAATCAGATAAATGAGCAGATGGGAAGAAAATATACGTAAAGTAATACCATATACACCAGGCGAGCAGCCCAATCAGCCGGATATGATCAAGCTGAATACCAACGAGAATCCGTATCCGCCGGCACCTGGAGTGGAGAAGGCGTTGAGGGAGATGGATACAGATACTATGAGACTTTATCCGGATCCTACAGCAGGAGAACTGGTACATGCCATTGCAAAGAATTACGGACTGAAGGATGAACAGGTTTTTGTGGGAGTAGGTTCCGATGATGTGCTTGCCATGAGTTTCCTTACATTCTTTAATTCACAGAAGCCGGTTCTTTTTCCGGATATCACATATTCTTTTTATGATGTATGGGCAGACCTGTTTCGCATTCCATATGAGAGACCGGCACTGGATGAGAACTTTCATATAAGGACGGAAGATTATTTCAGAGAAAACGGAGGAATTGTATTCCCGAATCCGAATGCGCCGACAGGTGTGGAGATGCCGCTGGAGGAAGTGGAGGATATTATCCGCCATAATCCTGATGTGATTGTGATCGTGGACGAGGCTTATGTGGATTTTGGTAGTCAGTCGGCGCTTCCATTGATTGAAAAATATGACAACCTTCTGGTCGTACAGACATTTTCCAAGTCGCGTTCTATGGCTGGGATGAGAATTGGTTTTGCGTGTGGAAATGAGAAACTGATCAGATTCCTGAATGATGTGAAGTATTCTTTTAATTCTTATACTATGGACCGTACAGCGATTGCTGCAGGTGTGGCGGCAGTTGAAGATAAAGCATATTTTGATGAGACATGTAATAAAATCATAGAGACAAGAGAATGGACAAAGAAAGAATTGAAGGCACTGGGATTCTCTTTTCAGGATTCTATGTCTAACTTTATTTTTGCTACGCATAAAACCTGCCCTGCGAAAGAACTTTTTGAGGCATTGAGAGGGCAGCATATTTATGTTCGTTACTTCCAGGAGGACAGAATTGACAATTTCCTTCGTATCACAGTTGGAACAAAGGAAGAAATGCAGAAATTTATTGACTTTTTGAAAGATTATCTGAAGTAAGAGTTAGGAGGCTTTATGGAAGCGCTGGTACATTGGTTTTCACAGAATCTGTCACAATATATTTCACCTGAAGGGGCAGTTTTTATTATTTCAATGATTCCGCTTTTGGAACTCAGAGGAGGATTGCTTGCAGCATCCTTACTTAAGATATCGGCTGCAAAGGCAATTCCACTGTGTATTGTTGGAAATATTATTCCTATTCCGTTTATTCTGTTGTTTATCAGACAGATTTTCAAGGTTTTAAAAAAGACGAAACTTTTTCGGGGGCTTGTTATAAAACTGGAAGACAGGGCAATGAGAAAGAGTGATCAGGTAAAGAAATATGAGTTCTGGGGGCTGATGTTGTTTGTGGGAATCCCGCTTCCGGGAACAGGGGCATGGACAGGTTCTCTGATCGCTTCTCTTCTGGAGATTGATATTAAGAAGTCTTCCCTGGCAATTTTTTGTGGGATTATCATGGCGACTGTGATTATGTATATTGTTTCTTATGGATTGGTGGGAAATCTGGTACATTAACCGGATCAGATAAGTTCCCTGCGGAGTAGTTATCCGCTTGACTATATTTGAACAGAAAACAGAAAAATAAGAGCAGTTCAGAGATGAAATATATTCAAAATTTTGGATAAACTCATTTCTGAACTGTTTTTGTATACCGGAAAATCAGCGGAGCAATTCTCATTATGTTATAGCTTCCGTTTTAACATATCTGCATTGGACGCAAATTTTAATGCGGTTTCTTTTGTGATTTTGTTCTGTTTATAAAGTTCCAGAAGGCTCTGATCCATGGAACGCATATGTTCATGCGCAGAAGAAGCGATAACTCCATCAATCTGATGAACTTTATTGTCCCGGATCATGTTTCGTATTGCCGGATTCAAACGCATAACTTCAAAGGCAGGGATAGTGTGCCCGTTTATATCAGGGATAAGCTGTTGGGAAATTACTGCCTGCAATACCATGGATAACTGAATGGAAATCTGCCGTTGCTGAGCCGGTTCAAATACATCTACAATGCGCCCGATAGTATTGGCGGCACCTGTGGTATGAAGACTGGACAGGATCAGATGGCCGGTTTCAGCGGCAGTCATGGCGGTTTGGATCGTTTCATAATCTCGCATTTCGCCAAGAAGGATCACATCCGGACTCTGTCTCAGAGTGGCTCGGAGGGACACCAGATAGCTTTCCGTATCTGTGCATATTTCACGCTGACTGACAATACATTTGTCATGTCTGTGCAGATATTCCAAAGGGTCTTCCAGGGTGATGATGTGACCTTCCCGGGAATGATTGATACGGTCAACAATACATGCCATTGTTGTGGATTTACCACTTCCTGCAGGTCCTGTAACAAGTACCATTCCTTTGGTAAAATCAGAAACAGACATAACATCTTCCGGAATATTGAGAATTCCGGGATCGGGAAGTTCAAAAGCAATTACCCTGATAACTGCAGCAAGAGAACCTCTTTGGCGGTAGGTATTAACACGAAAACGGGAAAGTCCGGGGATGGAAAAAGAAAAGTCATCATCTCCGATTTCCAGAAAACGGTCAAAGTTACGGTTGTTGGACATCTGATAAATCTGCCGTAGCAGGATTTCTGTATCAGCAGGCATTAACCGTTCGCCATATATTGACAGTTTGCCGTTGATTTTAAAGGAAAGCGGACGACCGGCAATGATAAAAATATCGGATGCGTGATGTTCGGTTGCGAAGGATAAATATTCAGGTGTTATCTGTTCTGTCATTTTGAATCTCCTTTGTAAACAGGTTGTCTTGTGTCTGGATTCCAGGCAGCGGTGCTGATGGTTTTCCATGTGAGAATTTCCGGTATCAGGTCGGAAGAATATGGAATGTTTATTTCTACATATATTGCCTGTTCCTCGGCAAAATCTACAGTGAAGGATAAAATCTGTGTTTTGGGATCCCATCTGGCATCCGGATATTGTTGTGTGACAGACGACATAAGGGTATTATAAGTCTGTTGTTTTTGACCGTCCGTAAATGCCTGTTGAGCGTAGGCTGTCAGTTCCTGATATTTTGAGGAAGCAGCAGAGCAGGCGGTATAATAGGCGGTGGTCTGTTCAAGCGCAATCCGGCTGGTCTGCAGATCCTGTTCGGAAGTATTAAGAGTCAGCAACGCAAGGATGACCAGACAGAGTACGGAGAAAATCGTACACATGGATGGGATTCCCACAGAGAGGAACGAGGTTCTGTTTTTATTCATGGCTGACCGTCCTTTCTGATGTAAAAGGGAAGGTGACAGAAAGCTGATATAAATTGTCGTGCTGCGAGTTGTAAAAATTTATATCTGCAGTTTTTTCTGTCTCAGAAGCAGCCGGCTGTATGGTCATGGTATATTCAGCCGAATTTTCTGTACAGGGATTCCAGCTGTCATCATAGTAATATTGCAGCAGAGCGCCGGAAGTTTTTGAGGGCTGTCCGAATATACTGATAAATGATGAAAGCTGACCGTTCCACCCTTCCAGAGTTTCGCCGGCAGAAGTGACCAGCTCCTGGATGTGATTAAGTTCTCTGGCTTCTTCTCGCTGCGTTTTTGCTGCTGCAAAGATTCTGACGCAGACAGTGCAGGTAAGTGCAAGGATGAGAATGGAAAGAATCATTTCTATTAAAAACAGGCTGGATTTTGAATGTGTGATTAATTTTTTCATGCTTGAAATCTCCTGTATGATGTCAGTATGTCAGAAACTGTTGTTGCCAAAACCAGAGTGCAGCAGCAGGCTGCTGGTATTACCGTCTGGATCTTTAAGGGTAATGCGGTAGAATCCGTCTGTCTCCTGCTGAATCTGAAAATCACTGAGACTGGCAATATTTGTACCCATCTGTGCGGATGGTGTATTTCCGGCAGCAGTAAAAAGCTCTTTCAGGTGCTGCTCCTTCAGATAAATATAAGTAATATACTGTTGATCGTTTACTGTATCAGTCATACAGAGTGCCGGAGAACCATCTACAGTGTCTGTGAAAATGCTCTGCGAACTGTCATGCTGGTGAAATTTGACAGATATGTAGGAGGAAGCGGTATACAGGTTGTTGTTCTGCTGAGTTCCTTTTGTCGCTGTCCGGTAGGCCTGAGCTGAAAAAAGAAGCATCACGAGCAGAAAGATCAGGAAAAGTCCAAGCAGTACAACTGTGAAAAGTCTGCAAACGGAATGACTGTGGCTGCTGGAGCGATTCAAATTCATAGACTGCCTCCTTTTCCGGAAGAGAGAACCAGTACGCTGATGGAAGGAAGAAGATTGGAGCCGGACGGAACATATTCAACTACAAATTTATCTGTATCATAAGAAATATTGTAATCGTGCAGTAGCTCTTCCAGGCTCAGGGGATAATGACCTGTAAGTGCATAAGCTTGTATTGCGCTTTGCTCCAAAGCCTGTTGCAGGGAACTTTGTTCCCGGGAAATGGTTTCCCTGCCTGCACAGGAAATTCCCAGATAAAAGATCAGACAGAGAACAGCCGGTATAATAACAGGCAGAATGTTTCGCAATGTTCTTCTGAGACGTGTATGTCCTGTTTCAAATATATCCATATCCATTACCTCACATAACAATTTCTGAAAGAATTCCAAGCAAAGGCATCATAACAGAGAGAAGAACCAGTCCGACCAGGAGAGAAAAGATGATAACGATGGAAGGTTCTGCGATAGAAAGAATGTTTCCTGTTATTGTGAGCGCCATCTCACGATACCGGATGGCAAGTTTGCTCATGACTTCATCTGCTGTACCTGTACGTAATCCGACTGTGATCAGACGTGCATTCAGTCCTTCAAAGAGGCCTGACTCTGAAAGCGCATCTTCAAAAATGACACCATCTTCCAGAAGCTTCTGTGCTTTTTCGGCTTTTTCTCTGATATTCGGATGTGAAAGAAGCTTCTGTGCCATTTCCAGTGTGACAACATGATCCAGACCACTGTGGATTCCCATGGCAATTGCCTGAGTCAGACGTGCATAGTCAGCGGAAATGGGAATGTCCTTTATGCAGGGTAATCTGCCTGAGAGCCGGCGCAGATAAAAGCGTCCTTTTTCTGTAAAGAAAAGGGCAGAAAATCCGGCGGTGATTATAAGAATCAAAATAAGTAAAACAGCAGAATAACGGCTGATAACATTTCCGGCGTTTAAGAGTCCGTTGGAAAAGTGATTCATTTCCAGACCCATCTGCCGGAAAACCTGTTGAAAGACAGGAAGGACTTTTACCAGAAGAATGATGATGACTGTCCCCATCATAGCAAGCATAATCAGCGGATATGTGATCGCACTGCGAATATTTTCAGATATTTCTATTTCCTGATCATAATGTTCGGACAAACTTTTTAAAACTTCATCCAGACATCCGGTTTCCTCTCCGATATCTATATAGGAAATCATAGATTCCGGAAAGTATCCGGAATTTTTTAATGTCTGTGAAAAGGAGCCGTTCTGCTCAAAATCTGTCAGTAAAAGCTGAAAGAAATCTTTTCCGCGTTGTGTGCGGCTGTCATCCAGCATTAGTTCAAGCCCCTCGGCACAGGAAATGCCGGAGTGAAGAAGAATAGAAAACTGTTCACAGAAGTGAAAAAGTTCTTCATTGGTCAGTTTGTTTTTTTGACGCATAAATTGCCTCCTGAAGGTTTGGGTCAGGTCAGGGCCAGATATTCAGCTCCTGATCTGATATCCGTGAGTTGCTATGGTTAACGTGTGAACTGTACGCTGTAATTGTCATCGTCCCCTATGTATTGCTGAATGTTTTCTTTATCCTTGCTGTTGGAATCGAAAGTGGGATCCATACGTGACCAGGATTCGCCACTGAATTCTACAGCTTTGTCAACCCAGCCTTTTGAACGGATATAAACGCTGATCCAGGCGTGTTTTACTGTGCCTGAATATCCGATCTGCAGCTTACAGGGAATATCCCTCGCACGAAGCATGGCAGTGGTGAGAGCTGCATAGTCAAAACAGATTCCTTTCCCTGATTTCAGTGTCGAATCCACGTCCGGAATATAACCGGAGTCTACAGTATCTGCCAGATCATAATCATAGGTAAGATTCTGGACTACATAATTGTAAACAGCCTGAAGGGCATCCACATCGGAGGCATCTTCAGAGATGATAGAAAGTGCCAGTTTGCTGGAAGCGGAGTCGGGTGTAAAGTTGACATACTGGTTTGGATAAAGAAAAGGCAGGAATTCATTTTCTAAGCTGACTTCCAGAGTATCTGCAAATAATGCTGCATATCGGGAGCCGTCAATCTGTTGATAACAGCATATCTGATAAGTGCCGCTTCCACTGGAAAAAGGAATGACTGCGCTTTTCCCGGGACTGACAAAATATGAATAGACCGCTTCATTTTCGCTGGTGAGCTGGACATTCATCTTCTGACTGTCAGAATCAGAAATTGCGGTGAGGTATCCCTGATCTGCATTGGAAATATCCAATGTCAACGGGGATGCTCCTAATGTTTTCTTTCCAGGTGCTTCCGGTACAAGAACCTGAAGCGGGGAATAAACAGGCGGTTCTTCTTTTTTGCCGGAAGAAGTGCCGCAACCGGTCAGAAGAAATAGAATCAGTATGAATGCAATAAAGGGGCGGATATGAAAAATCCGCATGTGTATTTTCCTCACTGTTTATTTTAATTTGATATCTTTGGACTATTCAGCAGATTTGCTGTGTAAATCGTGATTACGTCATGTTTGATCCGGATATCACATAAATATCGTTACTGGTTACTGCTCACAGTATATCAGATTTTACGTGAAAATTGTATAAAATTTAATATTTATGTTAAAATTCGGGTTAGGAATATTGACAAAATGAAGAAAAAAAGTATATACTTACAATAAAGGCAAACCTGTTGAAAGGCAGGGACGCAAAGCCAGGGGTCTAAGGTCGTAAGAAGACTATGATAGCCGGTTGCCGCATTTAATTCCGATTTTGTGATGCGATTTCAGAAAATAAGAAGAAGGTTGTCAGCTGTCAGCCGATTTTGTGGTAACCGTTTATATTTTAAATATAGGCGGTTTTTATAATTTTCGGAAGTGCATCCATATAGAGGTATTGTCAGAAAGGATGTGTAAAGATTATGAAGAAGAGAATAGTCGAATTATTAAAGAAGAAAAAAATAGCAGCAGGTCTTACTGCGGTAGTGCTTGCTGTTGCAGTAGGCGGTGTAGCTGTTGTACAGCAAAATCAGATTCCGGAACTGCCGTCCTATACGGATCCTGTGATGGAGACCACTATTGATGAAGAGGAGACACCTCTTGCAGCACAGCCAAAGGTAAATACTCAGACGAGTAATAGTACTTCTACCAAAAAGGTTAAAATGAAAAAAGCTGCAACAAAAACTTATACAAAAACTCTTCCTGCTACATCAGTGACTTCCAAGAAAACAGCTCAAAGTTCAAATGCAACTGTGGTAACTCAGACAACTGTTATAAAAAGGATTACAGAAAAATATACGAAGAAATCAAAAGTGAAAGTGGTTACAACAGCATCTACTACAACCGTAACGACTACTACAACAGCAAAAACAGATACATCGGCAGGTACAAACATGACTGCTGCATCCGGTAATTCCGGTAATTCTGTAAAGGGAAGTATTGATGTCGGACAGTATGCATCAAGGGCAGACAGCCGCGTACTTAATGCATACAGAACCCTGGGCTTCACAGCAGAGGTGAATCCATCTGTTTCCTATTCCGGGTATTATGATACCCGCAACAGAAAGATCACACTCAGGAAGATGGATGATACAATTTATCATGAATTAGGACATTTTGTAGCGTTTATTTCCGGTAATACAGATCAGACAGCCGAATTCAAAGCAATTTTTGCTCAGGAGAAGACACTGTATACAGCATTTAATAAAGCCTATGTTACACAGAACAGTGCAGAGTATTTTGCGGAGTCTTTTAAAGAATACACACTGAATCCGACAGTATTGAAATCTTCAAGACCGAAAACCTATGAAGCAGTTAAGAATGCTGTTGATAAGTTTACAGATGACCGTATTGCAAGAATACAGAAAACCTACAGTGTGATCTGGAAGTAACTGATGGAATTTTTTAATAAATTTTATGTTACTGTTCGTTGGTAATATCCCGTGAAGCGTGTTGCTGAGAACGGAGTGAACAGTAACAATTTTATAACAGTATTACCGGAAATCCGGGGACATATTTTATGTCTCCGGATTTCTGCTTTTATGTCGATAATATCAGTTTTATGACGTATAAAACAGCTTGCCAATAATAAAGATTTGGAATAATATGGTATTGTCAATTATGAAGAAGATGTGCTAAGATAAATATAAAGATACCGGTGTGCAGACAGGATTACTACAGGAATTAACTTGTCGACACAGGAGCAGGAGTATAATTTTCCTGCGATATGCATTACTGCAGATCTGATATTCGTGTCACTTCAGACAGATTATCCCACAAACTGTTACAGGAAAAGTTAATAAAGAATAAATTGCTCAGATACATAGGAAATCAGAAAAACAAAAATAAAAATAATTATCAATATTAACAATCAAAACAAAAAGCAGAGGATTATTTTATGAGAGAAAAGTATGAATCATTATCACTGGCAACTTTAAAGGATTTGGCAAAAGCCAGAGGATTAAAAGGGGTTTCAGCATTGAGAAAACCGGAATTGATCGAGAGAATGCTTCACGAAGATGAACTGGAAGGTGAGACAAAAAAACAGGAAACAGTCCGGGAGAAACCGCAGCAGAGTGAAGTGGAAGGTAACGGAGAGAGAATCCCCCAGTATAACAAAACACCGGAACGTACACAGTATCATGCCCCGGCAGAGGCAGTACAGCTTGACAGTGGAGAGAGAGCAGACGGAATCCTTGAGGTACTTCCCGATGGATATGGGTTTATCCGATGTGAAAATTATCTTCCGGGGGAAAATGATATTTATGTATCACCTTCTCAGATACGCAGATTTAACCTGAAAACAGGTGATATTATTAAGGGGAATATCCGTATCAAAACACAGGGAGAGAAATTCAGTGCCCTGCTATATGTGACCTCTATCAACGGATTCCATCCCAGTGAAGGGCAGAGACGACATAATTTTGAAGATATGACACCGATCTTTCCGAATGAGAGACTGATAATGGAAAGACCGGGCGGCACAGTTGCCATGAGGATCGTAGATCTGATCAGCCCTATCGGTAAAGGACAGAGAGGAATGATCGTATCTCCTCCGAAAGCCGGTAAGACAACTTTGCTGAAAGATGTGGCAAAGTCTATTCTGAGAAACAATCCGGACATGCATCTGATCATTCTTCTGATCGATGAGCGTCCTGAGGAGGTTACAGATATCAGGGAGGCCATCTGTGGCGATAATGTGGAAGTCATTTATTCTACATTTGATGAGCTTCCGGAACATCATAAACGTGTGTCTGAAATGGTAATAGAACGTGCACGTCGTCTGGTGGAACATAAAAAAGACGTTACAATTCTTCTTGATTCTATTACAAGACTGGCAAGGGCATACAACCTGATCATACCGCCCAGCGGACGAACTCTTTCCGGTGGTCTGGATCCGGCGGCTCTTCATATGCCGAAACGTTTCTTTGGTGCGGCCAGAAATATGAGAGAGGGCGGAAGCCTTACTATTCTTGCTACAGCGCTTGTGGATACGGGAAGTAAAATGGATGATGTAATTTATGAAGAATTTAAGGGAACCGGTAATATGGAACTGGTGCTTGACCGAAAACTGCAGGAAAAGCGGGTATTCCCTGCAATTGATATCCAGAAATCCGGTACAAGAAGAGAGGATCTGCTGCTGAGTAAAGAAGAACAGGAAGCGGTTTACATTATGCGAAAAGCCCTCAATGGAATGAAGTCAGAAGATGCGGTAGAACAGATCCTGAATATGTTTACCCGTACGAAAAATAATGCTGAATTTGTGCAGACTGTAAAAAAACAGAAGTTTATCTGAAACGTTGTAAAAAAACAGTTACTGTTCGCTCCGTTCTCAGTAACAAAAATATTAAATAAATTTTAAAATAAATTTTAAAATAACTTGCATTCCATTGGACGATATGTTATACTCATAAAGCTGTTTAATAGTAAATTCGTCAAATGAATACGAATAGAAAATAGAATCTTTACAGAGAGGTGAAAATCATGAGAGAAGGAATCCATCCTAATTATTATCAGGCAACTGTAACCTGCAACTGTGGTAACACATTCGTAACAGGATCTACAAAACAGGACATCCACGTAGAAATCTGCTCTAAATGTCATCCATTCTATACAGGTCAGCAGAAAGCAGCTCAGGCTCGTGGACGTATCGATAAGTTTAATAAGAAATACGGCCTGAACAAATAATCAGAATATAGTAAGAATTGAGAAGGTTGAGGTTGGGAAATCTCAGCCTTTCTTGTTTCTTTAGGAGAAAATAATGAAATCATCGAACATCGGCGGTCAGGCTGTAATGGAAGGCATTATGATGCGCCATAAGGATAAATATTCCATTGCTGTCCGCAGACCGGACAATGAGATTGAATTAAAAGTAGAAGATTACAAATGTGTATTCGGAAATGCAAAATTTCTCAAATATCCACTGATCCGAGGTGTGGTAAGCTTCGTGGATTCTCTGGTGGTCGGCACAAAATGTCTGATGTATTCAGCAGAGATCGCAGGGGATGAGGAGGACGAAGAGGATAAGCAGAAGAATGCTGCTCTTTCAGAAGAGGAGCTTGCTGCAAAAAAGGCAAAAGAAGATAAGCAGTTCAAATGGCTGTTATATGTGACAGTTGCTGTCTCGATCGTGGTATCAGTTGCCGCCTTTATGCTGCTGCCATACGCCCTTGCAAGTCTTTGCAGAAGGGTTGGCGCTTCGGAATTTGCAGTTACAATAGTTGAGGCATTTGTAAAGCTTGCATTGTTTATGGGATATATGCTTCTGATTTCCAGAATGAAGGATATTCAGAGAACATTTATGTATCATGGAGCAGAGCATAAGTGCATTAACTGTGTGGAACATGGACTGCCGCTTACGGTGGATAATGTTCTTGCAAGCTCCAGACTGCATAAGAGATGTGGAACCAGTTTTCTGTTTCTGGTTATGCTGGTCAGCATTTTTCTGCATTTTATTTTTGTATTGGTTCCATTTTACTGGGTGAGACTGTTTGGAAGACTTCTTATGGTGCCGGTTGTAGCAGGAATATCTTTTGAGATTATTCAGTGGGCTGGAAGATCAGACAGCAAACTTGCTGACTTTTTCAGTAAACCGGGTCTGGCAATGCAGAAACTTACAACTAAGGAACCGACAGCAGATATGGCAGAGGTTGCAATCAGGGCTGTAGAGGCGGTTTTTGACTGGAAAGCATATCTGAAGGAAGAATTTGGAGTTGAAGCAGAACAATGAACGGAGAAACTCTGACAGGATTATTAAAAAAAGGACAGATGATCCTTGCACAGGCGGGGATTAAGGAAGCCGGGCTGGATGCCTGGCTTCTCCTGGAATATGTCACAGGAAAAAGCCGGGCGTATTATTTTGCATACGGAGAAGAAAGTGTCACAGAAAGTGTTGCTGAAAGATATCTGGAACTGATCAGCAGACGTGCGGGACACATACCGCTGCAGCATCTGACGCATCAGGCTTTTTTTATGGGGCATGAATTTTATGTGGATAAGAATGTACTGGTACCCAGACAGGATACGGAAACACTTGTGGAGTCCGCTCTTGAATGCATGAAAGCTGTGAAAAATCCATATATTCTTGATATGTGTACAGGATCCGGCTGTATTCTTATCAGTATTCTGAAGGAGAGAGCTGATGCACACGGAACAGGCGTGGATCTGTCAGATGAGGCACTGAAAGTGGCTGTGCGGAATGCACGGACACTGGAAGTGGCAGAGCATGCGGAATTCGTACAGAGTAATCTGTTTTCTGAAATGCAGAACATTGTGTACGGAACAGAGTATATGAAAAGGACTGCTGTAAAAGATACTGTAAAAATGACAGAATGCGAAAATAGTAATAGAAATTATAGCAGAGCTTATGATATGATTATATCAAATCCGCCATATATTCCTACGGCGGAAATTGAAGATCTTATGGATGAAGTAAAATTGCATGATCCGCGTATGGCACTGGATGGTATGGAAGATGGACTTTATTTTTACAGGGCTATCACGAAACAGGCACAGGATCATCTTGTTCCGGGTGGCTGGCTTTTGTATGAAATCGGATGCAGCCAGGGAGAAGATGTGGCAGCTCTTTTGCGGAAATATAAATTTGAAGATATTGAGATAAGGCAGGATCTGGCCGGGTTGGACCGGGTGGTTCTGGGGCGAAAGAAATTACAGGAGGATAAATATGTTTGATAAATTAGACGATCTGCTCATTCGTTTTGAAGAGGTGCTTAATGAGCTTGGAGAGCCGGGAGTTACCGATAATCAGGAACATTTTCAGAAGCTGATGAAAGAGCAGAGCGATCTGCAGCCGATAGTAGATGCTTACCGGGAGTATAAGAAAAACAAAGAAACGATACAGGACAGTCTTTCCATGCTTGAGGAAGAGAAAGATGAAGATATGCGGGAAATGCTGAAGGAAGAACTGTCTGAGGCAAAGAAGAATGTAGAGGAACTGGAGCATGAACTTAAGATCCTTCTTCTTCCGAAAGATCCTAATGATAACAAGAACGTTATTGTGGAGATCCGTGCAGGTGCAGGTGGGGATGAAGCTGCCCTTTTTGCAGCAGAGATTTACCGTATGTATGTGAAATATGCAGAATCCCGCCGCTGGAAAACAGAAATGATGAGTCTCAATGAGAACGGAATCGGCGGATTTAAGGAAGTAACATTTATGATCACAGGTGTAGGTGCTTATTCCAGACTGAAATATGAAAGTGGTGTACATCGTGTACAGCGAGTTCCGGAAACAGAATCCGGCGGACGTATCCATACCTCTACCTGTACAGTTGCTATTATGCCGGAAGCAGAGGAAATCGATTTTCACCTGGATATGAATGACTGTAAATTCGATGTGTTCCGTGCATCCGGAAACGGCGGACAGTGTGTCAATACAACAGACTCTGCTGTGCGACTGACACATATTCCTACCGGAATCGTAATTTCCTGTCAGGATGAGAAGTCACAGCTTAAGAATAAAGATAAAGCGCTGAAAGTTCTTCGCTCCCGTCTGTATGAGATGGAGCTTGCCAAACAGCATGATGCTGAGGCTGAGGCAAGAAGAAGCCAGATTGGAACAGGTGACCGTTCAGAGAAAATCAGAACTTATAATTTTCCACAGGGCCGTGTGACAGACCACAGAATCAAACTGACACTGCACAGACTGGAGAATGTTCTGAACGGGGATCTGGATGAGATCATTGACAGTCTGATCGCAGCAGATCAGGCAGCAAAATTAAGTAATCTTCAGGATGCAGAATAGAATATTGTGGAGAGGGTATGTGACAGAAGATGACTGAAAAAGTATTGATATGAGAGAAGAATGTCAGGAGGAAAATATTTATGCAGAAAACAGCACTTGTAATTATGGCGGCAGGAATCGGAAGTCGTTTTGGAAAAGGAATCAAGCAGCTTGCACCGGTGGGAACATGTGGAGAGATTATTATGGATTATTCCATCCACGATGCGCTGGAAGCCGGATTTAACAAAGTAGTGTTTATTATCCGTAAAGATCTGGAAGAAGAGTTTCGCAGAGTGATCGGCGAGCGTATTGAGAAAATTACGGAAGTAGAATATGTATTCCAGGAGCTTGATGATCTGCCGGAGGGATTTACGAAACCGGCTGACCGCACGAAACCCTGGGGAACCGGACAGGCTGTACTTGCTGCAAAGAAGGTTCTGGATGAGCCATTTATTGTTATCAATGCAGATGATTATTATGGGAAAGAAGCTTATGTGAAGGTGCATGATTATCTTGTGCAGGAACAGCAAAAGGACGGAAAACTCCACATCTGCATGGCTGGTTTCAGGCTTGGAAATACATTGAGCGATAATGGAAGCGTTACCAGAGGAATCTGCCATATTGAGAATGGACAGCTTACAGGTGTGACAGAGACGCATGATATATTTAAGACTGCCACAGGTGCAGAGTCAAGAAATGCGGACGGAAGTGTGCAGGAACTGGATGTAAAGGATCTGGTGTCCATGAATATGTGGGGACTGACGCCGGACTTTATGGAGGTTCTCGAGAAAGGATTTGAAGAATTTCTCAGTGGACTCGCACCGGAAGATATAAAAAAGGAATATCTGCTTCCGGAGTTAGTTGACCATCTGATCAAAAATGAAAGTGCTGAAGTTGATGTCCTGGAGACAAAGGCTACATGGTTTGGTGTAACCTATCAGGAAGATAAAGAAACAGTAATGAGAGCATTTAAAAATCTTACAGAAGCGGGTATATATCCTCAGGGACTTTATCAATAAGTTAAGCAGATATCTGCAGCTTTCGCAGGAGACATGTCTGATCTGATTAAAAGCAGTTTTGGGTGTGATCCGGGAAATACAGTATGCAGTGCAGAAACAGAGGATATTGTAAAAAGTAAAGGAGAGCAATTATGGGAAAATATTTTGGAACAGATGGATTTCGTGGAGAAGCAAATGTTAAACTGACAGTAGATCATGCATTTAAGGTGGGGCGCTACGTAGGCTGGTATTATGGAAGAGACCATAAAGCTAAGATTGTTATTGGAAAAGATACAAGAAGAAGCAGTTATATGTTTGAATATGCACTTGTTGCAGGTCTGACAGCGTCCGGTGCAGATGTATATCTTCTTCATGTAACGACGACCCCAAGTGTTTCCTATGCAGTACGTACAGAGGATTTTGACTGTGGTATTATGATCTCCGCAAGCCATAATCCATTCTATGATAATGGTATCAAACTTCTCAATGGAAACGGACAGAAGATTGAAGCGGAAGTAGAAGCAAGGATTGAAGCATATCTGGATGGCCTGATCGAGGATCTTCCTCTGGCAACTAAAGAAGATATTGGACGCACTGTGGATTTTGCTTCAGGAAGGAATCGTTATATCGGACATCTGATCTCTATTCCAAGCAGGGATTTCAAAGGCATTAAAGTAGGCCTTGACTGTGCAAACGGAAGTTCTTCAGCTATTGCAAAGAGTGTATTTGAGGCACTTCAGGCAAAGACTTATGTGATCAATAACCAGCCGGATGGTACAAATATCAATACAAACTGTGGCTCTACCCATATTGAAGTCCTGCAGAAATATGTTGTGGACAATGGATTGGATATCGGTTTTGCTTATGATGGTGATGCAGATCGCTGTATTGCTGTTGACCATAAGGGAAATGTGGTCGACGGTGATAAGATTATGTATGTATGTGGAAAATATCTCAAGGAGCAGGGCAGATTAAAAGATGATACAGTAGTAACCACTGTTATGTCAAACCTCGGTCTGTACAAATCTCTGGAGAGAGAGGGTATGAAATATGAGCAGACTGCAGTAGGAGATAAATATGTGGCAGAGAATATGATGGAGAATGGATACAGTCTTGGCGGTGAGCAGTCCGGACATATTATTTTCAGCCGTTACGCTGCAACAGGTGATGGAATCCTTACTTCTCTCATGGTAATGGAAGCGTGTGTAGAGAAGAAAGCAACTCTGTGTGATCTGGCAAGGGAAATGAAGGTTTATCCACAGCTTCTCAGAAATGTCCGGGTGGCAGACAAGAAGACTGCGAGAGAGAATCCGAAGGTAGTTGCTGCTGTAGAGGAAGTTGCAAAGAAACTGGGAAGTGATGGGCGTATTCTGGTACGCGAGAGTGGCACAGAGCCATTGATTCGTGTTATGGTAGAAGCCGGAACAGATGAACTCTGCCTTGAGAATGTTGATCATGTAGTAAAGGTAATGGAATCTGAAGGATTGCTCATTGACTGATTTACTGGCAAAGGAATTACATGTATAACAGAAAAAAAAGATTATTTCTGACTGCTGTCTGCTTAAGCCTTGGACTTCTGACAGGCTGCAATGTGGGAGATACGAAGAATTATAAACAGGCTGCACAGGATCTGGAACAGGGAAATTATGAGGCAGCACTTGAAGAATACGAGACAGCAATTTCTGAAGGAGTGAAGCCTGCACAGTCGTACAGAGGTGCAGGCGTAGCAAAACTCAAGCTTGGAAACTATGAAGAAGCCATAACATATTTCAATGATGCGCTTAAATGTGACAAAGTTGGCAAAGCATTAAAGAAAGATATTCTGTCGTATAGAGCTGTGGCTTATCTCAAAGTAAAGGATTATGAGGCAGCGCTGGAAGACTGCCAGACTCTGGCAGAAAACTATAAAATGGATGCGGATCTGTACTTCCTTACGGGAGAAACAGCATTGGCCATGGATTCCTATGAGGAAGCTTCTGCTAATTTTGAACAGGCCTACGGCGAAGATGCAACTTATGACAGAGCTATCCAGATCTACGGGGCATATCTGAACAGGGATATGGAAGCAGACGGAACCCGTTATCTGGAAGCTGCTTTGTCAGGAACTGCAAAAAATGCAGAGGATCATTGTGACCGCGGCAGAGTTTATTATTATATGGATGATTATGAAAATGCTGAAAGTGAACTGAAACAGGCCATAGACGGCGATAATACGGAGGCACTGGTTCTGCTTGGTATGGTATATATGGATAAAGGAGACAGCGCAAATGCAAAAGCAATGTTTCAGCAGTATGTATCACAGGCAGAAAACGGAGCCAAAGGATTTAACGGACTTGCACTGTGTGATATAGAGGATGGGGATTATGACAGTGCCCTTTCTGATATAGAAAGCGGAATCCATGAGGCAGGAGCGGAGGATATGCAGAGTCTGCTGTTTAATGAGATCGTAGTCTATGAGAAGAAACTGGATTTTCAGACTGCTTTGCAGAAAGCACAGGAATATCTGGAATTATACCCGGAAGATAAAACTGTTAAGAAGGAACTTGCATTTCTTAAAACGCGTGTGTAATATCCATCTGACTGAGGAGAATTTATGGAAGAATTTGGAAAGCTTGAAGAACGGGTGGTTCTTGTGGGAGTGCAGACGGATGATCATGATAATGTGGAAGAATCCCTGGATGAACTGAAGGAGCTTGCATCAACTGCAGGAGCTGTTACAGTGGGAAGAATCATTCAGAATCGTGAGTCTGTGCATCCCGGAACTTATATTGGAAAAGGAAAGATAGAGGAAGTACGTGCACTGGTATATGCTATGGATGCAACCGGAATTATCTGTGATGACGAACTTTCTCCTGCACAGCTGAATAATCTGGAGCGGGAACTGGACTGTAAGGTGATGGACAGGACATTATTGATTCTGGACATTTTTGCAGCGAGAGCTATAACCAGTGAGGGTAAAATACAGGTAGAGCTTGCACAGCTTCGCTACAGATCTGCCCGTCTGGTCGGTCTCAGGGAATCTCTTTCCCGTCTGGGAGGTGGAATCGGAACCAGAGGTCCGGGAGAGAAAAAGCTGGAGACAGACCGTCGTCTTATCCGTACAAGGATCTCTGCTTTGAAGCAGGAATTATCCCAGGTGGAGAAACACAGGGAACTGATCCGTTCCAGCCGGGCCAGAGGCAATATGAAGACTGCTGCGATCGTAGGATATACAAATGCGGGAAAATCTACGCTGCTGAACACACTGACAGGCTCAGAGGTTTTATCAGAGGATAAACTGTTTGCTACACTGGATCCAACTACCAGACTTTTAAATTTGAAGGACGGACAGCAGATTCTTCTCACAGATACGGTTGGATTTATCCATAAGCTTCCGCATCATCTGGTCGAGGCATTCAAGAGCACATTGGAAGAGGCCAAATATGCAGATTATATTATCCATGTGGTAGATTCTTCCAATCAGCAGGCAGAGATGCAGATGCATGTGGTATATGAGACATTAAAAGAACTGGGAGTGATGGGAAAGAAGATCATCACACTCTTTAATAAGCAGGATGCGCCGGGGGCATGCGTACTGCGAGATTTTAAATCGGACTATACGCTGAAGGTCTCTGCAAAGACAGGCGAGGGTCTTGCAGATCTGAATGATCTTCTGGAGAAGCTTCTTGCTGAAGAACAGATTTATGTGGAGCGCCTTTTCCCTTATCAGGAAGCAGGAAAAATCCAGCTGATCCGCGAATATGGGCAGCTTATCTCAGAGGAATACACAGAGGAAGGGATTGCTGTGAAGGCAAGGGTGCCGAAAGAAATCTACGCCAGAGTTGTATAAAAAATATTTTGAAAAATAAGAAAATACCATATATTGTGCCTTTTGCGAAAATGAGGAACATTATGTGGTATTTTGCGTGTTGACGAACCGGTGATACTCTGATACAATGAACCTACAGTGTTACTCAGAGCAAAGTGGACAGTAACGACAGAAATATCTCCGGTAAGAATATGCAGGAGAAACAGATTAACAAGAGAAAATGGGGGCATTAGATATGTTTCAGGTAGTAAAACGTGATGGCGAAGTGGATGAGTTTAAAATAGGCAAGATCACAGCGGCTATCCATAAAGCCTTTGATGCAAAAGAGAAAAATTATAGCGAAGAGATGATTGATCTTTTAGGGCTGCGTGTTACTTCTGATTTTCAGAAAAAGATTACAGATAATAAGATTACAGTAGAAGAAATTCAGGACAGTGTGGAGAACGTGCTGATCCAGGCCGGATATGCAGATGTGGCAAAAGCCTACATTCTTTACCGCAAGCAGAGGGAAAAGGTTCGCAACATGAAGTCAACGATCTTGGATTACAAAGAAATCGTAAACAGTTATGTGAAGGTTGAGGACTGGCGTGTAAAGGAGAACTCCACAGTTACTTATTCAGTTGGAGGTCTGATCTTAAGCAACTCCGGTGCAGTTACTGCAAATTACTGGCTGTCTGAGATTTATGACAATGAAATCGCAGATGCACACAGAAATGCAGATATTCATATTCATGACTTGTCCATGCTGACCGGATATTGTGCAGGATGGTCACTGAAACAGCTGATCCAGGAGGGACTTGGCGGTATTGAAGGCAAGATCACATCTTCACCTGCAAAGCATCTGAGTGTTCTCTGCAATCAGATGGTAAACTTTCTTGGGATTATGCAGAATGAATGGGCCGGAGCGCAGGCTTTCTCATCCTTTGATACTTATCTGGCACCTTTTGTCAAGGCAGATAATTTAAGTTATCCGGAAGTGAAGAAATGTATTGAGTCTTTTATTTATGGAGTCAATACCCCAAGCAGATGGGGAACACAGGCACCTTTCTCCAACATTACGCTGGACTGGACAGTACCGGATGATCTTGCAGAGCTTCCGGCTATCGTAGGCGGAAAGAATATGGATTTCAAGTACAAAGACTGCAAAAAAGAGATGGATATGATCAATAAGGCATTTATTGAGACCATGATCGAGGGGGATGCCAACGGACGCGGGTTCCAGTATCCTATTCCGACCTATTCCATAACAAATGAGTTTGACTGGTCTGATACAGAGAATAACCGCCTTCTTTTTGAGATGACATCCAAATATGGAACACCGTATTTCTCAAACTATATTAACAGTGATATGAAACCAAGTGATATCCGCAGTATGTGCTGCCGTCTGCGTCTGGATCTGAGAGAACTCCGCAAGAAGAGCGGTGGTTTCTTCGGATCAGGAGAGAGTACCGGTTCTGTGGGGGTAGTAACTATAAATATGCCGCGTATCGCATATCTTTCCAAGACACCGGAAGAGTTTTACAATCGTCTGGATCGCTTAATGGATATTTCCGCACGTTCTCTGCATATTAAACGTGAAGTAATTGGTAAGCTGCTGGATGAGGGATTATATCCTTATACAAAGAGATATCTTGGAAGCTTTTCCAATCATTTCTCTACCATTGGACTGGTGGGAATGAACGAGGTTGGTCTGAATGCCCGCTGGCTGGGAAAAGATATGTCTGATGAGCGTACGCAGAGGTTTACAAAAGAGGTTCTTCTTCATATGCGGGAACGTCTGTCCGATTATCAGGAGAAGTACGAAGGAGAACTGTTTAATCTTGAGGCAACTCCTGCTGAATCTACTGCCTATCGTCTGGCCAAACATGACAGAAAACGCTGGCCGGATATTAAGACTGCAGGCAAGGAAGGGGATACTCCTTATTATACAAACAGTTCTCATCTTCCGGTTGAATATACCACAGATATTTTTGATGCACTGGATATTCAGGATGATCTGCAGACGCTTTATACATCAGGTACTGTATTCCATGCATTTATCGGTGAGAAGCTTCCTGACTGGAAAGCAGCAGCAGCACTGGTACGTAAGATCGCAGAGAATTATAAACTGCCGTATTATACGATTTCGCCGACCTATTCTGTATGTAAGGAACATGGCTACATCAGCGGAGAGCATTTCACTTGTCCGAAATGTGGTAAGAAGGCGGAGGTTTACAGTCGTATCACAGGATATTACAGACCTGTACAGAACTGGAATGACGGTAAAGCACAGGAGTATAAGAACCGTACGCTTTATGATGTGATGCATTCAGATATCAGAAAAATACAGCCGGTTCATGCCAGTGTAGTTACTGTGACTAAGGATGATGTGAAGATAGAACCTGTGGCATCACATAAATACCTGTTTACAACCAGTACTTGTCCGAACTGCAGAGTGGCGAAGAAGATACTGGAAGGCAGGGAGTTCGAGATTATTGATGCGGAGAAGAATCCGGAGATGGTGAAGGAGTTTGGAATTATGCAGGCTCCGACTCTGGTGATCACAGACGGTGAGCATATGACGAAATATGTAAATACATCCAATATTAAGAAATATGTGGATGAGGGATTATAAAGATACTGAGAGAGTTGACCGGAGGATAAAAGAGATGATCAAACAGAATGTTGTATTTGTGGAAAATAAAGCAGGAAGTCTGAAAAGAGTGACAGGGATACTTGCAGATAACGGGATTAATATTTATGGATTTGCATGCTTCGATGCACCGGAGTTTGCAATCTTCCGTATGATCTGCAACGATCCGGATAAAGCGGAAATTGTTTTAAACAGGAGTGGATATATGAATCGTATTACACAGGCGATCGTAGTTGATATGAAAGATCAGGTAGGCGGTCTGGATGAACTCCTGAAAGTAGCATCAGACAGTAATGTAAGTCTTGACTATATTTATACTTCTTTCCACAGAAAAGATCTCATACCTGTAGTAATTCTTCAGACGGAGGATGGTGCAGTGACAGAATGCATTCTTAAGAATAATGGATTTAATGTATTTACTTCAGCAGAAGAACTGGAAAAATAATACTGTATAAGACAGTGAGAGAATCACAGGACTGGGGATGGTTCTGTGATTTTTTGTATATTCATATAGGAAAGTTGAATACATCTTGACTATATGACTAGGAATACTATATAATAAAAGAAAACAATGATAATCCGACGAAATTTAATTAGGAGGTTTTGAAAAATGCAGATTTCTACAAAAGGAAGATATGCTCTGAGACTTATGCTTGATCTTGCAGTTCATAATACAGGAGAACTGGTCAAGATCAAAGATATTTCTGCGAGGGAAAATATTTCAGAAAAATATCTGGAACAGATTATTTCATCATTAAAGAAGGCGGGATATGTAAAGAGCCTGAGAGGGGCACAGGGCGGTTATATGCTTGCCAGAGAGCCGGAAACATATACGGTGGGAACTATTCTGAGACTGACAGAAGGCAGCATGAAGCCGGTAGCCTGTCTGGAGGACGAACCGAATCAGTGCAGCAGAGCCGGGGAATGCGTCACACTCCGTCTCTGGAAGATGCTTGATGAAGCTATTGAGGGAGTACTGGATAAGGTTACATTGCAGGATCTTAAAGACTGGTATGAAGAGATGGGAAATGATTATGTAATTTGATTTTCCCTCTTGACAACAGTGGATTTATAGAATATTATGTATATAACATATAATTCATATATACTTAGTATGAAATAAGGAGGACGAACTCATGGCAAAAATCTATAAAAATGCAGCGGAACTGGTTGGAAATACTCCTCTCCTTGAGGTTGGAAATCTTGAAAAAGAGCTTGGGCTGGAAGCGAGAATACTTGTGAAGCTTGAGTATTTTAACCCGGCAGGAAGTGCCAAAGACCGTATCGCCCTGAGTATGATCGAAGACGCTGAAGAGAGAGGCGTTCTAAAGCCTGGCGCAGTGATCATCGAGCCTACATCAGGTAACACCGGAATCGGTCTTGCTTCTCTTGCTGCAATCAAAGGATATAGAGTGATACTTACGATGCCTGAGACAATGAGTGTTGAGAGAAGGAATATTCTGAAAGCATACGGTGCAGAAATCGTATTGACAGATGGAACAAAAGGTATGAATGGCGCAATCGCCAAAGCAAACGAACTTGCGAAGGAATATGAGAACAGTTTTATTCCGGGACAGTTTGATAACCCTGCAAATCCTGCGATCCACAAAAAGACCACAGGTCCGGAAATCTGGAGAGACACAGACGGACAGGTAGATGTTTTTGTGGCAGGTGTTGGTACAGGCGGAACGATCACCGGTGTTGGTGAATATCTGAAATCCCAGAATCCTGACGTGAAAGTAGTGGCAGTAGAGCCTGCAACTTCCCCTGTACTTTCTCAGGGAAAGAGCGGTCCGCATAAGATTCAGGGAATCGGTGCGGGATTTGTTCCGAAGGCATTAAATACAGAGGTTTATGATGAGGTTTTTCCGGTTGAGAATGAGGATGCTTTTACAGTTGGCAAGCTGATCGCCAAACATGAGGGAATTCTTGTTGGTATTTCTTCCGGTGCGGCTCTCTATGCGGCAATCCAGCTGGCTAAGAGACCGGAGAATAAAGGAAAAACAATCGTAGCTCTTCTTCCGGATTCCGGTGACCGTTATTATTCTACTCCATTATTTGTGTAAAATAAAAAAGCCCTTTTTAGGGCTTTTTTTATTTTACATAAATGTGTTAGAATAGATATGCTGTACAAATGATTTTTATGTAACTGTTCAGTATTTTGCAGAACAGCTATCATAACATAAATAAAATTATCATAAACAATAATATTCCGTGTAATCGGATCACAGAACAGGATGGAATAAAAATGAGAAAAGCAATTATCGCAATGAGCGGCGGAGTGGACAGCTCTGTGGCAGCTCTGCTTACAAAGGAAACCGGTGATGAATGTATCGGTGCTACCATGAAATTATTTCACAATGAGGACATAGGAGTAAAGAGAGAGAAAACCTGCTGTTCTCTGGATGATGTGGAGGATGCCAGAAATGTCTGCTACAGAATGGGGATCAGGTACTATGTTTTCAACTTTTCCGAGAGGTTTAAAGAGGATGTTATGGACCGCTTTGTGGATGCCTATGAGCATGGAGCCACGCCAAATCCCTGCATTGACTGCAATCGTTATCTGAAATTTGACAAGATGTTTCAGAGAATGCGTGAACTGGAGTATGATTATATTGTAACCGGACATTATGCACGTGTGGAATATGATGAGGAGAAGAACCGTTACTTATTAAAGAAAGCTGTGGATGATACGAAGGATCAGAGTTATGTGCTTTATATGCTGACACAGGAGCAGCTTGCGCATATTTCCCTGCCTCTTGGCGGGCTTCGCAAAACGGAAGTGCGTGAGATCGCAGAGAAGCATGGCTTTGTTAATGCCAGAAAGCATGACAGCCAGGATATCTGTTTCGTACCGGACGGTGATTATGCAAAGTTTATTGAACAGTACACAGGACGTAAATCAATCCCGGGTGATTTTGTAGATACAGAAGGAAACATTCTTGGTAAACATAAAGGAATCATCCACTATACACTTGGCCAGAGAAGAGGACTTGGTATTCCGGCAGCATCCAGACTGTATGTGTGTGATATTTCTCCAAAGACCAATCAGGTGGTTCTGGGAAATAATGAGGATCTTTTCCATTCGGAACTGACTGCAACAAAGGTCAATCTGATTTCCTGTGAATCTCTGAAGGAGCCAATGAGACTGAAAGCAAAGATCCGTTACCGTCATCCGGAGCAGGAGGCCGTAGCATGGCAGACGGAAGATGGAGTACTGCACGTGCGTTTTGATAAACCACAGAGAGCTATCACCAGAGGGCAGGCAGTTGTGTTATATGATGGTGATATCGTTGTAGGCGGCGGCGTGATTGAAAATTGTATTAAATGACAGATCATCCTTGTCTTTCGCATTTTGTCGGACTGTCTTATCTGCACTGTTTTTTGGAAACGTTATAGTTATTAGCTATTAAACGCTATAGAAAATTTCCTATTGACGTACTAGGAATTAAATGGTAATATACAACTATGCTAAATCATATCAAACAGATATGAAAAGCGTAGAAACAAAAATGACTTGCAAATAAGGGGCTTAAGAGCCGGAATCAGTTTTGCAGAGAAAAAGATTATTATAAATCAGAGAAAGATGAGGATATACACATGAGCAAAAAAATCGAAAGAAAAGACAGACATTTCAAATTTGAAACATTACAGCTTCACGTAGGACAGGAGAGTCCGGATCCGGTTACAGATGCAAGAGCAGTACCAATCTATCAGACATCTTCTTATGTATTCAGAAACTGCGATCATGCAGCTGCACGTTTCGGACTTGCAGATGCAGGTAACATTTACGGACGTCTTACAAACCCGACTGAAGATGTATTCGAGAAAAGAATCGCAGCGCTTGAAGGCGGTTCTGCGGCACTTGCAGTAGCATCCGGTGCAGCAGCAATCACATATACAATTGAGAATCTTGCACAGCAGGGTGACCACATTGTAGCAGCCAAGAATATTTACGGTGGAACAACAAACCTTCTGGAGCATACACTTCCGGCTTATGGAATCACAACAACATTCGTTGATGTATTTGATCTTGAAGAAGTAGAGAACGCAATTCAGGATAACACAAAAGCTGTTTACATCGAGACTCTTGGAAACCCGAACTCTGATGTAGTTGATATTGAAGCTATCGCAAAGATTGCTCATGCACATAAGATTCCGCTTGTAGTGGATAACACATTTGCAACACCTTACCTTGTAAGACCAATCGAATATGGTGCAGATATCGTTGTTCATTCTGCAACTAAATTCATCGGTGGACATGGTACAACAATCGGAGGTGTGATCGTTGAGAGTGGTAAATTTGACTGGGAAGCATCAGGTAAATTCGCATCTCTGACAGAACCGAACCCAAGCTATCATGGCGTAAGCTTTACAAAGGCATGCGGACCGGCAGCATTTGTTACAAAGATTCGTGCAATTCTTCTTCGTGATACAGGTGCAACCATCTCTCCGGTAAGTTCATTCATTTTCCTTCAGGGACTTGAAACACTGTCACTTCGTGTTGAACGCCATGTAGAGAATGCACTGAAAGTTGTTCAGTACTTAAATAACCATCCGCAGGTAGAGAAAGTTCATCATCCGTCTGTATCCACAGATCCGGTTCAGCAGGAGCTTTATAAGAAATACTTCCCGAATGGCGGCGGTTCCATCTTTACATTTGAGATTAAAGGTGATGCGCAGAAGGCAAAGGACTTCATTGATAATCTGGAACTGTTCTCATTGCTTGCCAATGTAGCGGATGTTAAATCTCTTGTTATCCATCCGGCTACAACAACACACAGCCAGTGCACAGAAGAAGAACTTCTCGATCAGGGTATCAAACCAAATACAATTCGTCTTTCCATTGGTACAGAGAATATTGACGATATCATTCAGGATCTTGATGAAGCATTTAAGGCAGTTGCTGAATAATACAAATATAACATCCTTATATATTGTATAAATAAAACATGAATAAAAAGACCATCTTCCGGATTTTCCCCCATATCTGCAAGATGGTCTTTTTGTTATTGTTTACACACCGCTATCCCGCGAGGTGTTTTTGCATGAATATGCCAAAATCCCGAGACATACAAGCCAAAATTCCATTGCCGCAGGCAATCTGGAATGAATTTTGGCTACGTTACTGTGAACGGAGTGAACAGTAACGTCTTTTTTTGGAATGTTTCAATTGTATGGTTTACAGACTTGACAAATTATAAAAATACTATATAATACAGAAATGCAAATAAGTTGCAAATGTAAATGAGTTGCAAATACAAATAAAGTGCAAATATAAGGAGAACTATATGTCAGAGATTATATTAGATTCAGTAATAGACAGCATCAAGCTGCTACCCTTTCTTTTTCTTACTTATCTGTTTATGGAATGGATGGAGCATAAGACAGGTGCGGCAGCACGAAAGAGAATCCGTACAGCCGGAAAATTCGGACCGGTATGGGGTGGACTTCTGGGAGTGATCCCACAGTGTGGATTTTCGGCAGCGGCATCCAGCCTTTTTGCCGGACGTGTGATCACAGTGGGAACTTTGATCGCGGTGTATCTGTCTACTTCAGATGAAATGTTTCCGATCATGATCTCCAATGCAGTTCCTGTAGTTACAATTGTGAAAATCCTGACCTGCAAAGCGGTGATCGGAATACTTTCCGGCCTGGTGCTGGAGTATGTTTACACACATATTCTGAAGAAACAGGAACCTGATGTGGATATTCATGAAATCTGTGAAGAAGAACGCTGCCATTGTGAACATGGAGTTATTTCTTCAGCAGCATTTCACACATTAAAAGTTTTTGTGTACATTTTCTTGATTTCTCTTGCTTTAAATATTATCATTGGATTAGTCGGAGAAGAGACACTGGCAGGACTTTTTACAGGAACACCGATTGCAGGTGAACTGATCGCAGCTTTAGTGGGACTGATTCCCAACTGCGCTTCTTCTGTAGTAATCACCCAGTTATATCTGGATCATATTATCGGAGCCGGGGCGATGATGGCGGGACTTCTTGTAAATGCAGGAGTTGGGCTTCTGATTCTGTTTCGTTTGAACAGAGACAGGGTTCAGAATCTGAAAATTGTGGGAGTACTTTATGGACTTGGTGTATTCTGGGGAATTATTATTGAATTTGCAGGAATTGTTTTCTGATTAACCGAGTCTGCTCTGTCAGAAGAAGCTGATTTTAGGAGGAATGATAAAATTATGGCAGGAAGCAGTTATGCGACAGCAAGCCGCAGAAAAATACTTGAATATTTGAAAAACAGTAATGACCATACGGTTACAGCTGCTGATGTGGATGAGTATCTGAAGAAACATGACAGTGAGGTAAATATCACAACCATTTACCGCTATCTGGACAAGCTTGCAAAGGATGGAACTGTGATCAAATATGTTGCAGAGAAAGGTTGCCAGGCTGCTTATCAGTATGTAGAACCGGGACGGGGATGTGAACAGCATCTGCACCTGAAGTGTGTAAAATGTGGAAAGATCATTCATCTGGAATGTCATTTTATGGAAGAAATTTCTCATCATATTGAAGAAAGTCATGGATTTACCCTGCAGTGTAAGAATTCTATTTTGTATGGAGTCTGTAAAGAATGTAAAGGCAGTGGCGAAGACTGTTGACTGTTTCTGTCAGATGATGTAAACTGAAATACAACTGTTTGGTCAAATTGACTGCGAAGCAGTATGGTGAAGAGAAAAGACAGCGAAATTGCTGTAAGTACCGGTAAAAATAACAGATAATATATGAAATCATAAAAGAAGGCAATAATGAGAAAACAGAAGAGACAGATGTGTGTAAGAAGAATGTTATTATTTTTTCTGGCGTGTGTATTAATATGTGCAGCACCCCCGTCTGCAGCACAGGCGGCAATAATGCAGACTGCTAAGAATTCAACAGTGCAAAAGAAAAAAACATCCACGAAAACAGTTACAATAGAGACTTCAGGAGGAATCACAAAAAAGAAAGTGAAAAGCGGTGGTTCTGTGATTCTTCCTGTGGAAGTGAATAAGAGGGGATATACATTTCTGGGATGGTCAACAGTTCCCGGACAGACCTGTAATCCAATGTATCAGGCATATCAGAAAATTCAGGTTACGAAAAATATTCATCTTTATCCGGTGAAGTATAAATGGAATCAGGAACCGGATATTTATGCAGGCGGTCTTGCGGACAGTGTGGAGAAATATGATAAGATTATTTTTGTGGGAGATTCCCGCACAGCAATGCTTCGCAGTACTCTGAAGCAGCAATGCAGTTCTGACAGTTTAAAGAAAGTTGGATTTGTATGCAAGACAGGAGAAGGGCTTGACTGGATGAAAAAATACGGAGAAAAGGAACTGCTGAATGAAATAAGCGGGATGGATGATAATGCGAAGCCGGTGGCAGTTATTTTCAATCTGGGAGTAAATGACCTGATCCACAAAAACAGGGAGTCCATCAGTTATGATTCTGTTGCGTCAGACTATGCTTCTTATATGAATGGATTATCCAGAAAGCTGACTGCCAGGAACTGTGAATTATTTTATATGTCTGTGAATCCATGTAATACGGCAATGAAATCCACGCGGAAGGAGTCTGAGATCCGCGGATTTAATAACAGACTCAGACAGAGACTGAACGGGAATTTTACATGGATCAACAGTTATTCTTATCTGATGAGATGTGGTTATACGACTCGCTGTGAATTTCGCGGTTATACAGATGATGGTGTTCATTATTCTATGAGGACTTATAAGAGAATTTATGCATATGCAATAAAACAGATCAGATAATCCTGACTGAAACCCGGAGACAGAATACTGTTCTCCGGGTTATCTGTGTGTATCAGTAAATACGAAAGTTGTAGCTGTGAAAGAGTTAAACAGTTATCAAAGGATCACAAAAGGTAACAGGAGGAGAGAAACATGAGAAGTGAAAGCTTCAGAAAAGGAGTTAAGGATGGTATTCCCATAGGACTGGGATATTTTGCTGTATCGTTTACATTTGGCATGATGGCAGTTGCTGATGGACTGAGTATCTGGCAGGCTGTGCTGATCTCATTGACAAACGTGACTTCAGCAGGGCAGTTTGCAGGACTTGAGATCATGGTAATGAGCGGCTCTTACTGGGAGATGGCACTGACACAGCTGATCATTAATCTGAGATATTGTCTGATGTCATTTTCCCTTGCTCAGAAATTCAGAAGAGATGAATCTTTGGTTCACCGCTATATTGCAGCATTTGGTGTGACGGATGAGATTTTCGGGATCAGTGCCAGTCAGCCCGGAAAGGTAAGCGCATTTTATAATTATGGTGCCATGTGTGTGGCAATCCCGGGATGGGTACTTGGAACCCTGGCAGGAGCAATTTCCGGAAATCTTCTTCCGGATTTTATGATGAGTGCACTCAGCGTGGCTATTTACGGTATGTTCCTTGCAATTATTATTCCTCCGGCAAAGCAGAATAAGGCAGTACTGGCAGTTGTCGTGGCAGCAATGCTGATCAGCACTTTGTTTAAAGTGATTCCGTTTCTGTCGGAGGTTTCGTCAGGTTTTGTGATCATTATTACTACACTGATCGTGGCAGGGGCTGCCGCATACTTCTGTCCGATAGAGGATGAGAAAGAGGAGGAGGGTGTTCATGAGTCATAATATTTATATTTACATTCTGGTAATGGCAGCAGTTACATATCTGATCCGTATGCTCCCGCTTGCTCTTTCCAGAAAAGAGATCACAAGTCCGTTTATCAGATCATTTCTGTACTATGTTCCCTACGCATGTCTGGCAGCTATGACATTTCCAGCGATCCTTTTTGCCACAGACAGTGTGATCTCGGCTGCTGTGGGATTTATTGTGGCACTGATCGCGGCATATAAGGAGAAAAGTCTTCTTACAGTTGCGTTATTCGCATGTGCTGCGGTATTTATTGTGGAAAGAATACTGGAATTTGCAGTGTAAAAGTTGATAAAAAACGGATACATAACCACAGCTGAATGGTGTGTATCCGTTTTTTGTTGCGTAATATTGTGACCGGCAGCTGAAGCAGATAAGCTGTCTGTTATTTGCTGCAGTTTCAGACAGTTTTTTATTTCAGAAAGCTTACATCAATTTCACCGTCAAATACTGTGGCAGCCGGGCCTGTCATGTAAACAAGATTCTCCTGTCTGTTCCAGAAAATCTGCAGGTCACCGCCGAGAAGTTTTACAGTGACAGGACTGTCACCGTCTACATGTCCGTTCAGAACAGAAGCGACTGCTACCGCACATGCACCTGTGCCGCAGGCAAGAGTTTCGCCTGAACCGCGTTCCCATACACGCATTTTTACAGTATGTTCATCGATCACTTCTACAAATTCAGTGTTTACACGATCCGGAAATGCAACATGATTCTCGAAAGCCGGGCCGATCTTTTCAATATCCAGATGGTCAATATCATCCATATAAACAATAGCGTGGGGATTTCCCATGGAAACAGCGGTTATGTAATAGATTTTTCCGTTTACATCCAGAGGTTCATTGATAACTTCCTCCTTCTCTGACACTACCGGAATCTGTCTGGCGGTCAGGATCGGAGAACCCATATTTACCTTAACCTGGGATACCTTTCCGTTTTCTACAGTAAGATCCAGATATTTGATGCCGCTTTTTGTAGCAACAGAAATATGTTCTTTGTTTACGATGCCGTAGTCATAGGCATATTTGGCAACACAGCGGATACCGTTTCCGCACATGGCACCCTGGGAACCGTCAAGATTATACATATCCATCTCGCAGTCTGCGATTTTGGATGGCTTGATCAGGATCAGTCCGTCGGAACCGATACCAAAGTGACGGTCACTGACATATCTGGCTACTGCGGAAGGATTTTCCACAGTTTCCTCAAAACAGTTTACATATACGTAATCATTTCCAATACCATGCATTTTTGTAAATTTCATCAGAAAAGCCTCCTTATTTGGTTAAATATTTATACACCTCTTGTATCATATAGAAAAAATGTTATGAAAAAGTGAAAATTACGAATCTTTTACCGGGAAAGTTTTTCTGTGACCTTCATGTAAAAAACATTTTGCCCTTCCCGGAACAGTTATGTATTATACATTATATGGAAAATATATCTGTTATTCAAGTTTTACCTTGCATTTTATAGAAAGTATGTTAAAATTAAAAACAAAAATATACAACCGAAACGCATAATTATACGCTGTTGTCTGAAGAAGGTAAAAAGATGGCAGCCGTAGATATACTTTCGGATGCGAGGAGGAAAAAAGATGAAAGATCAAAAGAGATTTGCAGCTCTTGCACTCAGTGCAGTAATGGTATTTTCCATGGCAGGAAGCGTATCCGCAGCTCAGAAAGTTGAATCCAAAGATGATCTTGCAGGAGCAACAATCGGTGTTCAGCTTGGTACAACAGGTGACCTTGATGCATCTGATTATGAGAAAGATGGTTCTACAGTAGAACGTTACAGCAAGGGAAGTGAAGCTGTTCAGGCATTAAAGGCAGGACAGATCGACTGTGTGATCATCGATTCACAGCCGGCTCAGAAATTTGTTGAGAATAATGATGATCTCAAGATTCTGGATGAGCCATTCGAGGAAGAAGAATATGCAATCTGTTTAAAGAAAGGCAATGATGAACTTCTTGACAAGATTAACGGAGCTCTCAAGGATCTGAAAGAGGATGGAACTATCGACAGCATCATGGACAATTACATTGGTGAGGATGCCGGTAAGACTCCATATGAATCACCGGAAGATGTTGACCGTTCCAATGGAACTCTGGTAATGGCTACTAACGCTGAGTTCGAACCATATGAATATCATGAAGGTGATGATATCGTTGGTATCGATGCTGATATCGCTCAGGCAATCTGTGATAAGCTTGGATATGAACTGAAAATTGAAGATATGGAATTCGATTCCATCCTTCCGGCAGTACAGTCCGGCAAAGCAGACTTCGGTGCAGCTGGTATGACTGTAACAGAAGACCGTAAATCAAGCGTTGACTTTACAGATACCTATGCAGATGCAAGCCAGGTAATTATTGTAAAGAAATAAGTATTAAAATAACAAATAACAGAGCTGTTGACGATTTGCCAACAGCTCTCTTTTCGGAACAGAGGTTTTTATGAATAATCCTATGATATTAGCGAATGTAAAAGAAGATTTTTATCTGAACTTTATTAAAGATGACCGCTATCTCTGGCTTCTGGATGGTCTGAAAACAACTCTTATTATCACAGTATTTGCGGTAATTGTAGGTCTGATCATCGGTTTCCTTGTAGCAATCATCCGTTCTGCGCACGATAAGTCAGGCTCCTTTAAGATCCTCAATGCGATCTGCAGAGTTTATCTGACTGTAATTCGTGGAACACCAACCATGATCCAGCTGTTGATCATGAATTTTGTAATTTTTGGTGCTGTAAGCATTAACAAGATCATTGTAGGTGGACTTGCCTTTGGTATCAACTCAGGTGCCTATGTAGCTGAGATTGTCCGTTCCGGTATCATGTCCATTGACCAGGGACAGACAGAGGCAGGACGAAGCCTTGGTCTGAATTTCAGCCAGACCATGCGACTGATCATTATCCCGCAGGCATTTAAGAATGTACTTCCTGCGCTGGTAAATGAATTTATCGTGCTGATCAAAGAGACATCCATCATCGGTTATATCGGTATGATGGACCTGACAAAAGGAGCTATGCTGATCCAGAGCCGTACATACAATGCGTTCTGGCCTCTGATGGCAGCAGCAGCGATTTACCTTGTGATCGTTGGAATCCTTACATGGGGGATGAATAAACTGGAAAGGAGATTAAGAACCAGTGAGCGATAAGAATGTACTGATCCAGGTAAAGGATCTGAAGAAAGCTTTTGGTACAAATCAGGTTCTCGATGGAATAACAACAGATATCTGTCAGGGAGAAGTAGTAGCCGTCATTGGTCCTTCCGGTTCCGGTAAATCTACTTTCCTGAGATCACTGAATCTTCTGGAGGTTCCGACAGGCGGACAGATCCTCTTTGAAGGAACTGATATTACAGATCCGAAGGTTGACATTAACAGACACCGTCAGAAGATTGGAATGGTATTCCAGCAGTTTAATCTTTTTCCGCATAAAACGGTAAAACAGAATATTATGCTGGCACCTGTAGAACTGAAGCTGATGACAAAGGATGAAGCTTCAAAGAAAGCGGATGAGCTTCTGGCACGTGTAGGTCTTCCGGACAAAGCCAATGCATATCCGGATATGCTTTCGGGCGGGCAGAAACAGCGTATTGCCATTGCACGTTCTCTTGCCATGAATCCGGATGTGATGCTTTTTGATGAGCCAACTTCCGCACTTGACCCTGAGATGGTAGGTGAGGTTCTGGAATTGATGAAAGAACTTGCGCAGTCAGGTATGACCATGGTTGTAGTTACTCATGAGATGGGATTTGCAAGAGAAGTGGCAACAAGAGTTCTTTTTATTGATGACGGTAAGATACAGGAAGAGAATACTCCGAAAGAATTTTTCGCGAATCCGAAGAATCCTAGACTGAAAGATTTCCTTTCAAAGGTTTTATAAGATGCTGAGAAAATTTAACAGTTTTATAGAAAAATGGATGGCCCTGGTGACACCGACCTGTCTGTTACTGGGGGTGTGCTTTCCTGATATTGCCAAATGCGGTCTGCCTTATGTGCCGGCCGTATTTGCATTTATGACATTTGCCGGGGCGTTGAAGTCAAGATTTAAAGATGTGGCAAATGTATTCCGACATCCGGGCTCACTGCTTATTATCATGCTTCTGGTCCATGTGGTAATCCCGACAGCAGCCTGCGGGGCAGGTCATCTTTTCTTTGGAAATAACATGGAACTGATCACCGGAATGGTACTGGAGTTTGCAGTTCCCACTGCAGTGGTAAGTCTGATGTGGGTGACGATTTATGATGGAAACAGTCCTCTGTCGTTGTCTCTGGTAGTGCTGGATACGGTACTGGCACCTTTTCTGATCCCGGCTACGCTGAAGATCCTGCTGGGCTCTGCGGTGACCATAGATCCTGCCAGGATGATGCGGGAACTGATATTTATGGTTGCGCTTCCTGCTGTTGTTGCGATGGTATTAAATCAGATCACAGATGGAAAAGTAATGGAAACATGGCCGGGAAAGCTGGCGCCTTTTTCAAAGCTGGCACTGATATTTGTGGTAACGTCCAATTCTTCCAAAGTAGCACCATATATCCGGGATATGAATATGCAGAGGGTGAAGGTTGCACTGGCAATCCTTGTCCTGGCTGCTTCCGGATATGCACTCGGCTGGTTTGTGGCGTATATCTTCCGAAAGGATCGCAGTACGGCGGTTTCCATGATGTATGGAACCGGGATGCGCAATATCAGCGCAGGAGCGGTGATCGCAGCTGCATATTTTCCGGGTGAAGTTATGTTTCCGGTAATGATCGGAACTCTGTTTCAGCAGGTGTTGGCAGCATTGTTCGGAAAGCTTCTGGCACAGAAAAAGGAAAAACAGGAATTTTGTTGAGGTCTGCTGAGGCGTTATAAAGAATATAAAAAGAACTGCCGCATTAGCAATTGAAAAATTGCAATGCGGCAGCTCTTTTTATGAATCTGAAGCTTTTATATATTTCTTCAGTTCTTTGTAGCAGTATTTGATGATCTCTTTACGGGTGATGATGCCGATAAAGTATCCCTGATCATCTACAACCGGGACATAATTCTGGTTAATTGCCTTGTCCAGCAGATCTTCCATGTCAGAATCTGCGTGAACTGCCTTATAGGTTGCTCTGCGCGGAATTGCCATAATGGAAATGCTCTCTGCTTCTTTCAGTCCGGGAACATTTAAGGTTTTCATTCCCCAGAGAAGATCACCCTCGGAAATACTTCCTTTATATTTCCCGTCCAGACTCAGAAGAGGAATGCAGGAAAATTTTCTGTGTTCCATTTTCTCAAGAGTCTGACGAAGAGTCTCATTTTCAAATATATATGCTACATCACTTTTAGGTGTTAAAAAAAATAAAATATTCACTGTTGTATTCGCCCCGTTACATTTGTCTGATAAGGCACTCAGATATACATTGTGTATTTACACATCTGTGTGTCTGTGATCTCTGAGTATTCCAGGTTTACGGCTTTTTTACAGAAGCTGTACTCCTTTTGCTGCTGCTTCTTTCATTACTTCTTCCGGCCACAGGGAAGCATGCACTTCACCGATGTGTGCTTTTCTGAGGAAGAACATACAGATACGGGACTGGCCGATGCCGCCGCCGATAGTATATGGAAGTTCCTTGTTCAGGATTGCCTTCTGGAAAGGAAGCTCACGTCTGTCGTCACAGCCTGCGATGGTAAGCTGTCTGTCAAGCGCATCCTCGTCAACGCGAATACCCATGGAAGAAAGCTCCAGAGCAATGTCGAGAACAGGATAATAAACAAGGATATCGCCGTTTAATTCCCAGTCATCGTAGTCCGGTGCACGTCCGTCATGACGTTCTCCGTTGGTTAAGGTTTTGCCGACCTGCATGAGGAATACGGCACCTTTTTCCTTGACAATCTTGTATTCACGTTCCTTTGGAGTGAGATCAGGATACATGTCGACCAGTTCCTGGGTGCTGACAAATGCAATCTCTCTCGGAAGGATTTCTTCGATGTAATCGTACTGAACAGCCATGTATTTTTCGGTTTTGCGGAGAACGCTGTAGATAGCACGTACTGTGGAAACAAGTGTGTCCATGTTGCGTTCTTCCTTGCTGATGATCTTTTCCCAGTCCCACTGATCTACGTATACGGAATGGATATTGTCCAGATCCTCGTCTCTTCTGATCGCGATCATGTCTGTGTAAAGTCCTTCACCATGAGCAAAGCCATATTTCTGTAATGCATATCTCTTCCATTTGGCGAGAGAGTGTACGATCTCAGCATTCTCCGGCTGGCCTTTGATATCAAAGCTTACCGGACGTTCCACGCCGTTTAAGTTATCGTTCAGACCGGATGACGGATTAACGAATACCGGAGCGGAAACACGCAGCAGATTCAGTTTTTGAGCCAGTGTCTGCTGAAAGAAATCTTTCACAGTTTTAATGGCAATCTGGGTATCGTGAAGATTTAAAGATGACTGATACCCGTCAGGAATTTTAATCTGTTCCATGAGTGGATTCCTCCTGTAATTTCTGTATTTGCATATTTTATGGCAAACTGATAAAAAATATTGTTGTTTACTGAATATCCATTATCTTTTCCCACGCTATTATAACAGGAAAATGGTAGTTTGACAATTATTACTGTTCATTTGGAAGTATCTCGCGGGATATTATGGTTACGGAGAACAGAACGAACAGTAACACAATTTCAGCTTTGCAAGATTGGGGCGAAATGTTAAAATAAATGTGTAAATGAATGAAGCGTTAAATTTATATAAAACTTAGGGGGAAGATATATGGGAAAAAGGTGTCAGGTCTGTGATGGACCAATTGTAAACGGCAGGTGTAAATATTGTGGAATGCCATATAGAAATGATATGGAACTGTATCATCTGAACGAAGACCGTTCAGAGCACTATCGTCATGCTTCGGCAAAGGTGAAAAAAGCAATGGCAGAGAACGAGATCCCTTTGTCTGACAGAAATAAAACAGTTCCCAAAGCTGCAAAAACTTCGTCTGCCAGAACACAGACTATTAGAACGCAAAATACAAAAGTACAAACTTCAAGAATACAAACATCAGGGACGAAGAAAACATCAGGTCAGTCGTACAGCGCACAGACTGCCCGTACATACAGCACCGGAAAAAAGACAGCAAAAAGTGAGAAGAAAAAGAGCGGCAAGGCAGGCAAAATTTTCTGGATCATTGTGCTGATTCTGATGGTAATAATAGGTCAGATGGCAGAGAATTGGGATACGATTGGATACAGGATAGAAGAATTTATCTATGATGAGTTTGACATAGATCTCAACAGTATTTTTGATGACAGCAGTTCTGATGAAGTAAATGAGAGTAATAAGAATAATGAAAGTAATGAAAATAATGAAAGTAATGAAAGTAATGAGAATAACTGGACAGATGACTGGTCTGAGACTATCAGTGCAGTAAAGAACGGACAGGATGAACAGAGGGGCAATCCGGACTGGTATATGTTCACCGGAGAGAATTATATTGTCAGAACGGATGATACTGCATCAGAGATTGGCGATATAGATGCCAGTGACCAGGGGTATGATTTTACAATAGATCCGGGAGAATACAGGATAGTGTCCGGCTGGGAGAAGGTTGCTCTGGAAATCAGAAGTTCTTCAGGAAAAGATGAAACTGTAAAATTTGACGAAGCAGACCACGAGGAGAAAATAGAATTACATGCCGGGGATGAGGTATCTGTGGTATCTCTGGATGGTCAAGATAATTATCTTGCCATGTATCAAATTCAGCAATATGACGAATAATTTTTTGCCCCTTTCTTTTTGTCAGAGACTGTGCTATACTTGTTAAACGTACCACATATAGAGAGAATTGTGGTGAATGAAAGAAAAAAATACTATATATTGTATATGGGAGCAAAAGGTATGATATATGTTATAAAGAAAGATGGTACGAGAGAAGAGTTTAATTCACAGAAGATCGTAGCAGCAGTAAATAAGTCGGCAGCCAGAATTTTATACACATTTTCGGATAAAGAGAAGGAATTTATCTGCCAGTTTGCGGAAGAACATGCGGAGGCACTGGGAAAGAATGAGATAGAGATCCAGGAGATGCACAACATCGTAGAGGGAGCACTTGAGAGAGTGAACCCGGCAGTGGCTAAGAGCTACCGCGATTACAGAAATTACAAACTTGACTTTATCCATATGATGGATGATGTATATACCAAGAGTCAGGCAATCCGTTATATTGGTGATAAGAGTAATGCCAATACAGACAGTGCGCTTGTAGCTACAAAGCGAAGCCTGATCTTTAATGAACTGAACAAAGAGCTTTATCGTAAATTTTTTATGAATCGTAATGAACTTCAGGCATGTAAAGATGGTTATATTTATATTCATGACCAGTCTGCACGTCTGGATACCATGAACTGCTGTCTCTTTGATGTGGCATCTGTACTCAGCGGCGGATTTGAGATGGGAAATGTATGGTACAATGAGCCTAAGACACTGGATACTGCGTTTGATGTTATGGGTGATATTATCCTGAGCACTGCTGCACAGCAGTATGGCGGATTCACAGTACCGGAAGTAGACAAGATTCTTGCACCTTATGCACAGAAGAGTTACGATAAATATATCCAGGAATTTATGAAATACTCTGACGAGAGCTGGACAGGACGTGAAGAACGTGCGATCGAGTATGCGCTTGACAAAGTCCGCAGAGATTTTGACCAGGGATGGCAGGGGATTGAGTATAAGCTGAATACAGTCGGATCTTCCAGAGGGGATTATCCATTTGTAACTGTAACTCTTGGACTTGGAATAAAGCAGTTCGAGAAGATGGCAAGTATTTCTCTTCTTGAAGTGCATAAAGGCGGACAGGGTAAGGCAGGACGCAAGAAACCGGTACTCTTCCCGAAAATCGTATTCCTTTATGATGAAAATATCCATGGAAAAGGCAAGATCAGTGAGGATGTATTTGAGGCAGGGGTTGACTGTTCTGCCAAGACTATGTATCCGGACTGGCTGTCCATGTCAGGAAAAGGATATATTTCCAGTATGTACAAGCAGTATGGAAAGGTTATAAGTCCTATGGGATGTCGTGCGTTCTTAAGCCCCTGGTACGAGAGAGGCGGTATGTATCCGGCAGATGATAAGGATGTTCCTGTGTTTGTGGGAAGATTTAACATCGGTGCGGTAAGCCTTCATCTTCCAATGATCCTTGCCAAAGCCAGAGCAGAGAGCAGGGATTTCTACGAAGTGCTGGATTTCTATCTTGAGATGATCCGTAATCTGCATATCCGTACCTATGATTATCTGGGACAGATGCGTGCGTCAACCAACCCGCTGGCATATTGTGAGGGAGGATTTTACGGTGGACATCTGAAACCGAATGAAAAGATTGGCAAGATTCTGAAACCAATGACAGCATCCTTCGGAATCACTGCATTAAATGAACTCCAGGAACTTTACAATGGCAAATCCATTGCTGAAGACGGGCAGTTTGCACTGGATGTGCTGAAATATATCAACAGGAAAGTAAATGAATTTAAAGAGAAAGATGGTTATCTTTATGCAATTTATGGAACACCGGCAGAGAGTTTATGTGGACTGCAGGTGGAACAGTTCCGTAAGATGTATGGCATTGTGAAAGGGGTTTCTGATCGTCCTTATGTAAGCAACAGTTTCCACTGTCATGTGACTGAAGATGTAACTCCGATTGAAAAACAGGATCTGGAGGGACGTTTCTGGGAGTTGTGCAACGGCGGTAAGATTCAGTATGTACGTTATCCGATCGATTATAATCGTGAAGCAATACGTACTCTGATCCGCAGAGCCATGTCTTTGGGATATTATGAGGGAGTAAATCTTTCCCTTGCTTACTGTGATGACTGCGGACATGAGGAACTTGAAATGGATGTGTGTCCGGTCTGCGGTTCCAAGAATCTGACAAAGATTGACCGTATGAATGGATATCTTTCCTACAGCCGTGTGCATGGTGATACTCGTCTGAACGAAGCGAAGATGGCAGAGATTGCGGAACGTAAATCTATGTAATATCAGGTCAGGGGTAAACTTTTGAATCTGACATCATAATATGATAATTAAAAGACATATACCGGCAAGATGAGATGTATTGCTCTGGTATATGTCTTTTTGTATTGTCAGATAAAATATAGCAATCCTCTTAAATGTATTATTTACGAGGATTGCTATAGAATCATTTAATGATAGTTCCGGTTTTTTCGAAATATCCATCCTTTGCATGCGCAATATCTGTGATGATCGTTCTTCTGTTATCTCCCTTTTCGATAAAAGAGATTCCGGCTTCGAATTTAGGAAGCATGGAGCCTGGGGCAAACTGATTGTCAGCCATATATTTCTTAGCATCATCTACAGAAATTGTATTAAGATATTCTTCATTGTCCTGACCGAGGTTCAGACTTACTTTCTCAACACTGGTAAGGATCAGAAGAGTATCTGCATTTAATTCCTGTGCAAGAAGTCCGCTGGAAAGGTCTTTCTCAATGATTGCACTTGCACCATGAAGATCGATTCCCTGTTCCATAACCGGGATTCCGCCGCCGCCTGCTGCGATTACTACCTGGCCCGCATCTACAAGTGTGCGGATTGTTTCAAGCTCTACGATTTTCTGCGGTTTCGGAGCTGCCAGGATTCTTTTATAAGTGCCGTCAGCCAGTTTAGTGACAAAGTTTCCCTTGCTTTCTTCAGTTTCAGCCTCTTTTTCTGTAAGGACACGTCCGATGATCTTCTCAGGTTCAGCGAAAGCATCATCATATGGATCAATGACAACCTGTGTAAGGATAGTAGCTACCGGTTTATAAATACCGCGGGAAATAAGTTCTGCGCGGATTGCGGTCTGGAGGTCATATCCGATATAGCCCTGACTCATTGCCGAACATACGGACATAGGTGCAAATGTATAGTCAGGATGTGCTTTGCCAAATTCATTCATGGCTGTGTGGATCATTCCAACCTGTGGACCGTTACTGTGGGAAATGACTACACGATTTCCGGCTTCTACAAGATCTGCGACAGCTTTGGCTGCTTTTTTTGTAGCGATTTTCTGCTCCGGTAAGGTGGTTCCTAATGCTCTGTGGCCCAGTGCAACTACTGTAATTTTTTCGCTCATGGGAATTACCTCGATTCTTTCATGTTCTGTAAATATGATATCAGCGGGGTGATCTTATATATAAAGATTTTTGAAATTTTTTATCACTGATATCATAAATATTCAATCATATTGATATCCTACATTATAAAAGACTGCCAGTAGAATTGCAATAGAAAATAACTCAAAAAACACCTCGCGGGATATTACCAGTGAACAGTAACAAAAAACAAACAGCTCTCACATTTCTGTGAGAGCTGTTTTGTTTTTTTGAGGGGGGAGATAGAGAGTGGTTTTTCATCTATCCAAGACCTATTATATGGGAAAATTATGTTCAAAGTATGTCGAATTTCTGAAACAATCGGTAAATTTATAAAAGAATTATAAACAAATACGAAAAATAAAAAGTGGTATCTTGTTTTTATAGCATAGACATGCTAAAGTAGATTCATCGGCAACAGCCGTTATCAGTATTCTTATTTTCACGCACCGGTCCGGTGCAAAAATTTCCAATTATTTATTGATAGTCCGGGAGATGGTTTTGAATCCTGAGCAGAAACTCTGAAAATCTTATTTATTGTGCAAAACAGAGAGGAGAGATGCGTATGTCTGTGGATATGAACTTATAATCTCGAAAGATACTGTACCGATATCATTCTGACAGTGGAAGTACCTCAGATGACATAGAATAAAAATTCAGGAGAATGAGAGAATGAAAAAAAGAATATGGAATCAGTTAAAAAAAGCAGTCATGATAACGGCTGCTGTCGGGACTTTGGGAGCAGGAGCAGTATCAGCAGCAGAATTTGAAGCTGCAGAGTTATATGTTCCTGCTGTGGGTTTAAAGCAGAGTGCACAGTGGATCGATGAAGAGAAATTTCAGGCAGAACTGACACTGGAAGTGAGCGGTCTGAAAGAACTGTACAAAAGTCAACAGGAGAATACTGTTTCGGAGAACGGACAGTTGCAGATGGAAAATAGTACATGGGATGGAGAAGTGAGAGAAGCAGAAGCAGCAGAAAATACGACAGATGAAGTGGATTCCGAAAATACAGAGTGTGAATCAGAGAGTGCAGTAATAGATATAGAAGATATAGAAAGCGAAGAATATCGGAAGGCAGAAGAAAACGCAGAAGGATTTGACACAGAAACCGGACAGACACAACAGAGTGAGCAGGAGAACCAAAATGAGATCAGGGAAGATAAAACCAGATATTTTCTGACTGTATATATTTCAGAATATTTTCAGGTAAATGCAGAAGCGTTAAAGAATGATCTGCAGGCTGAATCCGTACAGATACAAAATAAGAAAGGTGAGACAACCCAGATTACAAAGCTGACCTGTGAGACTGCACTTTCAGATGCGGAAACAGATATCTTTACCATGAAAGTGCCGGTGTCTCTGCGTGAAGAATATCGTATTTCTTCTGTAAAAACAGATTATCCTCTGTGCCAGGATGCACCGCTTTGCAAAGATTGGGAGGGGACAGGTGCGTATTTCTGGATGAAATCAGGGGATGAAACCCGGACTGTTGCAGAAACTCCTTCAGCTCTGCTTTCCGTACAGGAGGCAAAAACAGGGATCACAGCCCGGTTACAGCAGGAGACGAAAGAGGTACGTGCAGGGCAGAACCTTACTTATATATTGTCTGTAGAGAATACAGGAGAATTACCTCTGGAAAATATAGAGATATCCAGTGTTTTTTCTCAGGATAATATAAAAGCCGAATGGAAACAGGAAGAGGGATTTACTGCAAATGGTATGCAGGGAATTATTTCAGGTCTTAAGGCAGGAGAAATCAGAAATCTTCAGATGACGGTACAGCTTACAGAAGAGCAGGCAGGAGAGCTTATTCATACAGTAACTGTAAAAGCGAAATATCCGGGAAAGGAAGAAAGTATTGGATGTCAGAAATCAGTCGAAACAGAAGTCATTGCATTAAAGGCGGCTTTTGAGGTGGAGAAAACTGCGGACAGAACACAGGCATATCCGGGAGATACGATCACATATCAGATCTGCATCAGGAATACAGGTGAGCGGATACTTCATTCGGTTCTCAGTACAGAAAGATTCCAAAATGCCGGTATTCAGGCAAACTTTGTCAGGAAAGAGGGCGTAACATTAAACAGCACAGGCACACAGGCGCTGATTCCGCAGATCGCACCGGGAGAGGCTTTTGCGCTTTACGCCACAGTGACTGTTCCACAATATATGGCAAGTCAGGAATTGATCAATGAGGTAATCGTTACATCTGATGAGACTGGTACGCAGGCAATGACATCTAAGGCAAACGTAGAATTAAAGGAAACTGATAATATTGTTACAGTTACGCCGCAACCGGCATCTCTGGCTTCCCAGAGTTATGGATATGACTCAAAGTCCGGAAGTGCTTATACTACTGCTTCCAAACCACGTACAGGAGATGAGACAGAAACGGCTTTGTATATTGTACTGGGGATTTTTGCAATCATGTCCGGAGTCAGTGCATTCTGTTACAGGAAGACAAAAAAACAGCAGAAGTAGAGAAACAACGTTGAAACGACAGGGGAGGTGTGCTATTCTTATATAGAATATACGCTTTAGTAAAACACCTCTGCCTGACTTTAAAGAAATTGCGTTACTGTGAACGGAGTGAACAGTAACGAAATGGCCGTAGAGGCTGTATGAAATTCAGGCAGGCAGGAAATGATATGGAGGATTAAAATGAAATTAATATCCTTACTGGAAAAGCTGGAATATACATGTCTTCAGGGCAGTACAGACCAGGAAGTAAAAAATGTGATTTATGATTCCCGGAAAGTAGAAGAGGGCTCTCTTTTTATCTGTATCCGCGGTGCAGTGGTGGATGGCCATAAATTTGTGCCGGATGTAGTTGCAAAAGGAGCAAAGGTTCTGATCGTGGAAGAAGCTGTGGAAGTACCGGAAGATGTGACAGTCATTCTTGTGAAAGATACACGATATGCAATGGCGTTTATTTCTGCCGCATATTTCGGATATCCCGCAGAGAAACTGAAAACAATCGGTATCACAGGAACAAAAGGAAAAACAACCACTACGTATATGGTAAAATCTATTCTGGAAAATGCCGGATATAAAGTGGGACTGATCGGAACCATTGAAGCAATCATCGGTGACAAAGTGATTCCTGCAAAGAACACAACACCGGAGTCTTATGTGATTCAGGAATATTTCCATGAGATGGCAGAAGCCGGCTGTGACTGTGTGGTTATGGAAGTTTCCTCCCAGGGACTGATGCTTCACAGAACTCAGGGATTTGTTTTCGATTTTGGTATTTTTACAAATATTGAGCCGGATCATATCGGACCAAATGAACATAAGGATTTTGATGATTATCTCAGATGCAAGTCCTTACTTCTGAAACAGTGCAAGGTAGGAATTGTAAACAGAGATGATGAACATTTCGAGAAGATTATTGAAGGTCATACATGCAGCCTGGAAACTTATGGATTTTCACCGGAAGCAGACCTTCGTGCGGAAGATGCAAAGCTGGTCGGAGGTAAAGGATATCTGGGTATTTCCTACCATCTGAAAGGACTTCTGGATTTTCATGTGGAGATAGATATTCCCGGTAAATTCAGCATCTACAATTCATTGACAGCAATCGCGATCTGCCGTCATTTTAAGGTTTCGGAAGAGAACATTCTCAAAGCCTTAAAAGTAGCTAAGGTAAAAGGCCGTATCGAAATGGTAAAAGTATCCGATGATTTTACTCTGATGATCGATTATGCGCATAATGCCATGGCTCTGGAGAGTCTTCTGACCACTTTGAAAGAATATCATCCCCACAGACTGGTATGTCTGTTTGGATGCGGAGGCAACAGATCGAAGCTTCGCCGCTATGAGATGGGAGAGGTTTCCGGAAAGCTTGCAGACCTTACCATCATTACCTCTGATAATCCACGTGATGAAGAACCACAGGCGATCATCGATGATATCAAGATCGGTATGGCAAAAACCGATGGAAAATATGTAGAGATTCCGGACAGAAAAGAAGCCATCGCCTATGCGATCCATCATGGAGAGCCGGGGGATATTATAGTTCTGGCAGGTAAGGGACATGAGGATTATCAGGAAATTAAAGGAAAGAAATATCCTATGGATGAACGTGTCCTGATCGCAGATATTCTTGCTGGTAAATAGGTAGCGGGTCAAACAGGAATAAGTTCATGATATATGCTGATATAATAATTGATATTTCCAGTGATAAACTGGACCGGAGTTTTCAATATCGTGTACCGGAAAGGCTGGAGAAGAAAATAAAGGCAGGGATGGTGGCAGCCATCCCTTTTGGAAATGCCGGCCGGGTGCGTAAAGGATATGTGATCGGATTGTCAGATAAACCGAAAATTGCTCCCGAAAAGATTAAAGAAATCAGTGAAATCTGCAGTGGAGAAGAGACTACGGAATCCAGAATGATCGCCCTGGCAGCCTGGATGAGAGAAAATTATGGTTCCACCATGATCCAGGCTCTCAGGACAGTACTTCCTATCCAGGAGAAAATCAAGGCAAAAGAGAAAAAATATATATGCCTGGATATTTCCGAAGAGGCGGGAACGCAGTTGCTGAAAGAACTTGAACAAACAAGGTTTAAAGCCAGAACAAGACTTCTGAGGGAACTTCTGGAGAAAAAAAGAGTGGATTATACACATGCGGCGAAAGAACTGGGGACAACTTCTGCTGTTGTAAAGAAATTTCAGGAGCAGGGGATTATCCGCATAGAATATGATGAGATAATGAGAACTTCACTGAATACAGGTGATATTTCCGGAGAAAGGCGAATGCCGCTTACAGATGAACAGGAAGCGGCAGTAAAGCAGATACAGAGAGAGTGGAAAAACCCATCGCCGAAGCCTGTACTGATCGAGGGAGTGACAGGGAGCGGGAAAACCCAGGTGTATATAAAGCTGATCGAGCAGACGCTTTCTCAGGGAAAAGAAGCAATCGTGCTGATCCCGGAGATTGCTCTGACATATCAGACGGTACGCAGATTTTATGCCAGATTTGGGGATAAAGTATCAGTTATCAATTCCAGACAGTCTCAGGGAGAACGCTATGATCAGTTTAAACGTGCGAAAAAGGGAGAAGTCCAGGTGATGATCGGTCCCAGATCTGCGCTGTTTACGCCATTTGCCAGTCTGGGACTGATCATTATTGATGAAGAACATGAACCAAGCTATAAAAGTGAAAGCACACCCCGTTATCATGCAAGGGAAACTGCAATCCGGAGAGCTGTTTTAGAACATGCAAATGTGGTAATGGGTTCAGCTACTCCATCAGTGGAAGCCTACAGTAAGGCAATGAATGGGGAATATAGTCTGGTCAGGCTGACAACAAGATATGGAAGCAGACCTCTGCCCCGGGTTTCTATCGTAGACCTGCGTGAGGAATTAAAAGCAGGAAACAGGTCTGTACTGAGCAGAGAACTCCGGCAAAAGATGAAAGGCCGGTTTGAGAAAAAAGAACAGGTAATGCTTTTTCTGAACAGAAGAGGATACGCAGGTTTTGTATCCTGCCGGTCCTGTGGACATGTGATGAAGTGTCCGCATTGTGATGTTTCTCTTTCGGAGCATAATAATGAAAGGCTTTTATGTCATTACTGTGGATATGAGACAGGAAAACCCCGGATATGCCCGGTGTGCGGATCGCCTTATATTGGCGGATTTAAGGCAGGAACACAGCAGATCGAGAAGGTAGTGCGGGAAGATTTTCCAGAAGTCAGGACTCTCAGAATGGATTTTGATACAACAAGAACCAAGGGCAGCTATGAAAAGATCCTTGCAGCTTTTGCTGCTCATGAGGCAGATATACTGATCGGAACACAGATGATCGTTAAGGGGCATGATTTTCCGGATGTCACACTCATGGGAATAGTAGCAGCGGATCTTTCGCTGAATGCAGAGGATTATCGATGTGCGGAACGTACCTTTCAGCTTCTCTGTCAGGCAGTCGGCCGGGGAGGACGGGGGGAAAAACCGGGAGAGGCAGTGATCCAGACCTATCATCCGGATCATTACAGTATTCAGGCGGCGGCAGTGCAGGATTATCAGGCATTCTATGAGGAAGAGATGAGTTACCGTATGCTTCTGGATTATCCGCCTGCGGCACATATGCTGGCAGTTCTGGGTTCAGGTCCGGAAGATGAGAAACTGGTTCAGGCAATGTATTATCTGAAACTTTATATAGAAAGGATATACAGAGAAAATGACCTGCATATCATTGGCCCGGCATATGCGTCAGTTGGAAAAGTTAAGGATATTTACAGACAGGTTATCTATTTAAAACATAAAGATCATAAAACGCTGGTACATATCAAAGACCAGCTGGAGAAATACATAGAGATAAATTCCGGTTTCCGGAAAATATACATACAATTTGATTTCAGTTAATTATGGCAGATTTTTTCAAAATCTCATTACTGAAGTAATCTGCTGCAGAAGGGAAAACCGGAAGGCAGTAATTTCTGAAATCGTGATATAACAATAATCAAGATATCAGGTTAGGGGCAAAATATCTTTTGATTCTAACATCATAATCAAAGAAGAGGAGAATAAAGAAATGGCACTTAGAAAAATCAGATTACAGGGCGACGAAGTACTTGCAAAGGTCAGCAGACCGGTAGAAAAGATGACACCACGTATTCATGATCTGATCGGGGATATGCTTGAAACCATGTATGATGCAATGGGAGTTGGCCTCGCTGCACCACAGGTAGGTATGCTGAAGCGTATTGTTGTGATCGATATAGGAGAGGGTCCTATCGTGCTGATCAATCCTGAAATCCTTGAAACATCAGGCGAACAGACTGGTGATGAAGGATGCTTAAGTGTACCTGGAATGGCTGGTCAGGTAACACGTCCGAACTATGTAAAGGTAAAAGCTCTGGATGAGGATATGAATGAAGTAGAATATGAAGGGGAAGGTCTTCTTGCGCGTGCTTTCTGCCATGAGATCGATCATCTGGACGGACATATGTATACAGAACTGGTAGAAGGAGAACTTCATCAGGTTTCCTATGATGAGGATGAGGAGTGATAATCAAATGAAGATAGTATTTATGGGAACACCGGATTTCGCAGTGCCGTCATTACATGCACTGACAGAAGCCGGATATGCGGTGGCAGCAGTGGTGACTCAGCCTGACAAACCAAAAGGGAGAGGTAAGACATTATTGCCAACACCTGTAAAAGAAGAAGCCGTTATGCACGATATTCCGGTATATCAGCCGGAGAAAGTGAGAAATAACCCTGAATTTCTGGAGATTCTGAAAGAAATCAATCCTGATATCATAGTTGTTGCTGCATATGGACAGATTATTCCAAAAGAAATCCTGGAGCTTCCGAAATTTGGATGTATCAATATTCATGCGTCTCTTCTTCCGAAATACAGAGGAGCAGCGCCTATCCAGCAGGCTGTGATCGACGGGGAAAAAGTATCAGGTGTAACGATCCAGCAGATGGGAGAAGGTCTTGATACCGGTGATATGATCTCTAAGATAGTGATTCCGATCTCTCCGACAGAAACAGGTGGAAGCCTGTTTGGAAAACTTGCGCAGGCCGGTGCGGATCTGCTGATCAAGACGCTTCCGTCTATTGAGCAGGGAACCGCGGAGTTTGAAAAACAGCCGGAGGAGAGTCCTACACCTTATGCGGCTATGATCACCAAACAGATGGGACTGATGGATTTCAGAAAATCTGCAGAAGAACTGGAACGCCTTGTACGCGGCCTGAATCCATGGCCAAGTGCTTATACATTTCTTAATGGAAAAACTCTGAAAGTGTGGAAATGTAAAGTCAGCACTGAGAAAGCAGATGCTGTTCCGGGAACAATCTTCCTGGCAGATAAAGAGGGGATCCATACAGCATGTGGAGAAGGAGTGCTGATTCTTACAGAGGTACAGCTGGAAGGTAAGAAGCGTATGGAAACAGAAGCCTTTCTCCGGGGATATCACATTGAAAATGGAATTGTTTTTACAGATCATAAGGAGTGATTAGATGTACGGATATTATTATTTTGATCCTACGTATTTACTGCTCGTTATCGGAATGGTGCTGTCTTTACTGGCATCTGCAAAGGTAAAGAGTACGTTTTCTGTTTACAGCAGAGTGCGCAGTGCATCGGGGCTTACAGGTGCCGATGCTGCCAGACGGATTCTTCGTATGTCGGGAATTACGGATGTTACGGTAGTACCCATATCCGGCAGCCTGACAGACCACTATGATCCGGGAAGTAAGAAACTGGCACTTTCCCAGGATGTATATGATAAAACATCGGTGGCTGCGATCGGAGTGGCTGCGCATGAATGTGGACATGCTATTCAGCATGCGACTAACTATGTGCCATTGAATCTTCGTTCTGCGATTGTGCCTGTTGCAAACATCGGTTCCACACTTTCCTGGCCATTGTTTCTGGCAGGACTGATTTTCTCAATCCGTCCACTGCTGACTGTTGGAATCATTTTGTTTACATTTGCGGTTCTTTTTCAGCTTGTAACTCTTCCGGTAGAATTCAATGCTTCTTCAAGAGCGTTGAAAATGCTTGGAGGTTCAGGAATGCTTGGAAACGATGAGATAAAAGGTGCAAGGAAGGTTCTTACAGCGGCAGCACTCACCTATGTTGCAGCACTTGCTTCATCAATCCTGCAGCTTTTAAGACTGATCATACTTGCCGGAGGAAGAGACCGTGACTAATGGAATAAATACAAGAGAACTGATATTACAGATATTGCTGGAAATTGAGGAAGAGGGAAAACACAGCCATATTGCAATCCGCAATGCTCTTTCCAAATATCAGTTCCTTCCAAGACAGGAGAGAGCTTTTATTACCAGAGTCTGTGAAGGAACACTGGAATATCGTATTTTAATAGATTATATTATTGATTCATATTCAAAAGTATCTGTAGATAAAATGAAGCCTGTGATCAGGGAAATCCTGAGAAGTGCAGTTTATCAGATCAGGTTTATGGACAGTGTGCCGGACAGCGCAGTGTGTAATGAAGCGGTGAAGCTGGCACAGAGAAAAGGCTTTTACAGCCTGAAACCTTTTGTAAACGGTGTTCTTCGTACGATTGCCAGAGAGTGGAAAAATCTGAAACTTCCTTCAAGGGAAGAAAATCCGGTCAGATATCTGTCTGTCAGATATTCTATGCCGGAAACACTGGTAAACCGTTGGCTTGAGGATTACGGGGAAGAAAAAACAGAAAAGATCCTTACAGATTTTCTCACTGAGAAACCGATCACAGTACGCTGCAGAACTCATAAATATCCACAGAAAGAGATTTATGAGAGCCTGGTCGATCAGGGAGTGGAAGTGAAACCTGCACCTTATCTTCCCTATGCATATGAAATTTCAAATTATAACCATATTCTTGCACTGGATGCATTTATACAGGGGAAAATCCAGGTGCAGGATGTAAGCTCCATGCTGGTGGCAGAAATTGCAGATCCGCAAAAAGGGGATTATGTGATAGATATGTGCGCAGCACCTGGTGGAAAGAGTCTCCATGTTGCAGATAAAATGGGAGATTACGGAACAGTAGATGCACGCGATATCAGCCAGTACAAAGTGGATATGATCGAAGAGAATATTCACAGAACAGACTGCATTAATGTGCAGGCTCATGTGATGGATGCTACGGTATTTGATGTAGATTCAGAACTCAAGGCAGATGTCGTTCTGGCAGATGTCCCATGTTCCGGATATGGAGTAATTGGAAAGAAGCCGGAGATCAAATACAGGGTGACAGCACAGAAGCAGGAAGAGATTGTAATCCTTCAGAGAACAATCCTTGACAATGCGGCAGAATATGTGAAACCGGGCGGAGTGCTGGTATTTAGTACCTGTACTATCGCAAAGGAAGAGAATGAAGAGAACATGTTGTGGTTTATGAATAATCATCCGTTCAAACTGGAGAGTATTGATCCGTATCTTCCGGAAGAACTGCATTCTGAGACAACAGCTCTGGGTTATCTTCAGCTTCTGCCGGGAGTACACAAAACAGATGGCTTCTTTATTGCAAAATTCAGGAGAAAATAAGTAATGACAGACATTAAGTCAATGACGATCGATGAATTAAAGAAACTGATGACCACTCTGGGAGATAAGCCTTTTCGTGCGAAGCAGATTTACAGCTGGCTGCATGAACACCTTGTTACTTCTTATGATGAGATGACCAATCTTTCCAAAAGCCTGAGGGAAAAACTGAAAGAATACCCTGTCACAGCACTGAAGATGGTAGATGTACAGACATCCCGGATTGACGGTACACAGAAGTATCTGTTCCGTCTCAGTGATGGAAATGTGATAGAGAGTGTTCTCATGCGGTATAAACATGGAAATTCTGTCTGTATTTCTTCTCAGGTGGGATGCCGCATGGGATGCAGATTCTGTGCATCTACCATAGGAGGACTGACCAGATGTCTTCTCCCGTCAGAAATGCTGGATCAGATATACAGGATACAGGCTCTGACAGGAGAAAGAGTTTCCAATGTTGTGGTCATGGGAACGGGGGAACCTCTTGATAATTATGAAAATCTTCTCAGGTTTATACATATCCTGACAGAAGACGGAGGACTTCATATCAGTCAGAGAAACCTGACTGTATCTACTTGTGGGCTGGTTCCGAAGATTTATGACCTTGCAAAAGAAAAGCTTCAGATGACACTTGCACTTTCCCTTCACGCACCTAATGATGTGAAGCGACGGGAACTGATGCCGATCGCAAACAAATACAGCATGGATGAGGTTCTGGAAGCCTGCCGTTATTATTTTAAAGAAACCGGGCGCAGGATCACATTTGAATACAGTCTGGTAGCCGGAGTTAATGACAGCGATGAGGATGCAAGGGAACTTTCCGGCAGAATCAGAGATATGAACTGCCATGTAAATCTGATCCCGGTAAACCCTATTAAGGAACGTTCCTTTGTGCGTTCAACAAGACAGGCTGTGGAGAATTTCAAAATAAAACTTGAAAAATGTGGAATAAATGTTACTATTAGAAGAGAAATGGGCAGTGATATTGATGGTGCCTGTGGACAGTTAAGAAAAAGTTATATGGAAAAAACAGAAAGCGAGAAGTGACATGAGGATATATTCAGCTACTGATGTCGGGCAAAAGCGGAAGATGAACCAGGATTATGTGTTCGCAACTGCTGACCCGGTTGGAAATCTTCCGAATCTGTTTGTTGTTGCAGATGGTATGGGTGGTCATAATGCAGGTGATTATGCATCCTCTCATGCGGTTACATCCATGGTGGAGGAAATCCGGCAGGATGCGGATTTTAATCCGGTAAAGGTAATTCGTCATGCCATTGAATGTGTAAATACCGAGATTCTTACCCAGGCACAGCAGGATGAGAAACTCAGAGGAATGGGAACAACGATAGTGGCAGCTACTATCGTAGGACATTACGCTTATGTGGCAAATGTAGGTGACAGCAGACTTTATGTGATCGGAGAGAAGATTCAGCAGATAACAAGGGATCACTCACTGGTGCAGGAGATGGTAAGAATGGGAGAACTTGACCCTGAACAGGCAAGGAAGCATCCGAAGAAAAATATCATTACAAGAGCACTTGGAGCAGAGAAAACAGTGGATATTGATTTCTTTGATCTGAAACTGGAACCCGGAGATGTAGTTTTGATGTGTTCGGACGGGCTCAGCAATATGGTTGAGGACAGCCAGCTGAGGGAAATCATTTCTGACACATCTACAGATCTGGATGAAAAAGGCAGGATACTTATAAGAGAAGCAAACCGCAATGGCGGCAAGGATAATATTGCAATTGTATTGGTAGAACCATTCACAGACGAGGTGAAAGCATGTTAAAAACGGGAATGATCATAGCAGAACGCTATGAGATATTAGGAAAAATTGGTACCGGCGGAATGGCGGACGTATACAAGGCAAAAGACCATAAGCTGAATCGGTTTGTTGCTGTAAAAGTTCTTAAGCCGGAATTCAGAGAGGATACGACGTTTATCCGCAAGTTTAAAAGTGAGGCTCAGGCTGCAGCAGTCCTGACACATCCGAATATAGTGAATGTATTTGATGTTGGTGACGATAACGGAGTTTATTACATTGTTATGGAGCTTATTGAGGGAATTACTCTCAAGGAGTACATTTCCAAAAAGGGAAAGCTTTCTGTAAAAGAAGCAACCAGTATTGCAATCCAGGTCTCCATGGGACTGGAAGCTGCACACAGCCATGGGATTGTACATCGTGATGTAAAACCGCAGAATATTATCATTTCCATGGATGGAAAGGTAAAAGTAACAGATTTTGGTATTGCAAGAGCCGCTTCTTCCAATACCATAAGCTCAAATGTAATGGGATCTGTTCATTACAGTTCACCGGAACAGGTCAGAGGCGGATACAGTGATGAGAAGAGTGATATTTATTCACTGGGTATTACAATGTATGAAATGGTTACAGGGAAGGTTCCTTTTGACGGAGATACCACAGTAGCTATTGCTATCAAACATCTTCAGGAAGAGATTGTTCCTCCAAGTATTTATACACCGGAGCTTCCCCACAGTCTGGAGCAGATCATTCTGAAATGTACACAGAAAAGCGTGGATCGCCGTTATCAGAATATGGAGGATGTGATCGCAGATCTGAAGCATTCTCTGATCGATCCACAGGGAGATTTCGTAACGCTGACGTCTGTGGATAACGAAGCAAAAACAGTTGTGATCTCAGATAAGGAGCTTGGCGAGATCAAACATATGCCGAAGCAGATCGCAAAGTCAGAACCTGAGGCTCTGGAAGAAGAAATCAATGAAACAGATTATGATGATGAGCCGGAAGTGAAAAAGCACAGGAAGAAATCAGATAAGCCTGAGAAAAAGAAAAAAGGAGGCGGACATGGGCTGACTATTGTAATGCTTCTGATGGGTGTTGTGATTCTGATAGCAATCATTCTGATCGCAGGAAAGGCGTCCGGACTTATTGGAAGTAACAATGATACAGACAAAAAAACTGAGGCCTCAGATACATCGGAATCAGATGATGACGGAATGATAACTGTGCCGAATCTGGTAGGAAAAACAGAGGATGAAGCAAAGAATATCACAAAGGATATGAAACTGGGTATTCAGCCTATGGGCGAGGAGGCTTCAAATCAGGCAAAAGGAACCATTTCTTCACAGGATATTCCAAAGGGAAGTAAAGTAGAGCAGTATACGACCATTAAGTATTATATCAGCAAGGGTGCGCAGAAGATCACAATTCCGGATGTGGATGGACAGACCGGAGTAGACGCACAGCAGACTCTGGAAGATATGGGATTAACTGTTGAGATACAGAAAGAATACAGTGAATTAAATGATGATGGTACTCCGGTTACAGATCCGGGATATGCAGTCTCCACAACTCCGGCAGCCGGAAACTCTGTTTCAGCAGGGGACAGCGTAACACTGCTTGTCAGTCGAGGCGTGGACTATGGAGACAGTGTGGAGGTTCCAAGTGTTGTCGGGATGACAAAGAATGATGCAGTTACTACTTTTGGTAAGTTCCTCAATGTGGAAGTAAAAGAGGAAAAGAGTACAGAGGTGGCAGAAGGAGAAGTAATTTCACAGGAACCGGAAGCTGGAAACTGGGAAGATCCGGATAATGTAAATGTTGTGATCACAGTAAGTACCGGAGATCAGGAACCTTCGGCTCAGAGTGACAGCGCAGATACTGCTGCATCATCTGATGCTCCGGCACAGACAGCAGATAACAGTGCGGCGGCAGCAGCCGGGGAAGTATGGAAATGTACACAGACTCTGAATACTCCGTCAGGATATTCCGGAGGTCCGGTACGTCTGGAACTGATCCAGAATGTAAACGGAACACCGACTGCTTCAGTTGTTCTGGAAGATCAGGTAATCCAGTTCCCGTATGATCTGAATATCACAGGTGCACCTGGTATCAGCGAGGGTACTTTGTATCTGTCTGAACAGATTAACGGCACTTATAAGGAACTCGGAAATTATTCTATTACATTTGATAAGGCTGAATGATCCATGCAGGGAAAGATAATCAAAGGAATTGCAGGATTTTATTACATCTATGCAGAAAATGATGAGATTTATGAATGCAAGGCAAAGGGAATATTCAGAAAAGATAAACAGAAACCTCTTGTAGGGGATAATGTGGAGATAGAGGTTTTGGATGAACAGGAGAAGGAAGGCAGTGTGACTGCCATCCTTCCCAGAAAAAATTCATTGATCCGTCCGGCCGTTGCCAATGTGGATCAGGCTTTTGTGATTTTTGCGATGGAGAGTCCGAAACCTAATTTTATGCTGCTTGACCGTTTTCTGATCATGATGGAGAAAGAGAATGTTCCGGCTGTTATATGTTTTAACAAGAAAGATCTTGCAAAACAGGAAGAACTGGAGTTTTTATATGAAACTTATAAGAGCTGTGGATATGATGTGATTTTTTCCAGTACTTTTAATGGAGAGGGACTGGATGAGATACATGAGATCCTGAAAGGAAAAACAACTGTAGTTGCAGGACCTTCCGGTGTAGGAAAATCTTCAATCACCAATGCACTGCAGGAAAATGTACAGATGGAAACCGGGGAGATAAGTAAGAAGTTGAAACGTGGAAAGCATACCACGCGTCATTCTCAGGTGATACCGGTGGGACATGATACTTATCTGATGGATACACCGGGATTTTCTTCTTTATATCTGACAGATATAGAAGAACAGGAACTTAAGGCATATTTTCCAGAATTTCGCAGATATGAAGAACAGTGCAGGTTTCAGGGATGCAGACATATCCATGAACCGGACTGTGGCGTGAAAGCAGCATTGGCAGAGCATAAGATCAGCCAGCTTCGCTATGAAGATTATCTGGGACTTTATAATGAATTAAAAGAGAAAAGGAGATTCTAATTATGTATCAGTTGTGCCCTTCTATTTTATCGGCAGATTTTAACCGTTTGGGCGAACAGATCAAAACCCTGGAAAAAGAGGGGATTGAATGGCTTCATATTGATGTTATGGATGGTGATTTTGTACCGAGTATTTCTTTTGGAATGCCGGTGATAAAGTCTATCCGAAAGGAATCAAAGTTGTTTTTTGATGTACATCTCATGGTTACAGAGCCTGAGAGATATATCAGAGATTTTGTGGAATGTGGGGCAGATTCCATTACAGTACATGCGGAGGCATGTGAAGATCTTGAGAGAACTATTGAACAGATCAGGGAAGCAGGTGTGAAGGTGGGGGTTTCCATCAAACCGGCTACACCTGTAAATGATATAAGCCATATGCTCAGCGATGTGGATATGGTTCTGATCATGACTGTACAGCCGGGATTTGGCGGTCAGAAGTATATGGAAGAATGTACGGAGAAGATCAGGGAAGTACGTGAACTGATCGAGGCCGAGAATCTGGATGTAGATGTTCAGGTTGATGGTGGCATCAATGATGAGACAATGGAGACAGTGCTCACAGCAGGTGCAAATCTGCTGGTAGCAGGTTCTTATGTTTTCAACGATGATCTGGCAAAAAATGTAAAACATGCCAGAGAACGAATGGATGAGATCATAAGAAGGATTGACTGAGGAAGAGCATGATAGATACGATAATTGTAAGCGGGGGCAATATCCACAGTGATTTTGCCCTCGATTTTTTAAAAAAGAATGAAGCCTGTCTGATTGCAGCTGATAAAGGGCTGGAATTCTTTCTGGAGCATCAGCTTTTGCCGGATGTAGTTATTGGAGATTTTGACAGTCTGTCTGAAGATGGAAAAAAATTTCTGGAAATTCAGGAAGAAAAAAGTATGGACAGTGAAATTCCCTATGGGGGAATGAATGAGTGGAAAGTGCAAAAAGGCTTTAGAAATGAGATAAAAGAAATAAAAGTTATCCGCCTGAGACCGGAAAAAGATGACTCAGATACACAGTCTGCCATGAATTATGCGATCAGGACCGGTGCGAAAAAGATAGTGATATTTGGTGTGACAGGAAACAGAGTAGACCATCTGATGGCGAATTTCGGACTCCTTATCCTGGCACAAAACCAGGGGGCAGAAGTAACACTTGTGGATCGGTATAATTATATGAAACTTATTTCAGACGGAACAGTTCTGAAAAAGTCAGAACAGTTTGGAAAATATGTGTCATTTTTTCCATTTGGAGGAAATGTGACAGATCTGACTCTGGAAGGATTTAAATATCCCCTGAGTAACTATTGTCTGACAGCAGCAGACAGTGGACTTACTGTAAGCAATGAGATCATCAGCGAACATGCCAGAGTTACATTTAGCTCAGGGGTGTTGCTTATGATAATGTCAAGAGAGTGAATTACTCGGTAACTGAGTTACCAGAGCATCTGAATTAAGGCGGTATCCCGCCTTTTTTCAGGGTGCATCCATGGCACCACTACTGTTTGCTCTTTAGAGCTA